>Ga0316217_10002035_pt1 | contig 25108 bp, 22 predicted proteins | sample 1anoAmetaG_FD_203633 | JGI IMG/M metagenome (GOLD analysis project Ga0316217, IMG submission 203633) | Freshwater microbial communities from Trout Bog Lake, Wisconsin, USA - 1anoA | ecosystem: Environmental > Aquatic > Freshwater > Lake > Hypolimnion/Profundal zone | place: USA: Wisconsin...
CTTCTGGAGGTGGGCATCGATGAACGGACCTTTTTTTAGTGAACGTGCCATGAATTCCCCTCCTAGTTGATCCGCTTGACGATGAATTTGGTGGTGCGCTTGTTGGTGCGCGTCTTGTAGCCGCGGGTGGGCTGGCCCCAGGGCGTCACGGGGTGACGGCCGCCGGAGGTGCGGCCTTCGCCGCCGCCGTGCGGGTGGTCGACCGGGTTCATGACCACGCCTCGGACGGTCGGGCGAACGCCCAGCCAGATCCGGCGCCCGGCCTTGCCCAGGTTGACGTTCTCGTGCTGCAGGTTGCCCACCTTGCCGATGGTCGCGGAGCACTCCAGCAGGATCTTGCGGACTTCGCCGGAAGGCATGCGCAGCTGGGCGTACTCGGTGTCCTTGGCCACCAGCTGGGCGAAGGTGCCGGCGGCGCGGGCGATCTGGCCGCCCTTGCCGGGCTTCATCTCGATGTTGTGGACTTCCGTGCCGAGGGGGATGCCCTTGAGCGGGAGGGTGTTGCCCACCAGGATGTCGGCGGTCTTGCCGGACAGGACGGTGCGGCCCACTTCCAGGCCGTCGGGGGCCAGGATGTAGCGCTTCTCGCCGTCGGCGTAGACCAGCAGGGCGATGCGGGCGGTGCGGTTGGGATCGTACTCGATGGTGGCGACGCGGGCGGGCACGCCCTGCTTGTCGCGCTTGAAGTCGATCATGCGGTAGCGGCGCTTGTGGCCGCCGCCGATGTGCCGCGTGGTGATCCGCCCGGTGTTGGAACGGCCGCCGCTGCGGTTGCGCTTGCCCAGGAGGGAGCGCTCAGGCGTCGTGGAGGTGATCTCCTCGAAACCCTGCTTTGACATGCCCCGCTGCCCGGGGGTCGTGGGTTTGAGCATTTTGATGCTCATAGGGACCTCTTGCCTTGAAAAGGTCGGGCGATAGTGGCAATGCTTGTCCGCCCGAACGTGTGGATGAATGGTCGACTACTCGCCTTTGGGGGTCAGGGCGTCGATCAATTCGATGTAGGCCTTCTTGCCGGCGCCGGTCGAGCCCATCCAGCGGCCCAGGCGCTTGGCCTTGGACGGCATGCGGACGGTGCGGATCGACTTGACCTTGGCCTGGAGCAGGAGCTCGGCGGCTTCCTTGATCTGGTGCTTGGAAGCCCAGGTGGCCACCTCGAAGACCTGGATGTTGTTCTCCCGCAGGATCTGTCCCTTCTCGGTGAGCAGGGGCTTGCGGATCACTTCGAAAATCTTGGTCATGGCTTCACCACTTCCTGGAGGGCCAGGATCGCTTCCTTGGAGAAGACGACCTGATCGTACTTCAGAAGGTCATAGACGTTGACGCCCAGGCTCTCGGTGGTCCGGATGCGCGGGTTGTTCCCGGCCGCCATGACCGCGTTCTCGGAGTCCTCGGTGCCGACCAGCAGGGCGGAACCCTGGATTCCAAGCTTGCCCAGGGTGACGATCAGCGCCTTGGTCTTGTGGGTTTCCAGCGCCCAGTTCTCCACCACCAGCAGCTGGCCGGCGGCGAGCTTCACCGACAGGGCGTTGCGCAGGGCGGAACGGCGGGCCCGCTTGGGGAACGCGTAATCGTAGCTGCGGGGCTTGGGCCCATGGACGGTGGAGCCGCCCTTCCACAGCGCGGAACGGATCGAGCCCACCCGGGCGCGGCCGGTGCCCTTCTGCTTCCAGAGCTTGCGGCCGGAACCGGACACTTCCCACTTGGACTTGGTGGAGGCGGTGCCGGAGCGCCGCTTGGCCAGGTAGTGGCGGACCGCTTCCCAGATCAGGTGCTTGTTGATGTCCTCGAGCTTGAAGACTTCGGCCAGGAGGTCGACGGTGCCGGCCTCGGCGTTCTCGAGGTTCACTACGGGATGTTGAAAGGTCGCCATCTTACGCCTCCTGCTTGATCACGACGTAGCCGCCCTTGGGGCCTGGGACGGCGCCTTTGATGAGCAGCAGGTTGTTCTCGGCGTCCACCCGCGCGATCTCGAGATTGCGCACGGTGACCTGCTCGTTGCCCATCTGTCCGCCCATGCGCATCCCCGGCCAGACCCGGCTGGGATACGAACTGCCGCCGATGGAGCCGGGGGCGCGGTGGAACATGGAGCCGTGGGTGGCGCGGCCGCCCTTGAAGTGGTGGCGCTTCATGACGCCGGCGAAGCCCTTGCCCTTGCTGATGCCGGTCACGTTGATCTTGGTCTTCTCGACGAACTGGGCGGCCAGGATGCTGTCGCCTTCCTTCACGGTGTCGGACGCGTCGATCTTGAGCTCGCGCAGCACGCGGACCGGAGCCACGCCGTGCTTCTCGCAGTGGCCCTGCTCGGGCTTGGAGGCGCGCTTGCCGCCCTGGGGGTCGACGAAGCCCACCTGCACGGCCTCGTAGCCGTCGCGGGCCACGGTCTTGCGCATGACGACCACGCAGGGGCCGGCCTGGATGACCGTCACGGGGACGATCTGGCCCTTTTCGTTGAAGATCTGGGTCATGCCCAGCTTCTTGCCGATGATTCCTTTGGTCATTCTCTACCCCCTTACCGGTTGCCCTGACGGCTGAACACCTTGATTTCCACGTCCACGCCCGCCGGAAGGTCCAGCCTCATCAGCGTGTCCACGGTGTTCTGGGTCGGGTTCAGGATGTCCAGGAGCCGCTTGTGGGTGCGGATCTCGAACTGGTCCCGGCTCTTCTTGTCCACGTGGGGAGAGCGGTTGACGGTGTACTTCGAGGTGCGGGTCGGAAGCGGAATGGGTCCCGCGACCTGGGCGCCGGTGCGTTTGGCGGTATCGACGATCTCGCGGGTGGACTGGTCCAGCAGACGGTGGTCGAAGGCTCGCAGACGGATGCGAATGTTATCTTTCATCTTCACTCCATTGGGACGGCTTGACCGTCCATAGACGTGGGGCGTTGACCGCCCAGGTGGAAAAACATCCCGATGTACAGGGACAAGGCTTTCAAGCATAACAAAAGCCAGAGCATATGCAATGGCTTTTTTTCGGTTTTCAAGGCCGTTCCCGGGGCTGCCCCCGGGCCTGGCTTCGATATCAGGAGGTCTCGTCCCGAAGGACGATGGCGGCCTCACCCCTGGGCAGGGGCTGTGACGGTATTCTGCCATCCGGCCCCGCGGGGCCGGATGGTCCGATCGATCAGTCTACTTGGAACCCCGGACTTTGGCGATGATTTCTTCCGCCACGTTCCTGGGCGCCTCGTCGTAGTGCGAGAACTGCATGGTGTAGTTGCCGCGGCCCTGGGTCATGCCGCGCAGGCTGGTGGAGTAGGCGAACATCTCGGCCAGGGGCACCTTGGAGGTGACCACCTTGACCCCGGCCCGGTCTTCCATGTTCTCGATCCGGCCGCGCCGGCTGTTGAGGTTGCCGATCACGTCGCCCATGTAGTCCTCGGGGACCACAACCTCGACCGCCATGATGGGCTCGAGCAGCACCGGATTGGCCTTCTCGCAGCCGTTCTTGAAGCCCATGGAACCGGCGATCTTGAACGCCATTTCGTTGGAGTCCACCTCGTGGTAGCTTCCGTCGTAGAGGGTGATCTTGACGTCCACCACCGGGTAGCCGGCCAGCACGCCGGACTGCAGGGCTTCCTGGATGCCCTGGTCCACCGGCTTGATGTATTCCTTGGGCACCACGCCGCCCTTGATGTCGTTGATGAACTCGTAGCCCTTGCCCTGCTCGTTGGGCTCGACGATGAGCCTGACGTGGCCGTACTGGCCCCGGCCGCCGGACTGGCGGACGAACTTGCCCTCGGCCTCCACCCGCTTGCGGATGGTCTCGCGGTAGGCCACCATCGGCTTGCCGACGTTGGCTTCCACCTTGAACTCGCGCATCATGCGGTCGACGATGATCTCCAGGTGCAGTTCGCCCATGCCGGCGATGATGGTCTGGCCGGTCTCGGGATCGGTCTTCACCTTGAAGGTGGGGTCTTCCTGGGCCAGGCGGCTGAGGGCGATGCCCATCTTCTCCTGGTCGACCTTGGTCTTGGGCTCGATCGAGACCTGGATGACCGGATCGGGGAAGTCCATGGACTCCAGGATCACCGGGTGGTCCTCGTCGCAGATGGTCTGCCCGGTCAGCACGTCCTTGAAGCCCACGGCCGCGCCGATGTCGCCGGTGCGGACCTCGTCGATGTCCTCGCGCTTGTTGGCGTGCATCTGCAGCAGCCGGCCGATGCGGTCCCGCCGCTGCTTGTTGGAGTTGAACACGCCGCTGCCGGCGGCCAGCACCCCGGAGTAGACCCGGATGAAGGCCAGCGAGCCCACGAAGGGGTCGGCCATGATCTTGAAGATCAGCGCGCTGAACGGCTCGCTGTCCTTGGCCGGGCGCTCGACTTCGTTGCCGTCCATGTCGTGGCCCTTGATGGCCGGCACATCCAGCGGGCTGGGCATGTAGCTGACCACGGCGTCCAGCAGGGGCTGCACGCCCTTGTTCTTGAAGGCCGAGCCGCAGCACATGGGGGTGAACACCAGGTCCAGGCAGCCCTTGCGGATGCCCATGCGGATCTCTTCCTCGGTGAGCGCTTCGCCGTTGAGATACTTGTCCATCAGGACTTCGTCGGTCTCGGCGACCATCTCGATCATCTTCTCGCGCCACTCGTGGGCGGTCTCCAGCAGGTCCTCGGGAACCTCGCCGTAGAGCACCTCGAAGCCCTTGTCGCCCTCGTTGAAGGTCAGGCCCTTCATCATCACCAGGTCGACCACGCCCTTGAAGTGCTCCTCGGCGCCGATGGGGATCTGGATCGGCATGGGCCGGGCCTTGATCCGGGTGCGCATCATCTCGCAGACCCGGAAGAAGTCCGCGCCGGGCCGGTCCATCTTGTTGACGAAGCCCAGGCGCGGCACGCCGTACTTGTCGGCCTGGCGCCAGACGGTCTCGCTCTGGGGCTCGACCCCGCCCACCGCGCAGAACACCGCCACGGCTCCGTCCAGGACCCGCAGGCTGCGCTCCACCTCGGCGGTGAAGTCCACGTGGCCGGGGGTATCGATGATGTTGACCCGGTGCTCGATGTCCTTGAGCATGCCGGTCTGGGCGGTCCACGCCGCGGTGATGGCGGCGGAGGTGATGGTGATGCCCCGCTCCTGTTCCTGGACCATCCAGTCGGTGGTGGCCGCGCCCTCATGCACCTCGCCGATCTTGTGGATCTTCCCGGTGTAGTAGAGGATACGCTCCGTCGTCGTGGTCTTGCCGGCATCGATGTGGGCCATGATGCCGATGTTGCGGTAGCGCTCGAGGGGAGTCGTGCGGGCCACGGGGGCCTCCTTCAGAGTTCAGGATTCAAATATCGATCTAGTGGAGCCAAGCGAAAAACGGGGGTCGATCCTCGTTGATCGACCCCGTTCGTATAGGGACTGCGACTACCAGCGGAAGTGGGCGAAGGCCTTGTTGGCCTCGGCCATCTTGTGGACGTCGTCCTTCTTCTTCACGGAGGAGCCGCGGAAGTTCATGGCGTCCAGGATCTCGCCCGCCAGCTTGTCGCGCATGGTGCGCTCGCCGCGGCCGGCGGAGTAGGTCTTGAGCCAGCGCATGGCCAGGGACTGGCGGCGGCTCTGGGGAACCTCCACGGGCACCTGGTAGGTGGCGCCGCCCACGCGGCGGGACTTGACTTCCACCGAGGGCTTGATGTTGTTGATGGCTTTCTGGAAGGCCTCGATGGCCTCCTCGCCGGATTTCTTGGCGACGATCTCCAGGGCTCCGTACAGGATGCGCTCGGCAGTGGACTTCTTGCCGCGCTCCATGAGCACGTTGATGAACTTGGTGATGGTCACGCTCTGGTAGACGGGATCCGGGAGGATTTCGCGCTTGGTCGGGCTGGAACGGCGGCTCATGGCTTCCTCACTTCTTCTTCGCTGCGACAGCGCCGGCCTTCGGCCGCTTGGCGCCGTACTTGGAACGGGACTGGTTGCGACCGGCGACGCCGGTGGCGTCAAGGGTGCCGCGGACGACGTGGTAGCGCACGCCCGGGAGATCCTTCACGCGGCCGCCGCGGATGAGCACGATGCTGTGCTCCTGCAGGTTGTGCCCGACACCAGGAATGTAAGTGGTGCATTCAATGCCGTTGGTAAGACGAACACGGGCCACCTTGCGGAGGGCCGAGTTGGGCTTCTTGGGGGTGGTGGTGAACACCCGGGTGCAGACGCCGCGCTTCTGGGGGCAGGCGTCCAGCGCGGGGCTCTTGGTCTTGTTGATGAACGTGCTCCGCCCTTGGCGGATGAGCTGATTGATGGTTGGCACACCATCCTCCTGGTTTGGGCCCGCCGAGGGGCGGACCGGCGCTCGAGAGGTCATGCATCTGGAGGGAGATGACATCGGGCGAAGGGTTTCCCGTCTCCATGGGACACGGGACCACGGGCCCATAGGACCCGGGAATCTTAAATACTAGCAAAAGGCGGCGGATTGTCCACCAGGATTTGCGGGCCCTCAGTTTGCGGGCTTGGCGGCATGGCAGGCGCAGCCTCCGGCGCACCCGGCGGCCGGGGCGGCCGGGGCGGCAGCCGTATCGGTCTTGGCCGGGGCGGCGGGCTTGCCCTTGCCGGCAGCGCCGTTGCCGTAGCCCTGGGCCATCCAGCCCCCGCCGGCCAGGGTGAAGGAGGTCAGCGAGACCTGCCGGCGCATGGCCGCCGCGGTGCCGCACGCGGGGCAGTCGTGCTCCGTGGGCGCCTCGAGCTTTTCAAGTTTTTCTTCCCGCTCGCCGCAGGACTCGCAGCAGTACTCGTATAACGGCATGGCATCCTCTTGTATCCGCAACGGCTTCGCCGCAACTTAATACTTTACCGCAGGAAGGCCCCGATGACACCCGATCGCTACTTCACCTCCGCCCAGGCCTTCCAGGCCTTCCTCGCGGCCCGCCCCCGGCGCCCGGCCACGCTCTGCTTCACCAACGGCTGCTTCGACCTGCTGCACCCGGGCCACGTCAAGTACCTGGAGGACGTGCGCGCCCTGGGCGACTTCCTGGTGGTGGGCCTGAACAGCGACGCCAGCGTGGCCCGGCTCAAGGGGCCCAGCCGGCCGCTGCAGGACGAGGTTGCCCGGGCCATCATCCTCTGCGGGCTGCGCAGCGTCGACGCGGTGGTGCGGTTCGACCAGGACACCCCGCTGGAGCTGATCACCGCGCTGCAGCCGGACATCCTGGCCAAGGGCGGCGACTACACGCCGGAGACGGTGGTGGGCCGGGAGGTGGTGGAGGCGCGGGGCGGCCGGGTGGTGCTGGTGCCGTTCCTGCCCGGGCACAGCAGCTCGGCCATCGTCGAGCGGATCCGCAGCGGTTCGGGGGTGACGGTCGCGCCGCGCAGATCCTGAGCGCAAGATAACCCGCCTCCACTGCCGGACCCTTGAATTCTTCCGGGTTACATGGGTTCACAAATATATAAACAATTTAATTATCTGCTTGCGAAACAGGGGCTTTGACGCGATAACTGATGTATGAACTATTAAGTTCACCGCGTCACGGCATTCCTATGACGACCCTGCTATCGCCGGAACAACCCCATGCAGATTGCAAAATTCTATGGATTTCACCTCCGCAATCATTCTCTGGCTCGATATTTTACTAAAATATTTATTGACTTAGCCTTGAATGGCCTTGCCTGGATGCTTACGGGCTGCATCCTTGGTCAACGCACCATTTATTTGTTCACCCGATTTTTCCCATACTTTGCCTTTTTTCCGCTTTTCACCTGCCTTCTGTTCCAACTTCCGCGCCAGCACTATCGCCTTTTCGGACGCCGGGATCTGGTGCGCCTGGCCTTCGCCACCCTCGCCCTCACCCTGCTGCCCATGGCCCTGACCCACCTGGCGCCCAGGGATGAAGCAGGACCGGCGGCCGGCGCCATCGCCCTGGCCGGAGTGCTTACCGGCATCCTGTGGCTGACGCTGCGGGTGGGCATTGCCGAAGGCCATGACCACCTCCGTTCCAGCCTTCGGAAACGGAAGGTCCTTCCCCGGCGACTTGACCGGGTCATCGTCGCCGGCGCCGGCCACGCCGGACTCCAGGTGCTCGAAGAACTCGCCCGCCACCCTGAACTTGGCCAGAAGGTCATCGGCTTCGTGGATGACGCCCCGGAGAAGCGGGCCATCCGGATCCAGGGCATCCCGGTCCTGGGCGCTTCCGGAGACCTCCCCATGCTGCTGGACCGTCACCGGATCTCGCTGGTAATCCTGGCGATGCCCAGTGTGCCAGGAACCGTGATCCGTCACCTTGCCCGGATGGTCACGGATGCCGGGGCCCGGGTCAAGACCGTCCCCGGCCTCTTCAACCTTCTGGGAGCCCAGACCTGGGCCCCTGAAATCAAGGACGTGGCCATCGAGGACCTGCTCCGCCGCGAACCGGTGGCGCTGGATCTGTCCGCCCTGGGCCGGGTGATCGAAGGCTCCGTGGTGCTCATCACCGGCGGAGGCGGATCCATCGGCTCAGGACTGGCCCGGGAGGTGTCCAGCTTCAGCCCCGCCCAGGTCGTACTGCTCGGCCGGGGCGAGAACAGCCTCTGGGAGGCCGAGCGCGAGCTCCGGGAACGGGTGCCGGGGCTGGCCCTGGCCGTGGAACTGTGCGACATCCGCAACGCCGCGCGGCTGCGGCAGGCCTTCGAGCGGTGGCGGCCCGACATCGTCCTGCACACCGCGGCCCACAAGCACGTCCCGTATCTGGAGCTGCACCCTAGCGAAGGCGTCCAGAACAACGTGCTGGGCACCCTGAACGTGGTGCGCGAGACCCAGGCCATCGGCGCCCATACCTTCGTGAACATCAGCACCGACAAGGCGGTCAATCCCACCAGCGTACTGGGTGCCACCAAGTTCCTGGCCGAATGCATCGTCCTGAACGCCGCCGCTGACGCCCTCCCGGGCCGGAAGCTGGTGAGCGTGCGGTTCGGCAATGTCCTGGGCAGCCGCGGCAGCGTCATTCCCGTGTTCAGGAGCCAGATCCAGCGGGGCGGCCCGCTGACGGTCACCCATCCGGACATGGCCAGGTATTTCATGACCATTCTGGAGGCCAGCCAACTGGTCCTCCAGGCCGGAATCCTCGGCCAGAACGGCAAGGTGTTCGCCCTGGACATGGGCGATCCAGTCAGGATCTTCACCTTGGCCGAGGACATGGCCCGCCTCTCGGGGCTGACCGTCGGCCGCGACATCCAGATCCAGTTCACCGGGATGCGCCCCGGGGAAAAGTTGTCCGAAGAAATCTTCCAGGCCGCCGAAGAGAAGCGTTGCCAGGTGCATCCCAAGATATTCGAAGCATTTCCCGTGCCGCTGGATGGCGGACGGCTCCAGGTCGGGATCGAGGCCCTCACGGCGGCCATGGCTCTGCCGGAGGGCGAGCGCCAGAGGGAGCTGCTCAGGTGGCTCAAGCTATTGATCCCGTCCTACCAGCCATCGCCCGCCGGCCTGGGCCGCTATATCAAGGACCCAGGCGAGCGTCCACCCGGCAAGTCCCGGGCGGCCACCATGCTGAACTGAGCGCCCGGAGCCCGGCCCAGGCCCGGTTACACTGGGCCTTGAGGAGGTGGCAACGATGGCGACGGCGGTAGTCTGCGCCTATTCCCCGGTGGGCGCTTCCGCCCTGGCCGGCCTGCTGGAGGCCGGGATCGAGGTGCTGGCCCTCTACACCTACGCGCAGGGCCCCGACGAGACCTGGTTCACCCCGCCCGCGGCATTGGCCGAAGCGCGCGGCATCCCGGTGCGCATGGAACCCCGGTTCAACGACGACCGGGTGTTCGAAGCCTTCCGCTCGCTGCGCCCGGACTTCCTGTTCAGCTTCTACTTCCGGGAGATGATCCAGGCCCGGTTCCTGGAGCTGCCTCCCCTGGGCGCCTACAACCTGCACGGCTCCATGCTGCCCCGCTACCGGGGCCGGGCCCCCATCAACTGGGTGCTGGTGAAGGGCGAATCCGAGACCGGCGTCACCCTGCACGCCATGACCGCCAGGCCCGACGACGGCGATATCCTGGGCGCCGCGGCCCTGCCCATCGCCTGGGACGAGACCGCCCTGAGCCTGACCCTGCGCTCGGCAGAGGCCGGGCGCAGCCTGGTCCGCGCCGTGGTGCCAGGGCTGGTGGACGGGAGCGCCACGCGAATCTCCCAGCGGACCCTGGGGCCCTCCACCTACTTCGGCGGGCGCAAGCCCGAGGACGGCGAGCTGGACCTGGCCGGCCCGGTGCGCGACGCCTTCAACCTGGTGCGGGCCGTGGCCGACCCCTGGCCCAACGCCTTCGTGCGCACCGGGTCCGGCCTGGTGAAGATCGCCTGGGCCCTGCCCGCGGCGGCGCCCTGCCCCGCCGGCCATTTCCAGGAAACCGGCGAAGGCGCGCTGCTGGGGTTCAAGGACGGCGCGCTCCGGCTCCACGCCCTGCGCCGGGACGGCCAGCGCAGCGAACGCCCCACGGACCACGCCCTGTGGCTACGGGAACTGGGCCTGCCGGAGTGCTCCTGAAATGAGAATGTTGACTAGTAGCTGTAGGGTCCCTTGCGACCCATACAGCTTGTGCCCGGAACGCACGCTCCGTGCCGCGTAATCCTGCCGGTGCTGGCACAACCGTCAGGGAACCTGCTGCAAGCGCCAGGATCCAGCGTACAATCACTCGGCGGCATCAGCCGCAAGGAGGCCTCCATGGGGCTGCTGGACTGGGGCAAGGCCCAATTCATCGAGATCATCGAATGGCTTGACGATTCCAACGACACCCTGGCCTGGCGCTTCCCGGTGCGCGACCAGGAGATCAAGAACGGCGCCCAGTTGGTGGTGCGGGAGAGCCAGGAGGCCACCTTCGTACACGAGGGCCAGTTCGCCGACACCTTCGGCCCCGGCACCCATGCCCTGACCACCCGCAACCTGCCGGTGCTGGCCGACCTGCGGGGCTGGAAGTACGGCTTCGAGAGCCCCTTCAAGTCGGATGTCTATTTCACCAACACCCGGCTGTTCAACGACCTCGGCTGGGGCACCGCCAACCCGATCATGATGCGCGACGCGGACTTCGGCATGCTGCGCATCCGCGCCTTCGGCATCTATTCGATCCGGGTCAAGGACTCGAAGAAGTTCCTCAAGGAGCTGGTGGGCACCAACGGCGTCTACACCAAGGACGACATCGCCGACCAGCTGCGCAAGAGCCTGATCAGCCGGTTCACCGATGCCCTGGGCGAGGCCAAGGTCCCGGCCCTGGACCTGGCCGCCCACTACGACGCGCTGTCCGACCTGCTGCGCCAGAAGATGGACCCTGAGTTCCAGACCATGGGCCTGGAATGCTCAAAGCTGTTCATCGAGAACATCAGCCTGCCCGAAGAGGTCGAGGCCATGATGGACAAGCGCACCTCGGTGGGAATGATGGCCCCGGTCATGGGCGCCTACACCCAGCTCCAGGTAGCCGAGTCGGTGCCCCTGGCGGCCCAGAACCCCGGCGGCCTGGCCGGGATGGGCATGGGCCTGGGGGTCGGCATGGGCATGGGCAGCATGGTGGGACAGCAGATGGGCGGCGCCATGGGCCAGATGGCCCAGGCCCCCTACCCCCAGGGCACCGCCCCGGCGGCCCCCGCACCGGCCAGGCCTCTCAAGGAGGAACTCACCGAGCTGAAGGACCTGTTCGACAGCCAGCTCATCACCCAGGCGGAGTACGACAAGCAGCGGGCCGCCATCCTGGCCCGGCACGGCATGGCGTAGCCGGTCCATCCACGATCTGTAGAGGATTTCATGAGTTTGCTCGTAGTAGGAAGTGTTGCCTTCGATGACCTGGAAACCCCCGCGGGACGGCGCACCAACGTCCTGGGCGGCTCGGCCAGCTACTTCTCCCTCGCTGCCAGCCGGCTGCACCCGGTGCAGGTGGTGGCGGTGGTGGGCGAGGACTTCGGGCCGGCCCAGTACCAGGTGTTCCAGGACCGGCCCATCGACCTGGCCGGCCTGGTGCGCAAGCCCGGACGTTCCTTCCACTGGAAGGGCGAGTACGGCCAGGACCTCAGCGAGGCCACCACCCTGGACACCCAGCTGAACGTGTTCGCGGACTTCCACCCCGATCTCCCGGCCGCCTACCGGGAGGCTTCCTGCCTGTTCCTGGGCAACATCGACCCCGCGCTGCAGCTGGACGTGGTGCGCCAGATGGCCCGCCGGCCCCGCTGGATCGCCCTGGACACCATGAACTTCTGGATCAACGGCGCCCGCCCTGCGCTCCAGGAGGTGCTGCGGGAAGTGGACCTGCTCCTGGTCAACGAGGCTGAGGCCCGCTCCCTCACCGGAGAGCGGAGCCTGCTCAAGGTCTACGAGAAGATCCAGGCCATGGGCCCGCGGATCCTGGTGGTGAAGCGGGGCGAATACGGCGTGGCCCTGTTCACCCCCCAGGGCCATTTCCTGGCCCCCGCCTACCTGCTCAGGGACGTGGTGGACCCCACCGGCGCCGGGGACACCTTCGCCGGCGGTTTCATGGGCTACCTGGCCGCCACTGCCAACACCGACCTGGACACCCTGAAACGGGCCACCCTCATGGGCACCGTCCTGGCCAGCTTCACCGTGGAGCAGTTCGGCACCGGCGCGCTGGAGACCCTCGCCGACAACGCCCTGCACGGCAGGCTTTCAGCCCTGCACGACCTGATCCATGTGGCGGCAAGGTAGATCCGGTCCGGGAGCAGGCACATTTGTGCTGCAAATTTATAAAAATACCATATAATTAGTGGGTTCACGAGGAGGCCGCCTTGCGGCGTTCAGTCGTCCTGCTGTATTTTATCATTTGCAACAATATCATTACCAACGCCCAAGGCACGTCTCTGCCCGGTGGAATCAACCCCAATACGATTAAACAACTCATGAAACAGGCTGGCCCCGGAGTCGCCAACGCGATCCAGAACCGCCTGGGGTCACCCACTGGGTCCAACCGGCTCGTCCCACCGCCAGCATCTCTCACCAATGGCAACGGTTCCGGCCAAGGCGCCAACCCGGCCGGCCAGCAGGCTGAGGACGAGAAGGCCGACCAGGAGCTGGAGGACCTGAAGGCCAGGGATACCGGCCCGAAGCGGTTCGGCCAGGACCTGTTCAATTTCCGGGACCACCGCGACCAGGGCACGGAAGGCGGCATCTCTGAAGACTACGTGCTCCAGTCGGGGGACGCCTTGTCCCTGCTCATGACCGGGGATATGGACGACCAGCAGGAGACCGAAGTGGACGGCAAGGGCGAGGTCGCCGTCCGTTCCATCGGGACGGTGAAGATTTCGGGGCTGACCCTGGCCCAGGCCACCCGCGCACTTCAGGCCGCGGTGCGAGGCAAATATTCGAAGACGGACCTCGCCGTCAAGGTCTCCAGGCTCCGGGAGGTGCGGGTCTTCGTCCTGGGCGAAGTCTACCGTCCCGGCAGCTACGTGGTGCCCAGCCTCAGTTCCATTATCAATGTGCTTTCCATGGCCGGTGGGCCGGACGCCCTGGGCAGCTACCGGTCGATCAAGCTGCTCCGCGGCGGCCGCGCGCTCCACCGGGTCGACCTCTACTCGCTCAGGAGCCAGGGCGAAGGGAACTTCAATTTCACCTTCCAGAACGGGGACACCGTGTTCGTCCCGCTGGCGGGGATCCAGGTCATGCTCGAAGGGGCCTTCACCCGGGTGGTGGGCCTGGCCGATCCCCCCCCACCGGACCCGTTCTTCGTGCCCGACGACTGGTCGCGCCAGCGGAACCGGACCCTGGCCGAGATCCAGCTCCTGCGCCAGCAGTTGGGCCTTTCCTCCGACGCCAACCTGGACCAGGCCGGCCAGGTGACCTCGGGCCTCCAGCCCCAGGGCAACCTTACGGGCAGCCTCCCGGGCACCAGTCCTTCCGCGCAGACCACCCCATCGACCCTGCCGGGGATGGCGAACCTGACGACCCAGCCGGGCGCCTCGGGCCTGGCGGCCGCCGCGGCTGCGGCCAGCCAGACCGGTCCACAGGCCGGCGGGCCGGCGTCCCCGGTCCTCAGCCCGGACCAGCGGGCCATGCTCGAGAGCCAGCTCGACCAGCTCTACCAGAAACTGGCGGAGTACCGGGCCCCCTCGCGCGGGGATCACCGGGTCCGCCAGGCGGATCGCGAAAAGCCGGCCCAGGAAACCGGTGACCAGCCGGTGCCGCCATGGATCCAGCAATGGCTGGACCAGGCCATCGCCCCCAGGCTCCAGTTCGAACTGCTCCCCTTTGAATCGGCCGCCGATGCCGTGCGCTTCGCCGGGGGCCTGGTGGAGTATGCCTACCAGGATTCAATTTCCCTTCGCCGGCGCAGCCTGGGCGGCGTCACCACCGTCACCAGCCTCAAGGCGGACGACACGGCGCTGCTGGCCGCCACCGCACTCCAGCGGGGGGACGTCCTCAGCGCGCTGCCCAGCCGCGAAGACATGCTCCGGGCGGTGACCGTCCGCGGCTGGGTCCGCGCCTCGGGGCGCTTCGCCCGCAGCGAAGGCCTGCGGGTGGGCGACCTGCTCCGCCGGGACCACCAGGTGCTCCCGGACACCTACCTGGGGCGCGGCGAAATCGTCCGCACCCTCAAGGACGGGCGTCAGGTCTACCTGTCCTTCCAGGTGGCCAAGGCCCTCGAGGGGGATCCCGCGGAGAACCTCCTGCTGGAGGACCGGGACCAGGTGGAGGTCTACCGGTCGGCGGACTTCGTCCAGGAGCGCACCGTGACGGTGGCCGGCCCCATGACCCGGCCCGGGGACTTCCCCTTCTACCCGGGCATGCGGGCCGCGGACCTCCTGTTCCGTTCCGGCTCCCCGCTGCGGGCCGCCAACGAGGTGCGCGGCGAACTGGCCCGCTTCAAGGACGGCAAGATCAGCACCATCATTCCCCTGGAACTTTCCCTCCTGCTCACCAGCGAGCGGCAGACCCCGGACATGCTCCGGGACGACCGGATCAACCCCCCTCTGCAGCCCGATGACCGGATCAGCGTCTTCGAGAAGCCGAACTTCATGGTCCACCGGGTGGTGGGCATATTCGGCGAAGTGGGCAAGCCCGGTACCTATGTGATCGACGATTCCAGGCTGACCCTGAGCCAGCTGGTCGACCGGGCCGGGGGCCTCACCGCCGACGCCATGCCCCGGGCCGGGTTCTTCATCCGCAATCCCAAGGCCCTGGATCCCGCCCTGGCCGACGCTTCCATGTGGCCCGGCTCCGGCCAGCATACCGGCCAGACAGGCGTTGGCCAACTGAACCTCGGCCAGCCGAACGCCAGTCAGCCGGGCTCCAGCCAACCCATGTCCAATCTGCTGGACTACGGCCAGCCGGCCAACGGCCAGCAGGGTTCCTATGTCGCTCAGGCCGATCCCACCGCCATGGGCATCAACGAAATCCTCAACCGCCTGTCCGAGACGAAGCGGCAGGCGCTCACCGGGCAGCTCCTGGCCAACCCGCTGCTCCACGGGCTGGTGGCCAACCATCTCAACCGCCTGGTGGTGGACTTCGATGCCGCGCTGGCCGGCTCCCCGGACGCCGACGTGGAACTGGAGGACGGGGACACCATCGTCATCCCGCACCGGACCGATTCTGTCTACGTGGTGGGCGAAACCGTCAGCCCCTTCGGGGTGTACAAGGCCCAGGCCGGACTCACCGTTGGCAAGCTGCTGGACCTGGCCGGCGGCACCACCCGGAACGCCGACAACAAGAACATCCGCCTGCTCAAGAGCAACGGCCGGATCATCGACCACGGGGTGAAGAGGAAGGACGTGGAGCCGGGAGACGTGGTCCTGGTGCCGCAGAAGATCCGCCGCGACACCACCTGGCAGGAGGACCTCACGGCGCTCACGCCGCTGGCGCTCATGTACGGCGCCATCAAGAGGCCCTGATGGCTCCCGCTCGGACTCCTGGAACGCCAGTCTCCCCGCTGCAGCAGAAGATCCGGAACGGACGGCGGATCCTGCGGCTGCCCCTGAAGATGGCACTCCCCGCGGCCCTGGTGGTCGCCGCCATCACCCTGTGCCTGCAGGACCAGTACACCTCGGAGGTGCGGGTGCTGCCGAAGGATCCCCGCACCGGCGGCAATCCGCTGGGCGCGGCCGCCGCCACCGCATCGATGCTCGGGCTCGGCGAAGCGGACTCGGGCATGGCCTACGTCGACATCCTGCAGAGCTGGCGGATCGCCGAGGGTGTCCTGACCAGGACCTACCGGTTCCAGGACCGGGCCTGGCTGTTCGGCCCGCCCCGCAAGCATGCGGAAACCCTGCTCCACTACCTGGGAGCGCCCAGACTGGACCGGGGCGTCAAGCTGCTGCCGAAATACCTGGAGACTGAACGGGATTCCAAATCAGGCCTCATCACCATTTCGGCCACCACCTCGTCCCCCGAGCTCTCCCAGCAGCTGGTTCAGTCAGCCTGCCATCTGCTGGAGGACTACATCCTGCACAACAGCCAGACCCAGGCCGGAGCCAAGGCCGAATTCGCCACCACCCGTCTGCGCGAGGCCGAAATGGAAGCGCTCAAGGCCGAGGAGCGCATGAAAACGTTCCTCATGGCCAACCGCGACTACCTGTCCAGCGCGGATCCCGGGGTGAGGCTCCAGGGCGGACGGCTGGACGCGGAACTCCAGCTACGGCGCCAGATGGTGAGCAGTCTGGCCATGAGCCGGGAGCAGGCGCTGCTGGACGAGAAGGACAGCACGCCGATCCTGAATGTCCTCGACACGGGCCAGCTGCCCCAGGAAAAATCCAAGCCCGGCCGCGGCCGGATGGTCGCCGCCTCGTTCATCCTGGTGTTCCTGGGCACCCTTGCCTGGCAGCACCGGGCCTGGCTGAACGCTCGGTTGATAGCCAATGAATAGGAGCGGCCCGGGGAGTGATCCCGGTGACCGGCCGGTGGGCCGTCGCGATCATTCCAGGAACGCCATGAGCGCCTCCAGGACGCGTCCGGTCGCGCAGCCGTCCAGGTCCCCGAGCATGCTGCGCAGGAACGGCCCCCGCGCCAGTTCGTAGGGCAGCCGGAAGGCGGGGTCCCCGGCCATGGCGATCATGCCCTTGGCCAGGGACTGCCAGTCCCGGGCCTCTAGGCAGGCCCCGCTCCCGGCGTAGGGAAGGATTTCCGGATCCCCGGTGAGGTTGAGGGTGATCGCCGGGCAGCCGAGCAGCAGCGCCTCGATCAGGGTCGTGGAGGACTGGGCCACCGCGAGGTCGGCGTGGCGGAACAGGTCCGTCAGGTCCGCCTCCGGCAGCAGCAGTTCCGGAAGGCCGTGCCGCCGCAGCGCCGCCCGGTGCGCGGCCAGGTCCCATTCGGCCGGATGAGGCTTGACCACCAGCACTCCACCGGGCATCCGGTCCATTGCCCGGCAGGTGGCCTCCAGAATGTTCTCCCGGTCCCGGAGATCGGGCAGGGGCTGGGTGGCCAGGACCACCAGGGGTCCCCGTCCCGAAAGGCCCAGCCGCTCCCGGAAGCCGGGATCCCGGGGGAGCGCGCGGGCCCGGACCATGGCATCGCTGCCCGGGCTGCCGGTCACCCGGACGCTGCCGGGGGGAAAGTGGCCGCAGTGTTCCAGGACCTCCCGGAAGTAGGCCCCGTACACCAGGGTGAGGTCCGGGAGCGGGAAGGGAGGCGAGGCCCGGTGATCTGCCGGGTCATGGACATAGCCGAAATGGAACGGATGCAGGACCCCATGCTGCACCGCGATCGTCGGCACTGACCGGATCCGGCAGGCGGAGACCAGGGACAAGCCCTGGGAATCCGCTTCGTCCGTGAGGACCACCAGCCTGGGACGGACCCGGTCGAGCGTCCTGAGGAACAGGGCCACCTGCTGGGAAGTCTCCGGCACACGCCAGCGGTGGAGGTGCCGGAGTTTCCGCCGGAACAGCCCCTGCAGACCGTAGGCCTCGGCTCCCGGGAGCCGGCCGGCCGGGTTCGGCGCCAGGCGCGGGCCCACGGCCCGGAAGGCCATCGCCGCCAGGTCCCTGGCGCGGAACTGACCCTCCGCAGGAAAATAGCCGGACCCGGCGGCTTCAGCCAGGAAGCGGGGCAGGTGAAGCCGGTTCCAGGAGAACAGGGTCTGGTGGGAAACGCCGCGGGCATCCAAGCCGTCCTGGATGGCCCGGACGGCAAATTGGCCCCAGCGCGAGGCCTCCCTGCGCAGCGCGCCCGGGGTGAAGAACAGGATCTCGCAGGGCCGGGGCCCGGACCCGCTGCAAAGGGCCAAGGTTCCGTTGGCGACCCTAAGCAGTAGTTTCAGCCGCTCGGCATGGCTGACAAACAGGCGATGTCCCATACGGAGGCTCAGGCTGTCCCGGGCCTGGAATCGGATCCCATGCCACCGGGCCAGTTCGCTCACGAGGGCCACCTGGTCCGGCGTCCCTCCCCGCAGCACCAGCCTGCCGGGCCTGAGCCGGGCAAGGGCGGACGAGGCAGCCTTGCCCAGCAGCCAGGCCTGGTTCCAGGGAAGGGTCTGGCCGATCCCGTGGTAGAAGACATACGCATGGATCCACCAGGCTGGGTAGCCTTCCGCCGTCCGGATCCCGGCCAGACTCCCGCCTCCGGCCAGCGGCTCGTGGGCCATGGCGCGGGCGGCGCCGACCGCCCGCGCGGGATCGCCCGGATCGAGCCAGGCCTGGAGCGGGACCGCCGCGGCCCCGTCCGCCAGGAACACCGGGCCGTCCCGCCCGCGCAGGTCCAGGGTGAGCGTCGCGCGTGCGGTCACGTCAGCCCCGGGCCCGGGTGGATGCCTGCCAGGGAGCGAACCTCAGGGTGAGCACGACCAGGGGCAGGCCTGCGAAGGTGGTGACCCCCAGGTGCAGCAGACACGCCCACTGGAAGATCCCCCGGCCCGCCCACAGCTGTTCCAGGGGCCTGCAGAGCACCAGGACCGTTGCCATGTAGGCGAACGGGCCGAGGCAGGCCGCGCCCAGGCGCCTGGCAAAGGCCCAGTCCCAGCCCATGGCCCGCCTGGCGAACAACACCAGACCGGAAAAATAGCTCAAGTAGGCCAGGAGGTTGGCGAGACCGACGCCTTCCAGGCCCCGGCCGGCCCTGATGCTCAGCAGGCAGAGGCCGGCGAGGAGGGCCAAGCTGCCCCCCTGGACGCACACCAGGCCCACTTCCCGCCTGAAGGCGATCAGGAAGCTGGCCAGCACCAGATTGGAGCCATAGAAGTACGATCCGGCCAGGAGGATCCGCACCGTGGGCAGCGAGGCGAGGTAGCCGGGGATGAACTGCCGGACGATCCCGCCGGAAGCCGTGAAGATGCACGCCGTCACCACGGCCAGGGCGATGCCCAGGGCCCAGGAGAAGCGCAGCAGGTCGGTCCTGATCGCCTGCTCGTTCGCGATCGCGGCCGCCCGGGAGAAATGAGTCATCAGGAGCCCACCCAGCACCGAAGGCAGGAACATCACAGGCAGGACGAAGACATTGCTCACGCTGTAGTAGCCGAGCGGCCCGTGGCCCAGCATCTTCCCAACCACGACCCGGTCGATGTTCTGCAGCCCGGTTCCGACGAAGAACGTCACCAGGAGCGGGAACCCTGCCAGCAGAAGCGCCTTGAATACGGAGCGGGGGACCGGGCCGAAGCCCTGGCGGCGGAGCGCGGCCGCACCCAGGCCGGCACCCCCGAGGTAGCCCGCCAGCATCGCCGCCAGGGCGCCCCGGACGCCCATGGCCGGAATCAGGAAGATCATCAGGACCAGGGCGCCCGCGCCGGATACGATCTGGGCCACGGCGATCCTCTGGAATGCCAGCAGGCCCCGGAGCAGGGCTCCCGCCCACAGGAACAGCTGCTGGGCCAGGAACGTGCAGGCGAACAGCAAGCGGTAGTCCGCTACGGTCTCTCCTATGATCCGGCGCGGCAGGGCCAGGATGGCCGCGGCGACCGCCGCGGCCAGGCCCAGGATCAGGAAGAGGCCGCCCCTGGCGAGCTCGCGGGAACCGTGGAGGTCGTCCATGGCCTGGCTCGCCGCCAGCAGGTTGGGCATGGCCACCGCGACTCCGAAATGGCAGCAGCCCGCATAGGCGAGGACCAGCTGCAGCAGGCTCCAACTGCCGAACTCGGCCGGCGGCAGCGCCCGGGCCAGCCAGAAGGTGCGGGCCAGGTTCAGCAGCCCCGCGGCGAGGCCGCCGATGAGTGCATCCCGGGTGTTGGCCCGCAGACGGTACGGCGCGGCCGGCATGCTAGCCCCCGTCCAGGCCGGGTCCCGCATGGGCCGGGCCCGGCCTGCCGGCCGCCAGTCGGCGGGCGAGCTTCCGGCCCTGCCGGAACAGGAAGCAGCCGATCAGCGGCAGGGCCAGGCCCATGATCACCTGGGTGATGGCCAACCGCATCACGTGACCGGTGAGGAAGGCATAGATGATGATGCCTTCCGGCCGTCCCAGCCGGCTCCGAAGGCGCCGCTCCAGCACGATGAACACGCCGGCGAAGAGCAGGATGGATGCGAGGGCCGCCCAGGGTCCGAAATCCGCATAGAACTCCGAAACGAAGAGCGTGCTGGCACCGCCGAAGGGCAGTCCGTAGATCTGCTCGAAGGCGAACTGGGAAATGTCGAAGCGCTTGCCGAGCCCCGCCAGTTCGGCGAAAGGAAAGGTCCGGCCCATGAGGTAGGCGTGGTGGTCGGGAAATTGGTTGAAGATGACCATGATCGGGCGGGCCTGGCTGATGAAGGTGCGCCGGAAGATCGCCTGGGTGATGAACTGGTTGGCCTGCCAGAAGCCCTCCCCGGGGGAGTGGCTATGAGCCATGAAGCTGAAATACATCAGGGCCAGCCCCTCGAAACCCAGGAGCAGCAGGACGATCCCGAAGACGAACCGCCATGCTCCGCCTCCCCTGGCCCTGGACGTGGCGGGAAGCCTGAGCCGGTGCTTCAGCAGGAGGGAGGCGACCAGCAACTGCACGCTGAAGAAGATCACCTGCGCCTTCTGGGCATCGATCATCAAGGCCACATAGGTCACCAGGAGCAGGAAACCGGCCGCGGCGCGGTGCGTGAATCGCCGGGTGAGCCGGCAGCGAACGAAGGCAGTGATGGCGACCAGCGGCAGGAGGTAGCGGACAACCACAAGCCAGGCATACTTGAAGGCCGTGCCAGCCTGCCAGAGGGTCGACTCCGTGCGGGCTTCTCCAACCTCGCCGGCCCCCGACAGGGCGACCAGCAGGGGGACCCGCGGGACATACTTGATGTAGAGCGCCAGGAAGACCAGGCTGAGCCCCCCCAGCACCAGCAGCAGGGGGCCGGTCCCGGGCGGGAGGTCCGCGGGCGGGGCCGACGGCTGGGCCCGGAGCGGGCCGGACGGCTGGAGCACGAGATCGGCCGCCAGCAGGCAGGCAGGCAGGAGGTAGAGGATCCCGATCAGGAGCGGGTTGACCGGCTCCCGGTCGATCAGCCAGAGGATGTGCAGGCCGACGAAATCCATCACAAAGAACAGGAACAGGAACCAGACCTGCATGTTGGCCGTCCAGCCAGGACCGATGATCCGGCGGGCGGCGAGGAAGCACAACACCATGAACAGGAGGGCGGGCAGCACGGCGCGGACGCTCAGGCCGGGGTCAGCAGGCAGTCCCAGGTGATGGGGGAATCGGCCGGAATCGGCCGGCTCGCCCTCACCGCGCCGCATGCCACCAGATCGTAGTGGCGCGGGTGCAGCCCCGGCTCCCCCTCGCCGCAGCGGAGCACGGCCACCTTGCCGGCGGTGAGCACCTCCCCCGCCTGGATATCGGCCGTGGCGTAAAGGGTCCGGTAGGCGAAACGGCGGAGCCCGGATTCCAGCTCCAGGGTGCCTTTGGCGCTCGTCCCCAGCAGCGGGAGATCCACCGGCACCGTTTCACCCGCCAGCATGGCGGCCTCGGTCGCCCGGACCGCCCGCACCATGGCGCGCAGGCCCCCCGGATCGACGGCGAAACCGTGGTCCGGGCCCGGCAGGCTCTTGTCCAGGGTGAAGTGCTTCTCGATCAGCTTCGCCCCCAGGGCCACAGCCTGTCTGGGCGCGCGCGCCGGGTCCTCCGAATGGTCCGAATAGCCGACCAGGCAATCCGGGAAGGCCAGGGCCAGGGTCTGGAGCACCTTGAGGTTGCACTGGTCAGGCGGGGTGGGATAGCTGGCGACGCAGTGCAGCACGGCGGCCGCCGTCCCGCCTCCCGAGCCCAGGGCGGCCAGGGCCTCCTCGATGTCGCCGAGATGGGCCGCGCCGGAAGACAGGATCACCGGCCGGCCGCGCCGGCCCAGTTCCCGGAGCAGCGGCAGATGGGAGATCTCGCAGGAAGCCACCTTGAACGCCTGCACCGGCCAGGGGTCGAGCGCGGCCAGCACGGCCTCGTCGCAGACCGTGGTGAGGAAATCGACTCCTTCCCCACGGCAGGCCTCCATGAGGCGCGGAATCCAGTCCAGCGGAACCTCCAGCGCCCGCATCAGGTCGTAGATGGGTACGGCGCCGCCGGAGGCGGGGCGGTAGAGGCCGGCCCCGGGCTGGTACATGCCCGCGGCCCGGAACAGCTGGAACTTGACGCAGTCGGCCCCGGCCCCGGCGGCGACCCGGATCATCTCCAGCGCCCGGTCGAGCCTGCCGTCGTGGTTGATGCCCACTTCCGCCACGATGTAGACCGGATTCCGCCCGCCCAGGGCCCGGGCGCCGACCATCATCTGAGCCATGCGTGCATCCCCACCATGCTGGAATAGATCCGGAAGCCGGCCTGCAGGTACAGGGCGAGGGCCGGGAAGTTGTCGCAGCGGGTGCCTACGGTCAGGAGCGTGGAACGAGGGCCCAGCCAGTTCTGGGCGGCCTGCACCAGTTCCCGGCCCACCCCGCGCCCCTGGAATTTCCCATGCACCCCGACCAGGTCGATGACCCCGACCGTGAGCTCCGGCTCGGCCTGGAGCTTCCGGAGCAGACAGGTCACGAACCCCGCCGGTTCGCCCTCCAGGACCCGGACGCCGACCCAGTCCCCCCGCGCGCCGGAAAGGCAGTTGTCGGCCCAGCGCACATAGGTCTCGCAGGCCCTGGCGGGATCGAGGCCGCGGTCGGCCATGAAACGGTTGCGCTGGAAGACGGCGGGGACCATGGCCAGGATCGCGTCCCGGTCCGAGGGCCGGTAGTCGCGCACCGCCACCTCCGGGAGCCGTTCCGCGGGCCTGAAGTACAGGGTCTGGAGGCTGTCCACCAGCCGGAAGCCCCGGTCTTCCAGCAGGTGGATGGAGGCGACCCGGGCCATTCCGGTGCGGTGGGACACATGGCGGATCCCCGAGGCACGGATCTCCTGGAGCGCCCGGTCCACCATGGCCGCCATGCGCGGCACGTCCTCGCCCAGGGCCCAGAGCAGGTCGAGCCGGGCCATGGCCACCCCGAAGATCTCCGAATCCCAGGGCAGGCAGCACCAGGAGAGTGCCCCTCGTCCCTCTTCATCGAAAATGAATTCATCATCTGCCAACGACTGATGACTGTGGGCGACCAGCGCCCCGGGCGGGATGGCTGGCAGGTCCCTGAAAGGCAAATCCGGCCATTCTTCAAGAATGGCCCGGAGCTGCTGGTTTCGTGGGCTGGCTGGACTGGGAAGGTTCATCTGGCATCCTGTCCAAATATAAAATTTTATTAATTATTTGCCAGAGCCCAGGCGCTTCCCCGGACAAGAGGGCGCGCCCCCGGGCCGCCATCTGCGCCAGGGCCACGGGGGAGGCCAGGAGACGCGCCAGCGCCTCCCGCGCTGCCCCGGCGCCCGCGTCCAGCAGGAGCGCGGCGCCCCTGGCCTGGAAACGTTCGGCGGTGAGCGTCTGGTGGCGATTCTGGGGGATGACCGCGGCGGGCGTGCCCGCGCAGGCCGCCTCGTACAGGGTCAGGCCGCCCGAGACCAGGGCGAGGTCCGCCCGGCCCAGCAGGGGCGCCAGGGTCGGCAGGTTCCGGCGGACCCGGACGGAAAGGCCGGGAGGCGGTTCCGGGCCGGCGCCCGCGCCCCCGCCCAGCACCAGATCCACTTCGCCCGGAAAGCCGAGGTCGCGGAGCCAGGCCAGGGCCAGGGCCGCCCTCCCGGCCGGGTCCGTGCCGCCGCAGGAGACCAGCACTCGGAGCGCGCCTCCGGCACGGGGCGGGCGCGGCTCGCCCCGGAGCCCGCGCACGGCCGGGTCCAGGAGCAGATGGCCCGGGCCACCGAAGTGCGGAACCCCATGGGCGGTCCACCGGCGGTCCTGCAGGCCGGCGGTGATGGCGTTCACCACGACGGTGGCGAGGCCGGCGGAGCGGGTCCGGTTCTCGAAGCACAGGACCGGGGCCCCGGAGCGGCGCGCCTCCAGCAGGATCCCAGCGGGGGCGTCGAGCCCGTCCACGACTTCCAGAACCGGCGGCGGGGGGGCGGGAGCCCCGGGCGGGTGCACCGGGAGCCCGGCCGAGGCCAGGTAGGCGCGGGCCGGAGCGTACTGGCCCAGTTCGAAGAACAGGGGCGCCAGGCCCCAGCGTTCCCGGATCGCCTCCGCCAGCCATCGGGCCCGGACCACATGGCCGAGGCCATAGCCGTGTCCGGAGAGGACCCGGTAGTGGACCTGGTTCATGGCCGCCGCTCCCGCTGGCGCAAATGGCGGTTCAAGGCCCTGAGTTCCGGATCTGCGTCCAGGCTGGCGACCAGATCTTCCTGGGTGGCGGTCCAGACCGCAGGTCCCAGGCGCCGGGCCAGGCCGCGCCCCACCGCCAGATCCTCGGGCGTGTCGAGGGTCAGGCGGTAGCCGGACCGGTCGGGCGCCACATCCAGCGACCGCACCCGAAAGCGCCCGGGATGCTCCCGGATGTACGGGGTCACGTGTTCCCGATGCCACGGTTCCCGGGCGGCGCGATCTGCCCGGCGCAGCGCGCCCATCCTGACCACCTCGGCCCCGCAGCCGACGGCGCATCCCGCCGGCGCCAGGTAGTCGGCCCCGGCTGCGCCAAAGGCCTGCAGGCAGCCTTCCAGCAGTTCCAGGTCGACGAAGGGGTTGTCACCGGTGAGGCGCACCACCCAGTCGCCGTCCCGGGCCTGCGCCAGGGCCTGGACGAACCGGGCCAGGACATCCTCCTCCGGCCCGGCGAAACCGGCCGCGCCGGAGGCCCCGGCCGCCGCCAGCAGCACCCGGTCCCGGGGGTCCGTCGTGGTGGCCAGGATGGTGGAATGGGGCCTTGGGAAGCACCGCAGCCGTTCCAGGAGGAAGGGCAGCACCGGGGCGGGGCCCAGCTCCGCCAGCGCCTTGCCGGGCAGGCGGGTGGACCCCATCCGGGCCTGCACCACCAGCCACAACCTCGG
>Ga0316217_10002036_pt1 | contig 25107 bp, 26 predicted proteins | sample 1anoAmetaG_FD_203633 | JGI IMG/M metagenome (GOLD analysis project Ga0316217, IMG submission 203633) | Freshwater microbial communities from Trout Bog Lake, Wisconsin, USA - 1anoA | ecosystem: Environmental > Aquatic > Freshwater > Lake > Hypolimnion/Profundal zone | place: USA: Wisconsin...
TGCTTTGAGTACCTACGTCTTGCTTTGAGTACCTACGTCTTGCTTTGAGTACCTACGTCTTGCTTTGAGTACCTACGTCTTGCTTTGAGTACCTAGAAAAAGGAGCAGGATGAGGAAGGTCCACCTGAACTCTTTGAGGAGGGTGGAGAGCAGTCCGTAGCGGAGAGGGAAGGTCTGCCAGAGCAGGACCAGGACCATGATGAAGATGAAGCCGGTGACGATGATCTGGATGGGCTGGGTGTGGGCGTTTGTACGATGAAGTAGTAGTTGACTTGGAAGTTTGACTGGAAGGACAGCGAGAAGGAGCTCTCGATGAAAGAGTTGAGCACGATGTCGACCACTATCAGCACCATCATGCAGGCCACCTTGATTGTTATGCTTTGCGGACTCGGACCCCTCTACATTTGAATCTCACCTATTATATACACCCACCATAGTGCAACAACCATAGCACAACCCAACCACACATCATGATGCATCCCTCAGCACTCATGCCCACCATCATAAAACATCATACAACCCTAGTACAAAACCAATCATCACACCACAACCCAATAATCATACAGCAATATCTAGCAATATCACATAGAGCAGCATTATGCAACAACTAGAAGCCAACTATCATACCGCATTCTAGCCTTAATAATCACAATCCATCAGCAGCAATCATTGAGTTGTGCTAGCAGGCTGATTGCAAGACGACTGCTTCAACTCAGCCCTCGGCTTTAGCAAGCAGCAGGAAGGATTGAAGACTCAGCCCTCTGGCGTTAGCAAGCAGCAGGAAGGATTTATGCGGTGAGCAAGGAAAGCTCAAGGGTTTCTCAAGCAGCATATTAAATCCTGGATGGAACCGGACAATCTTGTATGGAACTGAACCATCCTAGATGGAACTGAATCATCCTAGATGGAACTAGACACTGCCTCAATATGGCGCCTTGGCGAAAACCATGGGCTGGCATAGTTGTGTGTATTGGCGGCATTCTGGAAAGAGTGGTTTTGCAGCCATTTTAGTGATTGGGAGGTCAAATCATACTTTACTTTAATACCGGCTAAGCCATTATAATAAAATTAATACTAACATTCAAATCTGATTGGCTCCTAACTTGCAGTATTTATAAAAAGCAGACGTCAGTGGAGTTGAGGCCAGGTAGAGGATGTTAGCATGTTGGAGTGGGGTGGGCGAGCCGTTGTAGAGTGCGTGGCTAGTTTATTGAGGTTGCAGTATTTGGGCATAGTTAATGAAGGTTGTTTAAGATCACTGAAAAAGATCACTGCGGTCAGCAGGTTTCGTTAGTGGTTGGGTAGCTGGTCTGAGTGCTGTAGAGGGTGAGCACAGTCAAAGGGTCGAAATAGTAATTCACAAAGTAGAGCAGGTTCGCCACTTTGTCCTGCACCCCTTCCTGCTTCCTCTACGGCACCAACTCCTTCCTTTCTAAGGGATGGGCGTGATAGGGGGCCTGTATCATCTTCTCCTTGGGTCTGGGGGTCAGTTTGGGGCTGGTTTGGCGTTTGTGGGGTTTGTGGATTTTGGGTTTTCTGGGGCGTGCGTGCTGGCTCCTGTACCTGCGGATGATGACCTTGGCGACAGAGTACCTGATGTTGAGCACAGTGGAGGCGTGGTAGATGGAGAGCCCATTCTAGCTGACCATCTCAATGAGCTGGTTTCGGATCTAAATAACTCAAGCGGTACCTCGGAGCTGGCCTAAGACTCATCCTTCACCTTTTTCGGGTCCACTTATAGTTCCAGTGACATTACCATTTTTTTAAAATTCGAGTATATATTATAACCCCATCAAAGCTGCTTTTAAAGCAGGCCCGGCTCGTCAACTGTTTTTTCTACTTACACCGCCCAACCACCAGTCTCCATCCCAAAACACCTGTCCCACCCTTCTTTTTTGCAGCAAAACCGCCAATCCCATCATTTCGACCAGCCAAGGCACCCCTCATCCACATCCCTCAACCAATACACAAAAAAAACATCTGCTCTGAGGAGTATCCCGGGGACGGTGAGCGGGGTGCGTGCGTGGGCGGCGGGGGAGGCCGGCGGGCGAGGGAATCAGCTGCATTGATTTAAAACTTAAAATGAGAAAAATGTATAATGATTTTTCACAACTACCTCTCCCCATGCTAGGACTCGCTGGGATCTCTGGTAATCGTAGGGAAAGAAATAAATTCGCTTTGTAGCTTACTGCACAATGAATGCGATGAGCGTTATAACATCCCAGAACCAAGATCCAAAGCTGCGTTTGTTGGGTTTAGCTCCTCCAACTGCCGCCCCTGCTGCCCTCCCAGCCCTTTGGTTGCTATTCTGGCCGCAGCAAGAAAGATATTATCCCCATTTCAAGCGATGTTCCGCCAAGATATTGCATGCTTTTTCGCTTTTAAGCCACGGACCACTCTCCCCAACCGTGGGCAGGAAGTTTCCCGAGTTCTTTCCCTATCTAGTTATAATTCATGTGAAACGTTTAAGTATATTCGGGAACCACAAAAACGAGGTCTTAAACATAATCGACGAAAACAGTAAACACCAGTTGTCACTACCCCAGACCTTAAATATGGATTCTTCGCACGGCACTCCCAATAAAATTAGCAATGCTTATTGTTCTGACTCGATTTCCTCATTATTGCTGAAGTTGATGTCTTGAGCTGCTCCAGCAGCGACTGTTCTCTGCTCTAGAGCCATCTAAAACGCAACAGCAAGCTCAGCCCTTGCATGGCTAGTGCCTACACCTGCATTTTACTGGGCCAGCCAATCTTTGCCGACCCAACCAAATCCTGGAATTTTAAACGCCTAGATTGAGTACTAAAACCAGTCGCCCATTCAAATAAAATAAAAAGGGCACAAAGACACAGTGGCAGCTGCAGGAGAGACGACGAGAAGCGGGCTGCCGTCTCCTTTGAGTCAGCTTGCACGCTTTGCTTTGCTAATTTATTATAAGTTGAGAAAACGGGTCCAGTGCTCGAGAGCCACGACCCGTGTAAGACTCGACCCTTGGCTGAGTACCACCAAAACCATCACTCATTCACCCTTCCATCCTTCCATCCTTCCATCCCTATTTTGTGGGCTGGCTGGCAACTGGCATCAAAAGATGCGAACAACCAGTCACTCCCTCCCTCGACAAATGTTACAAAAGTCGGACTGACGAACCGCAACCAAGTTCCACACTTGCCCACCCAGCCTTTACGATTACAAAACTAGCTTTGAAAAAGAAATCAGCCAAAAAGGGTTGACCACTTCTCAGAATTCCTAAGCACAGGCAATCAGGGAATCGATCTAAGGCAGATACCACATCGCCTGGCAGCTTGCCAACCCTGCAGAGCATACCTCACTTGCTAGTGAGGCTAGACTAGGCATGGTCAATTGAAATTGGAACAAGAATTCAAATTCAAACAGAAATTCTCTTAGCCTTTCCACCCTTCGACTCTTCATCGATGAAGCTTCACGGGCCTTGGGGAGGGATTATCGATTTGGTAAGCCCACAAATACTTAATTCCCGAACAAAGAGCAGAAAAACAAAAATGACAATCAGAGTAGTCAAAACCCGCTTTGGACTACCAAAACTCATCATATCATATCACCATATCATGAAATCATCATATCACCATACCAGGGCATGGTCATCAGAATTCCATAATCATCTCATACATCCACTTTTAAGCTAATCAAATAGAGTGAATAGAAGCTTAATCAATATGTTCGATCAGTTGATCAATATGTTGGATCAGTTAACCAATATGTTGGATCAGGTTTCAGCCGTCTTGCCCTTCTTCTGCCTCTTCAGCACCAGCACCTTCCGCCGCTTGCCTTCGAAGGCGTACTCCTCCCGACTGATGGAGTTGTTGGCCTTGGCCCGCATCAGACTGCGCTGGATGGCCTCGTTCTCCTTCCGATTCACAAACTCGTTGACGGACAGGATAGTGCAGACCAGAGCGTTGAGGTCAAAGGTGTGTAGGAGGTAGAAGTGGGCGAGCATGGTGCGGACTTCAGTGGCCTCGGGCAGGGTGAGTATCATCTGGGTTTTGGAGTGGTCCAGTTTGACCAGCCTCTTGAACCTGTTGCCCTGGGCGATGCACTCTGGCTGCTACTGCTGATGTCTGAGGCTTTCGAGTGCCACTTTTAGCAGAACCTTTAGCTGTGATTGAATTGCGAAGTCATTTAATTACTCATTATGATATTTCTGCCTTAATAGGAGACTAATAGATGCGATAGGGTGCCCGCCTGCATACAGCCTCATTAGTTCGTGACTCATCTCCCTGCTCCAATCCCGACCTTAATATCTCCCTGGCTCATATTACTCTTAGGAGAAGGATTGGTCAGAGGTGTGTTGGTTGGCGAACTAGCCCATGAGTTTCTGGATTGAAGAGTGCAGCCGGGCAGCGCTGTGCTGGTCCACAGTTGGGTACTTGCTGTTGGCCCGCATCACAGCAAACAGGTGCTACCGCTGCACAGCCGGCAGCTCATCCCTAGCCTGCTTCAGAACTGACAACACTAAGCCATCATTGCTAGAGCTAGACTATTCTTGGCTGTTTAGTTGACTCTCGTGAGTGGCATCCTGGAGTTAGAAGGGGTACTGCGGCTTGATGATTTTTTGCAGATGATGTTAGGTGCGGAGAAGTTGCTGGTCGAGGGTTCGCTAATAGGTGGGTTGAGCTCTAGGTTATTCGCAAGGGTACATATAATGAAAGATGGAGTGGTGACGCAGGTATTTCTTGAAGTTGGCGTAGCCGTAACCCAGCTGGATGAAGCTCTAGGCGACCCACCTTTAAACTTGGGATGACAGCTGAGGTGATACTTGAGATGGCTGAGGTGATACTTGGGATGGCTGAGGTGATACTTGAGATGGCTGAGGTGATACTTGGGATGGCTGAGGTGACAGCCGAGATGGGGCAGGAGTGGGCGAGTGGAGCGTGGGGTCACGCTAGATGATGATTCTGGAGTATAATTACTATACTAAAACTTATACCCTTATCCACCTGAATCGACTTTGTATAGCCGCTATCGCTTCTCTCACCTACTCCTACTTCGGAATGAGCTCACTTTAGTCGAACCTCTACTCAGCCCTTTTCTCTACCTCCTCGTGAATGCCCATCAGATCTGGTTAGCTGGACTCTGAGGCATATTCTGAATGAGTGGTGGCCATGAAGAGATGTTGCTGGGGTGGTGATGGGTGCTGGCAAATTGCAATTACATACAGCAGTTGCGCATAAATATAAGCAAGTGCTTTGTTTTGCGAAGAGAGGCAGATCTATGTGCAATCAGCCATCAATCACCAAACCACTGCCTGCTTGAAGCACCATTGTGCCAGCACACCACAATGCTCAAAGCAGCAATGTGCCAGCTCATCACAAAAGTGTCTAGGCACAGTAAACCACATAATATCACAACCAACCCCCCTTTTCCCCTCCACCCATAAACCCAACCACCTGATCCAGCCTACCTTCAGCCTGCTCCCATACAAACAACTTGCAGCCAATCATATTTAATGGCTAATCTCTGGCTCTCCAAATTTGGACCAATAACCAAACACGAAAACATGGATCCGTTCGGCTAGACCCTCATTTTGGTGGTTTCTGATGGTTGCCTGCTCGAAGGAGCCACCCGCGTGGCTAGTTTGGATTTTATTGGGGTCAAATTTTCAGGCGGCTTCGAAATTGCGAATATTGTGTATATAGAATCAAAGGATTGAACTTCGATTATAGTATAATTTGGAAGAAACCAATGGGTTGCGAAACTTCCCAGGCTGTCGGCGTCATGCCCGAACCCTATCTCAAACACCCCCCAGCACCCCCGCAATAGCCCCAATGGCCCAACATTAAAATATCCTTCCCGGACAACCCACCCCCCACCCTCATTCCCGATAAGGAGAACATTCCGCAAGCTCAGACTGCGCAGAATGGCGGCAAACCTGCTGAGAAGAGTGCTATCTCTGAAACCAAAATCAAGCCCAAGCCAGAAAAAAGGAAATCAGGTGTGCCCATAGTAGACCTCACCAACATCCCCAGCCACCCCAATGAGCCACCAAAGCCCAAACCCACCAGAGAGGACAAAGCAGCCACCTCGAGGTCAGGATATAAAGAGGAGGTAGCCTCACTGGGACCTTCCTCTAAGTCCATCTAGTTAGCAGAAACTGCTAGAGATCAGAACTAGGAAAAGAAGCCAGAGCTGAGCTAGGAAAGGAAAGCAGAGGAGAAGTCGGAGAAGAAAGCAGAGCAGAAGCAGGGAAGGAACTTTGTGCTTTAGCAATGGGAGAAGACGCCAGAAGAGGACCTTAGTCGGACCTAGCGCTTGAAAAAACTGGACCAGGCTCAAATCGAGCGGGAAGAAGTGTCCCGTTACATAAACGAAGTGTGGGACTTTGAAAAAGACGTGGTAAACAACCTGATCGACAATTTGGAGTTCCACTAAATTCAAAAGTACGACTCGCCCTTGCTGATTGTTTCCTGACTTTACTTTACTTACCTATCCTCACCTATAATTACCTATCCTTACCTATCCTTACCTATCCTTAACCTTACTTTACCTATCCTCTTATCATCATCATTCTTATCTTTGCTACTCATACTTATGTGTACTACAGACAATCAAAGTTCGACCCACTCTTCCTCAAAGTCGAAGGTTGTGTTCTCCATGATGAACTCAACTAGACTTTGGGTTGAGATGATGCTGCCAGTGAAGTGTATCGGATAGTCTTTCATCCTATTCCTGAAGAAGACTATCTTGGGGGTTGGCTTGATAGTAAACCCCAGCTTTTCCTCCACCTCGTTGACACTCACATCACAGCGCAGCAACAGCAGATTTTTGTTGTTTTGCAGCTTGTTGACCAGATATTCGAAATGTTTCAAAAGTTCCTTGGACTTGGGCTCAGACTTATCATAAAGAAAGAGGAGGACGTCTTGGGGAGTGCTCATTTTCTGCTAGTAGTTGTCACGAGTCAGCTTGTTGAGCTTATCAGTTTTTTATGTTTTGCGGTAAACCTCCAGCTTGTGTTGTTTGGCCTGGTCTATGAAATCTTTGATGCCTTCGTAGCTGTAAGGCTAAGGGGCGACGTACAAAAGATTGTACTTGCGGTCAACCGCAACGATGTTTTCCTCGTCATGAATTCCTACAGCCCTCAAAGCTGCCGCATACTCAGGATGCTCTCCCTACATAAAGCAAGCCTTACATCGATTTAAATGAAGTTGACTTCTGGCGACTATTTGGCGATTTGGGACAAAAGTTCTTTGGCCTAGTTGTTGCCAAATTTGTTGAAGTAAACAATCGTAAGGATTTCTATGTGTGGCTAGAGTTACTTCTCTGCACCATTTTTAGCCAAGACTATTCACTCACTTCATGCAGTCTGGCGAAAATAGCAGCGATTTTGCGTTAGACTTACTACAAATTTGAAAAGTTAGTTATTTCTTGGTCTCCTATCACTAGTTTTGTTTGCTACTGTTCAACAAAAGCCCATGAAATGTAGCCATCTCGTCGAGCGATGACGTCCCATGACAGCAATTAGAGGGAATCGGGCTTCCCATAGAAAATTCCCGCTTTTTGCTCAACCCTCTATTGAGGCGTCAAACCCGAAATATGGGCCAAAAGCTCATTTTTCGCACTGAGTTGAGTGTTGGAGAGAAGAAAATCAAGGATTGGCTACTACTTGCGTTCATTCCAGTAATGCAAAGGCAAACTGACTCCCTTTCGATAGAGGAGCACAGACGGATATAAGTAAATATCGAGAGAGTGCGTGAGATTTTAGAAGGCAGGTCCGTCTATTTTGGCAAAAGTGACATTGAGCTAATTGAGTCGTGGGTTTCGGGCAAGTTTCTCGAAGATGGGAGTGAACTCCTTGCAGTAGTTGCATGAGGAGGAGTAGAAGTAGATGAGAGTATAGGGGGATTAGTTGATTTTTGTGTGGAAACTTTTGCTATTGATGTGGACCACTGCTGCCCAAGCCACTGCTAGTAGGGCCATGGTGAGGGTGAATCTGAGGAGTGGAGACATATCTATGGCTATGCGAAACAATTATAATCTTAGATTTCGTAGTTTTTTAATTATAAACCAAACACACAAAAGTTGGCTAGATGTTGCGGTTCTTTGCGTCCAGAGGCAACCCTGGGTAAATAAAAAGGAGAGGGTGGGTGTGTGGTGTGAAATGGGGGAAGTTGGTCGATATATGTTACATTAATTATTTTCGAAGGAAGGAAAGAATGGAGTCCAGCTTGCAGCACTTCAACCAATACAACACCTAGTCCCCCTTTTCCTGGGAGGGACTGCAGAGCAACCGTTTTCCCAAGTCCAGGCTCATGCATCCGCGAAGGGACATCATCAAGACTGGTACCATCTATCCCATATCCAGGCCTTGATTTCCCAGAACAGACCTTCTACAGCGGCAGGAAGCACTACGATGAACTCAGGAGCTCAGAGGGAGAGTTTAAGCCCCGCCTCAGACAGTTCAGGAACATCCAACATTGGCATCCCAGGGACAGCAGCAAAAGGGTACTCGACGTCCACCTCACCCAACCCCACCCTCGCAGAGAAAAGGGACACTTCAACTAACCTGTCTACGAGCACTTCGAAAAAAGCGCAGGAATAAGGACCTTCTATAACACCCGTCTAAAGGACGGAGTAAGGGAGTATTCGCTCTAAGACCGCATGCAGAGGAAAGTGAAGCTGAACCAGCTGGAAATCCGGAAGGGAGCCTTCCAGAACTAGGGGCTGTCGGCAAGTCTCAAGTTCAAGGCCTGATCTGATCGTTAATAATTTTAATCAGGCTTGCTGAAAGAATGGCGAACCAATTCCTTGCACTACCAAATGATCCCGAGATTTCGATCATTAACAAGCTTTTGAGGCTGGGTTGAACTCAAATGGGCCTTCTGGGGAATAGATATCTTCAGAAGAAAGTGGAGTAAGTTTTTGGTGTGTGGTGCAGTGGACAGGGAAGGTATGATGATTCTGTTGGAATGACTCTATTGGAAGGGATCTTGAGTATTGATGGCTCAGGAATGACATTCTGAGGAATTACGCATAGATTTCTCAGAGGTCTATTTCGTCTTCACTTTGGCATCCACATGCTTGAAGAAATCTTCGAAACCTTCTGGACCACCTTCTCATTTAAGACTTTACTACTTGTGCTGATCAAACACTCAGTTCTTGAGTGCTTTTCTCTCCAACATTGTGCTTGGTCTCCATCTCCTTTCAGCTAAACATCTTCGACAAACTTTTTGCAGCATAAATGAATCTATTAAAATTAATTTAGGTCGAGTTTAGCAACAAATAAGATGATTGCTCCAAAAATAGGCAATTGCAAAAATTTCACTAATGAACTAGAATTATCTATAAATGTTATTTATAAAGTGTTGCTATACTGTTTCCAAAATTTAGAATAGCCAACCATCACATTCTGCTTGATTCTGCACTAAACTCTCCAATAACCTTTCTTTTCTCGAATTCGGCACTTTGTTAAGAACTGATTTTCGAAAAGTTTTAACTTGTGCCCAGTAAACATTTTGAAAACAAAATTTAAAGATAGCCATTTGCCATATTTTCAGCTTAGTGGGGAAAGTAGCTGATTAAAAAAACCTCCCCATTATGTTTTGGTGACCCAATTCGATTTGAAAAAAATTGTACAAAACCACCCAAAAAGGTACAATCGCAGCTTATAGCTAATTTTTTCTAAGGGCTGAACAGAAGGAACTTAGGAATTAGTACAGAACAGTGAATTCCAGTATAAATAACGCTATTACAAAATATGCTCAAGTAGTTTATCGAGAAAGAATGTCCACAATTAGGCTTATGCAAGCTGCTTGAGCCCAACCCTGGCTCCAATTTACAAACAAAATACGAAACCTACAGTCATTCAAAATGTTTTTGCTAATTATAATGTCCTTCCATTTCTATAACATTGCTCAAGTAAAATGCAGATAGTCCATGTTTTGGGATCCACCCTGCCCAGATTTTGAGAAGTGAAGATTCAGTATAAGCAGATTCAGATCAAATAGAAATAAGGAAGGAATTGCTGGCCCATCCCCCAACCATAAGGAACCGTATAATACATATTCGGTGCCGAAAATGACAACTAGAGGTCTTGAAGGGAAGGCTATGTCCTTCCAAGATCATTTCCTTCACATTAGACCATTTCGATTGGCTGATAGCTTTTGTTGGCTGAAGCCTAGGGTTGGGGCACTTCCAAAACAATCTTCGGTTCTGCCAATGTTGCTTCTTTTCTGTTGATGAGCCGCTTAGGCTTGTAGATCCTGCGGTTCCTCCTGTAGACACGAACGATAGCTTTGGCGGTTGACTGGTTGATGCTGAGAAGTTTAGCTGCCTGACGAATAGAATGTCCCTCCACCTCTACTTTCTAAATGAGAGTTTTTCTCAACTGAGTAGGCGATCAAATACCTCGAAAGAAACCACTGCGTATTTGCGCAAGGTCTTGGCTTGAGTGTTTGGGTAGTTGGAAGATTAGGTACGACTAGCTCTTTGCATTTTTTATCATTATATAGCCCAAATAGCGATATCAGTATAAGTAGGTCACTACGCCAACTTTCTTCGATACCCACTTTTTGTACCTTTCTCAGCCCCATCTCCATCGCCATGCTTTTACACTTTGATAGAATTTAATTGTCTTTCTTTCACCAAAGTATGGCAGATGGAGTTCCTTTGCCCACACTGACTCAAAATCAAGAAAAAGATGAGAAGGAGGCTAGTTATCGCCCGATAGAGGGTGCCTAAGGACTTAAAATACTTGATCATTGACAAATATTGATGTTTTAAATCATTTAGTTATTTTCTGGCTGAACCAGTGGGCTCCTTATTGAACCTGCTGCAGTTTTTTTGCCGCAATACACTGTCTTACAGCCTCAGGATACTCTTAAAACAAAAAATGCTTCACTAAATTTAACGGTAAGGGGAACTGTGGTTATAGTCAGCGCACATAGTAAAAATAATGGAGATGTGATTCTCGTCATGCAGACCACCTTAGAACCGAGGGAATCAGCAAATTTAAGTGTCTAAAAAGCAAAACCGATAAGTGGACAAATTTACTGGACCACACGATTTTCCAAATTATATAAATATCGGATATGATCTATTAGAAATAAAACTGTAAAAGATAACATCTAAGTAAAACTCTGGCTGAGACCACTTGTCGAATAAAAGCAAAGGGTCTGGTCGAAATAATATTATGTTCCCACTTTTTAGATGATTGAAGAAGAAATGGGTAAAGGTTAGAAGAAGGACTAAATTAAGGATTCGATTTTGGAAAGAAGGCTTGAGTTAGAATATAAATAGTACTATTAATAAAGTAAACATGAAATAGGACTTAATTTGGTAATTACCGCTCCAACATCAGATCAATACTCTATTTGAATCGAAGCTCTTCTCCCTTTGTTTCTTCTGATCAAGAATAGTCAATGCTTACCAAGAACAGTCATAGGTTTGTGTTATTCCGACAATATCACTCCATCTACGAAATGTGCAAAAACCTTTGCCTCTTTTTGGACTGCTGATTAGATTGACCTCTAACAGGCACTCAAAGACTGTTACCGAGCGATCTAGTTGAATAAACTCCAAAGTAACTAAACAATAATTCAGCTGATGACTTCCTACATCGAATGCGTGGCTGATAGGTTACTAGTGGGTCTGGGAGTGCCTAAGGTCTGGAACAAAGACCAATTTCTTTGAGCGAAGAGTCGCAGAGTATCAAAAGGCTGGAGTAATGACCTCCAAGGAGGATAAATACTTCAGAGTCAACGCTGATTTTTTACAGGCCTTTATTTCACTACTCCAGCATTTTCAACCCTAGCTATCATTATGCCAGAATAAAGATTGTTTGGCACATATTTTGGAAGCCTGAGACTACAAAAATAAAGCATTATCAAACTGGGTTTGGATATGATGGTTTTATTAGCTATTTTTGCACCTTAGAATATTAATATTATGAGCTGCGCTCCTGACCACTGCCCTGCCCGCTTGAAGGCCACTCTCACCAATTTTAGGTCCTATTGCCAAAAGACCTGCAATTCTGTGATCCCTGTCTCCAACAGCAGCCAAAACAACGCCTCCATAACCAAATACCGGAGCTATAGATAAATGAAATTTGTGGCTCAGAAGAACGAACTCACCCCAAACTTCACCTCCAAAAAGCAGACCAAGATCTCTCCTTCCAAAAGAGATGACCCTTCTTTCAATTTCAAGCAGTCAGAGCTGATTGATCTAATTAAGCTTAAGCTGAAGTAGAAGGCATCTTTCGATTTAAGGGTCAAAACTGAGATCAACGAGAAAGAGGAGGCAGGGAACTTTCGTTTTAAGGGGAAAAATGCAGAAGTCATAACAAATTTTGTGCAGACTACCAAATTGGTTAAGGCAATAAAGCGCAAAAAAATTGACCTCACAGTCACCAACTCCAAAGCAGGGCTATTTCTGAGGTACTAGCGACCGACTAAGGGCAAAGAGATTGTCATCGCCATCAAATAAAGACCTTGCTCTGCGATTGAGTATAGGTCGACATTTTCTCCAGTTAAAGACTACTAGGCCAAGTTGCCTGCTAAGTATAGTGCACACTATATACCAACGTAGAAAACAAAGACAGAGCAGGGGTGTCTGGAAAAGAGTGAGTTCTAGAGGTGTAGGGAGATAAGCGGCTGGGAGATTTAGAACCAAGAAGAACCTTTTTTAGAGGAGGTTTAGCAGCAGAAGAAGAGAAGTAGGCGCAAGAAGAAAGCCGACAGCAAAATTAAACAAAAAATGTGATATTTCTTGCTTTCAATGCATTTAGAATACTCATAGACTCACTAAATGACTCATATCACTGCTATATCAATAAAACCCAAAGGCAATCTATTGCAAAAGTATGAAAATAGCTTGACTTCGAATGAACTCAAGTTATAAATACAGACATAAATTACAAAAGGGCTTCCGTTCTTATAATAAATAATACCTTCTAATGGGCTGTTGCCCACTGTTCCGAAGGTCATAAAAAGTTGTAGACGTATTTCCTACCCTTTAATAAACAGTGCAGCCGTAGATAGTCCTTATAAAAAGCAATTAAAAAGCATCCGAGTGCCGTCAAGAAGCCAAAGAAAGCAACCCCACCGAAATGCAGCTCTAACTGCCCAAAAACAATCATGAAATCCAATCGCATTTATAGATAAGTTTCCTGAATGAAAGCAGCAACAAGGACGAATAGTAGCGACTATAGCACTTAGTAGAACCCAGAGTGATAGTTTTGGGGCAATCCAAGCTGAGAGAGTCCCTGATTTCACGCTGGGAATCCCCTGAATTCAAGCTTCAAGAACTTTTTCTGGTGATTGATTTCGATCGTCTTTTCAAATCCTAATGAAAAAATGGTTGATTAGCTAGATTCAGGTCTTTGATATCACAAGTTTGATTATATAATATTATCGTTAGATGCTTCCGACCAACCGTTTGAAGCTAGGGCCCAAGAGGAAAGACACTAGCGCCTTCCAACGCTTGCATAAGCTGCACTCTGCTCACTAGTCCGAAAATGTTCAACAAACCAAAGTTGAAACAACCACATATCTAACATCTGCTACCCATCTATAGGGTCTATCTCAAACTAGCATTCTCAGCCAAGTTGACAGAAATACCTATGTAGGTTAGCCCACATGTTTGTAGCCTTGGAACTAGCAAACAAAGTGCAACAGAGTAGCAAGTAGTCTACCAAAAGTGGCAGAAAATGGGATTCTGACCGATAGGACAAATCAGAGGCAATCTGCTGATAGAGACGAACTGCTATAGAGATGTGCCCAACTACAAGCACAGCTAACTTAGCAACAGAACTAAAACAAAGAGAAACTTGAAGAAAACAGCATTAAAGAGCAGAATTTGCTGAGAAACTACCAAGAACTGGAGGAATAGTTGAGAATGTTGGCGAACTAGCATCAGCAACTGCAACAGGAGCATCAGAAACTAGCAGTTGAATTCAACAATTTCGATAAGAATTACTATGACCAAGAGATCAATAGACTCAGAACGCAGTGTGAGCAGCTGCAGATCTAAAACATCCAACAAACCCATCAGTTGCAAAAGAGTTAGTAGTCCAGCAAAGATGCGCAGAATCAGCTCAAGAAAAAGCAGGAGGAAATCAAAGCTTTGCAGAAGTGCATGGAAAAGTAAAAAATGGGGATAGTCTAATCTAGGGCGCAAAGCAGCTAAAAGGATAGATGCTTCAGGTTGGCCCTTGAAGAGTCAGAGGCAGCAAACCAGGTATTGTGCAGAAGTGTTGAATAGATGGCAAGGCAACTACAGAGAGAGGAAAAGATGAGGAAGTAGAAAGAGAACATCATTTAAAGCCAGCAGTTGCAAATCTAGGCCATTATTGTGAGAGGAAAGGATGCATAGGCCAAATACCTTCAGACTCTGAAATCCTACGAAGAGCATTTGAATGAAATGACCAAAAGGTTGCTGACTTTGCAGAAGCAGGAGGAAGCCAAAAACAGATAATCATAAATCACAATCAACCGGTTAAGCACTGATTTGAACTCTTTGAGAAGCCAGCAAGCGCAGAATTTGGCTGCAGAAAAACTTGAGAGTTAAGCTCGTCAGAGTGAATTCAAGATTGAGGCAGGATTAAAGATAGTTCGGTTGTAGGAATAGTTGCGCTAGTTGAAAGAGAAAGGGGAAGGGAGTGAAAAGATAATTGGTTGTCTTTAGACAAAGTTGAAGGATTACTATAGCCCTCAACAGTATGCAGCTTTAGAGAGGAGATGCAAAGAATTGGAGGAAAAGCGGCTTACTTCAGCCCGGTATTACTAGGAAAAGTTGTACAATTATCAAAAAGAAAATGACAAACTTAGGCTGGAAAAGTCAACTAAACTGCCTGAAGATCTGAGGTAAAATGTGGGCTTTGACGAAATTCTGAAGAAAACGATAGAGGAATCACAGTCTATGAGGGATGAACTCAAAAGAATGAGCGAAGTCTTGGCCTCAGCTAAAGAAGAAGCTGCAGAAGTGAGATCGAAGTAAAAGAACTATCTCAACGAATTATAGATTCTACGCAAAAAAAGCGAAACAAGCAGCAAAAACTTCTAAATTGAGCTTTAGGTGGAAAGGCAAAAGCTCATAAACGAGATCGAAAGCGTGCGTCGGAAGCTATCAACAATTGAGAAGAGATTAGAGTACAAGATAAGTGAGTGCAAGCAGAAAGACGACTTTATAAAAAGTTTCCTAATAGGCAGAAGTGAACTTCAAGAGCGACAAATAGTGCTTTCCGAATTGGAGCGAATCTTCAGCCAGCAGCACACCTAGCACTGAGAATGAATGATACCTACAGTAAAATAGTTGTCAATACCTTTATTTGGGATTGGACTAATTGCATCAGATTTGGTGATTCGAGCCTTTATTGGTTTATTACAAAGTGTTAAAGATAGCTGTAAATTGTGATATTATTATGTTTCTGAGGACCAAAGCAGGTTTTGGGATCTTGTCAGCTGGCAAACTCACAAGCAGGGCAGTCCTTCCTTGGAGGTGCTCCATGACTAGATTTGTATTTTCGGGAGCGAGTTATAAAAGAAAAAGTAATTAATAATAAGGCATCAACTCAATGTAGCTGGACAAACCCACTTACCTCATCAGCGAGAACAACACCGCCCTCTTCGCAGAGGGCAAGGCCAAAATCTACACCAAATATCACCAGAAGAACACACAGGGACAGACCGTCTAGAGCGAGGTCTTCTACAATCCAGTCCAAGTCTTCAACCGGGACTTCTCCATCCTCACCATGCAAGGCTTCATCAACAGGCTCAGAAAAGAGAGTAACCTTTGTCTGAACTAGAGCAGGACAAGTTCGAGGGTGTCACCATCGTCGATGCCCTTTCCGCCAGCGGGCTCAGGACCATCAGGTACCTCAAGGAGCTGGAGGGAGTGAAGACAGTTGTGGCCAATGATATACTACCGGCTGCCCACAAACTCATGAAAGATAACTTCGAACTCAACCAACTGGACCCCAACACCTACCAACTCAGCCTCCAAGACGCCAACATCCTGCTCAGAGACTCAGCCAAAACTGGAGGTTTCGACATCATTGACCTGGACCCCTACGGCTCAGTCGTCCCTTTCCTGGACGCATCCATCACTGCAGTGAGATAGGGAGGACTGTTGTGCATCACCTGCACAGACACTCGCGTTCTCTGCGGCCCTGACCTCGCCAAATGCTTCTACTTCTACGGGTCAGTGCGTGCAAAGGTGCAAGATTTCAACTAAGTACTTCAAGAGGTATTCAGAACGCATTGAGAATCCTGTTGTATACGATCAGTTCAGCTGCCAGCAGACAGTGCAAGTACATTGAGCCGTTGCTCAGCCTGCAGACTGACTTCTATGTCAGAGTCTTCGTGCGGGTGAGGACTGGCAAGAAGGAGTGCGGGGAAACCGGCGGAAAGATCGGCAACATCTATAACTGCGAGTTTTGTGGCAACTACGAAGCCCTGCCTTTCTTCAAGCCCAAGAACAGCCACTTCGTCCCTCAGAGGACCATCTGCTCATCAATCAACTGCACCATATGCCAGCACTCTCTCCAAATAAGTAACACCCATCCCACGCAGATGGACCCGTTTGGCTTGACCAACTCAACGACCACACGTTCATTGAGGAGCTGAAGACGCTCCTTGACCAGTAGACTGCGCAGTTTAGTCTTGTGACCAAGAAGAAGGTGTTTGGAGTGTTGCATAATATTTTGGCTGAGGGGGAGATGGCCAACAAAGCGCTTTCTTTCAACTTTGATCTCATGTGCAAGACTGTGCATTGTACCACCCCCGGAAGACATGCGCTCTTATCAGCTGTGAAATCTTTAGGATAGCAAAACGTGCTTTCTCAGAGCTACCTCTCACCTGGCCACTATAAAAGTTCTCTACCCCTGGCAGCCATTTACGACATCATCAAAGCTTGGAAACTGAAAGAGATGAAGGAAGACAAGTACCTCAGCAACACCAAGCAATAACATGCCCTCAACATCCTCAAGGCCCCCATCACTTTTAAACCAGACTTCTCATTCAAGACAGAGAAACCAGAGAAGGTGCCCAGGTTCATTTCATTGGGGAAAGGACTCGGCCCCAAAGGGAAGGCTGGCAAGCGCATTATCGAAGAGAATGCTGAATAACCCTAAGAAGAGTAAATAGTTGAATAAGTGTAATAAAAAATAAAATCGAATCCTTCGAAACGCAGCAAAAAGGAATGAAGCCTTTTGTTTATTGATCAATTCAAAGATTATGCTTAGATTTTGGCAGAAAAGCAAACTGGGGTGGTTTATAATTGAGCTTCAGTTCCAACTTCCAGTGTGGCTATTGTATTTAGGGGTTACATAAAGGAAGAAAAATTGTAGCAGGCGGTAAGGGAATAGAGGATAATAGAGATCAGCTAAAAAGGGTTGATGCCTTCAGCCCGCATTTCTGAGTTGTTTTGCTACCATTTTCTGTTCCCTGGCCATCTTCATCTACAGTTTCTTACTCAGCAGCAGATTTCTAAGGCTCACCTTATTGGAATCACGTGAGCCCAGGACCCCTCTCTTCGGATTGCTCTTGGCAGCCACCAGCTCGCTGTTGTCCCGGGATGTCTGATCATGAGAATCGGGGTTATCTGCCAAGTAGCTGTCGATTCTGGTGAACTGGTGGGTCAGGCGGGGAGGGGGCAAGAAGAGCTACTGGCTGGAGGTGAGACTGCTCAATTTGGAGACATTTTTGCCATGGTGGTGTAGAGATAGTTCTGTCTAATTGGAGCTCAGATTGGAGTGGAGGGAGGACAGGAGTGGGTGGGACAGAGAGTGCTGAAGAGTGGAAGTCTTTAGACTGAATTTGGAAGAGAGGGGAGCAGACGAGTCCGGTAATATTTTGGAACAGATGTGCTATTTTCTTGTTTTAAACATATAAGTCTGATTATTTAAATAGTATAATGCTAAATACAGGGACACCAATAGCGGTCGATAGATGGACAGGAAGAAAGAATACAGAAAGTAGGGAAAGGGCAATAGATAGTCGCTGAGAAAGAGGAGGGCATTAAAGAGGGGGGGTGAATCACTGAGATAGGCCGATTCAAAATGAAGGATGAGGGATGGAATAAGAAATGGGATAAGATTCCATGCAGTTACTAGATTTTGTTATAAATTAAATTATTCTTTTTATTAATATTATAAAACTAAATCAACATGGAAGGTGAAATGACTTAAAATTTCTACAACTCGCCCATCGCCAACCCTTTGGCCAACGACTCGCTCAGAACCAAAATCCTGAAACTTGTGAGGCACCTCAACCGTGAGAAGGTCCTCAAGCGAGGAGTTAAGGATGTCGTGAAAGCTATCAAGAAGGGAGCCACGGGCGTCGTTGTACTGGCAGCCGACGTCTCCCCCGTCGATGTAGTAAGCCACATCCCCGTGCTCTGCGAAGACGCCCGCATACCCTACATCTTCGTGAGGAGTAGACTTTAGTTGGGAGTGGCTGCGGAGACCAAGAAACCCACCTCCGTGGTACTCCTGCAGCTCCCCAAAGGATAGGACCTGGCCGCCAAATACCACAAACTGCATCAAAAAATTGAATCAAACCACCCCTTCTTTTGATGCATCTGATGTTGAAGTGCCCTATTTACACCCACACACTCCTAATACTCATACTCCCATCCTATCCAAATCCACTCACTACAGCTGATGGTCCAGCAGAAAACCCACCCAACATCATTCTGATCACACTGGTCACACTCACCACACTGACCACACTGACCATAGTTCAGTGTTGTTGGTTGCTGGGTGTGCTATTATACGACAGTTATATTGAATTCAAATGAGCTACCAGGCAATCGAAAAGATCTAGACCTCACTCCAGGACGAACTCCTGTAGGCCTACGAACTCTTCGACACCCGAGGCAAGGGTAAGACTGCGGCCATTTAGGGTTCATCGACGGCAACTGCCTGATCGACGGCATGAAATCTTTGGGCTATGAAATCGACAAACGCCAAGTCGAACAAATGATCTAGTACCTCGATTAGGGCAACAAGGCAGTCATTTCCAAGGACGCCTTTCTGAAGTTCATGACCGCAAGGCTAGTAACATTCTAACCATCTAGGACTACAGAGACGAACCAGAAGATCTCAGAGGCGCCTTTTAATACTACGACCAGCTGGGAAAAGGCATCGTTCGGCTTGCCGATTTGGAGAGAGTGGCAGAGTAGCTGGGGGAGGAGAAGGAAGAATGCAGAGCGATGCTGAGTGAGGCGGATAAGGACGAGGACGGGACCCTCAGCTGGGAGGAGTTTATGAGGGTGGTCAAAAAAACCAGCTACTTCTGATTCAATCTTGCCGCTATAATATTATGAACCAAATTTAAAACCAGAACCGCGAATTCAATTAAGATACTTTTGGAGCCGTTTTGAACCATCAGCCTGAATTCGATACTCCTACGTTCAACCCCTTGGTTTGTCAACCTTTCTTATCTCGAAGCTAGGCATATTAGGCGAGGAACGAACGTCAAGTTAATTGGGGTGAAGAGCTTGGAATTTATGAGGCTTCTCGCCAAAAGTAAGGACAGAAGATTAATAACAACCAAAGCAATCTACTGAAAAAGAGAGGCGAAGGGCCTAAAAAGCAACTAAAAAACCCGATTTCCGATCAAACAAGCAGTCCAAAGCAAAAGAAGGGGTTGAAGAGTGAATCAGGACGTAAAAAAGCCATAAGGAAATCTAAAAAAGAACAACCCAACAAAAACCAGCCTAAGATTTTAGATTATTTCAAAGCCAGCAAGAAAAGTGTAGACAAATGATATTTAACGAAAGTTATATACTTAAAAAATAAACTGCTCATCATTAAAAATATGCATCAAAATTTGTAGCAATTCCTCCTCGAAGAGCAACGGCACGCCGTATAGCAACAGATCATCACATTAAGCTAGTAGTTGAAGCTGCCAGCCAAACCAAGCATCATTCGATAACGTGTGTTTGCAATTTAGATAATGCCTGCTATACTATAGATAGATCCAGAGAGACTGATTTATCTCAGCAGATTGTTGGAAGCGAATGAAGAGGCAGTCACTGAAAGGATAGTAAGAGTCTTCACCGAATTGATGGATTGGGTATAACTCACAATCAATGTTTACATAGAGGAAGAAAACCTTCGGTATCTAGGAAGAAACTATTTTAACTTACTCAGGTAATAATTCAACCTACCTGAATGGACATGGAAATTTCTCGTCAAAAAATAGCAGCCTTTATGGCACAAGCTTTGCCAAGAGGTGAGATAGCTGCTGGCCTATACCATCTAGCGCATAGCTTCTAACTTTTAACTGAGCGGCGGAAAAGAAGAACAACTTGTATAAATTGGCCTCAATCTCTTCTCTCAAAAAGTTGGAAAGCATAAGAAAAACGTGTAAAACAGTTAGAAAGGACAAGGTATTACTGCGTCGTTGAATAGGCTAAAACAACCTCAGGATTCCTAGATTGCCAATTTGATCCAACAGTTGTAAGACTACGAAGAATAGTTGTAAGTCTAAGAGGAAATCTAGTTGATCAATAGCCTTGAAAAGTGTAGCAATTAGGAGAAGTATAGCTTTAGGGTAGCTGACAATAGGATTTTTCCATAAAAAATAAGAGAAAGCACAACGAAGAATGAGCAGAAATAGGAAAAAGAATACAAAAACATAGAGTATCTGATTACCCTTAGCTAGGCGGAAAAACAGTTCCTATAACAAATCAGCCTTTAAGACGAATTCAGCCTCCTAAATCTTCTGAAAAGAAAATTCAGCACTGGATAAAAATAAAGAGTGCTTTTTGCTTTCAAAAAACCGTTTTTGGAGTGGTAAGCAGATGGGCCGTTTTGTTTAGGCGAAGAACAATTGGTAGAGCACAATAAACTCAAGCTTTACAGCTTAAAAAATTCATTTTAAAAGCTAGTGCAACCGATTGAATGTGGGGAAAGCCAGTGCAACGAAAAATATTTTATATTGGTAAGTTTTTTGTACAAAGTGGTGGAAAGTGAATATTGTACTTTGACCAAAAAGTACTTAATGAAGATAATGGAAGTAATTGAAGGTTAGTTCAACACTAGAACCTATCCGTATCTGCGAGGTGCTCTCAGGGTACTGGAAACTAGCACAATAAAGCCTTCAAAATTCGCATAAAAACTCGAACTATCTGCACCCTATCGCTCCAAACAGCTTTAGTACTAGTTAAACTATCAGCTTATCAGTTAAGAACAATAGGACCAATTAACTTTAGAATCAAGTGAAGTGATAAGATTGCAAAGATTGAGCCATGCGAAACCAACAAAGAATGTGGCTTTTCTTATTAGTGGCTTTTTATCTGAGGATACCGAGAAGGATTTGTAGTGGCTGGGAGCCATTAGGTCACTTGAAGAAACTGAGCTTTATGGGGTTTTATGGAGAAGCAGTAGCAAAGCTGAGCTTATCAAATACATAGCCACTCTTGCTGGAAGTGTGGCTCTTGAAGTTGCTAAAAAGACTCAACCTGGCTTTTTGGTCGCAATCTCGAAAATAGGAGTCGACCTTTTCCGAAAAATCACGAAAATAGAGCCAGAAAAACAATAAAATCCGTTTTTCGGTGCATTAAGCCGTGCAACAGAGGCCGGCAGAGTACTAGCCAACTACCTTATAGATCATTTTTCGGACAGACACATAAGTCTTTTCGGATTTTCAATGGGCACATAAGTGATAAAAGCCTGTGTCTAACACCTAATATAAAGAAAGAAGTAGAGTTTACTATTAAAGGTGGTGACCTTGGGTGGAGTTGCCAAAAGAGACTAAGTTTAGACTTTGCTGAGAAGGAGCAAATATCCTCTGAGTTGGCTAAACTTCAGAAGCAAAAAAGACTACGCAGTCCGTTTTCTCTTTCGTGTGTGCACATTCGGTGCCAAGCCAATAGGCTCAGTTGACATAGGCGAACTCCAAGGACACTAAATCCTAAACTGGGAGATGGGAAAGGTAGTCTCAGGTCACATGGATTTCAGAAACAACCTCTATGGTCTGTGCTTGATGGCCGGCATTCGCCACGATTGATTGTTGGTACAAAACGTTTAAGGTTTTTATAAAGGCTGATGATAATTGATTGCCATTTGATCATTCGATCATTCAGTTTTTTAAGGGACTGGTACGACTTCGGCTTATTTTGTGGGTTGTTACACCTTTGCTTATGTGTTTACAGGTAGAGGTTTAGGTTCTTCCTGCTTTTACACTTTCTTCTCCTCTTTTGGCGTCTACTCCTTCTTCTCTTTTTTAGGCTTCTTCTTCTCAGCCAAGAAAGGATACTTAGGGGCCGGATCTTGGATTAAAAAGCGTTTAGTGTTGACGAGGAAATCATGAACCTGGGGAAGATTCTGAATATGTTTGTACCAGCGGAAGACGTTGTTGTATTGCAGCTTCTGCTCATCAGTCAAATCCAGCAGGTTATCATAGAGTTGTGTGAAAATGTAGAAGTCAGCGAAAGTCAGATGGTTCCCCACGAAAAACGTTCTGCTCTACAAATACTTTTGCAGATGCTAAGTTAAGATACTTGTTACTTTGCGCAACTACTTGCCTTCTTTGAGTTGACCCTTTATTCCTGAGATTTCAACTGCTTCGTCTCCTTCACCAAGGAAGAAAGTGCGCCACTGAGGCAAAATGCTGAAGAGGCGTTTGCAGATTTCAAAGATCTCGGTCTCTACTTGTCCATCTGAAGTCACCAAGGAGGGAACCTAGATACCCAGCTTCTTGGACTTTGAGGCTAGCACAGCTCCCTATATTGAAGAATAGATACGGAGGAGAGGTACACCAAGTTAACTTTCTTTCTTTCGTCTAGCTTCAGATAGTGTACGATCAGCTCCAAGAGAAAAGCGTAGTTATGTCCTGCCTAAAGAAAAATCTCCATGATTTCTTTTATAAATAATTTTGAGTGTTACTTATTACTAAAGTCAAGCAAATCCTGCCCAAAACAACTTTTCTCAATTTTGGGCACTGAATCATGGTCTACAGCAAAACGTCATAATTGCCTCAAAACAAACAGAATGTATCCAAAGATTGTCATTTCAGTCGAAAAGGTCAACATCTATTATCAGATAAACAATGTCTTAGAAGTAGCTGAAAGGCCTTGAAAGCCAAAGAAGCTATGAAATATTTAAACTTTTTAAGAGACATTCGGTATATGCCTAATAGCTTATTTTACTTAATATTAAAGTAATTTTGCCTACCTTCAGAGGATATAAGAAGTATGTCAAAGCCGAACAAATTACTAGCAAGCATAGAAACCGACATCAAAATAGAAAAAGGACTCAAAATTCTGGAATTTGCCACTCAGTACTATCTCACTAGAACTTACCTACGCAACACTCCCTTGAATTACATCTCTAATGACAAAAAGACATCTCAGAAATAGCAATAGTAGTACTCATAACTGTTGGCTTAGCTCAATCAGCAAATAGTTGATAGTAAGTATAAATCTGAAAGCAAGTTTAGTGATAAAATGCAAGAGTCCAATCTGAAGCAAAGCCAGGTTACTCTTAAACCAATTCCAATGATGAGTAAGAAAAAGACTTTGTAAGAACATATGCTAGAAAGTGATCCGATGATTGATCCAATCATTTAAAAGATGTAAAGCTCAGAATCAAGTGTAGAACTACCTTAAAGCAAAAAGATACCAAAGCCTAAGCACGACATTTCGATTGATGCGAATACCTAAGTGAAGCTAAAGAAAACACAAAAGTAGTAGCCTTCAGTTCTTTCTTCAAGCCACAAAAAGAAGAAAAAGTTTGAAGTTGCATAGGTTTCCAAAAGCTCTATCAATTAAGCAAGCATTTCATAGCTTGTCGAGCGCTCAAGGGACAAGTCAATGAATTCTTCAAATGAGCTGAATTCCGAAGATTTTAATTCATATTTCTCTGAGACCAGACAAATGAAGGTCATAAGTTAAGCGAATGAAAGCCAGGAAAACTCTTACATTTAGTCTTTGATGCAAAAAAATAAATATAATCAAAAAAAGAACTATCCAGAATACAGCTTATAGTAGTTTGATTCCATAAACTATGGGAAGATAAGTATTGGAAACTCCACCATAGCTCTGAACAAAGCAGCTGAGTCTTCAAAGAAGGTTGAGCCTAAAAATAAAGCTGTGGAGAAATCTCTCCAAACTAGCAACATTTTAAAGGATTCAGCACTCAAATAGTCAGGCAAATTCAGCTTTTTGGACAGATCTATCACTGAAATACATCAAAATGATTCAAAATCAACCATTTCGAATGAAGATGTAAACCAAACTTAAAAAAGCTTCTTGAGACACATCTCAGACTCTTTCGTGGCTGACGAAAAGATCAAAACTCTCATCAAACTTGAGAATCTAGAGCTACAAGAGAAACACTTACTGCAAAGGATGTAAAAGCGTTTTCAAAACTGTGCCAAGGAAATAAATGAAATACGGTCATTAAACTGGACCAAACTCAACCTCCCCCCAGCAAACATCGCCTTCAAAAGGCCCAACTATGCCCACTGCATCTAATGATATTTATTCCACTTTAAGTCTAATTTAGGTGCTTCAGATTGCAATCAGTGTTAAAATGCCTACCTTTTTGTACAAAGATATGAAAGACTTTTTATAGCCTTCCTTCAACCCTATTTTCGATAAAGGGAAGAATGAAACACAAAAAGGCTTCAATTTATGCGATATATCAAATCATACACATCAGTTCTATAGAGTGAGAGGTTTCGCCTTTGTTTCTGCCAGCGTCTCAAACTACTCCTCAGTTTATACAAACTATCCTAAGGCTACAATTGAATCTCCTCGGATAAAGTAGGCCCCAAGTGAATGAACAGTCACTCCTTTGTCGAGTGAATAAACGCGCTCTTATGCCTAAGCGATGATACAATTGAGCGCTTGGTCGAGGCCTTTGAGAATTCCGACAAAGACCCGTCCGTCATTGGTTATGAATTTGCTTTTGTGCCCAATGATGGACTAAAGCGGATGTTTTTCTGTATTGTTTTACTCTTGATTCTCCATCCTGAATAATTATAATAGTCCCAGACAAGCAAAAAGAACCACAGAAAGATTTTTGCTCAGAAAGCTAGTCAAATTGATAAATCAAGGTCTTGCAACATAATTTCATGCTTTCTTGAATCAAATCAGACATATTCTGCTTGTTATTCATACATTCGGGG
>Ga0316217_10002037_pt1 | contig 25106 bp, 32 predicted proteins | sample 1anoAmetaG_FD_203633 | JGI IMG/M metagenome (GOLD analysis project Ga0316217, IMG submission 203633) | Freshwater microbial communities from Trout Bog Lake, Wisconsin, USA - 1anoA | ecosystem: Environmental > Aquatic > Freshwater > Lake > Hypolimnion/Profundal zone | place: USA: Wisconsin...
TCTGGGCTCTTGTCTCCTTTGACTTCAAAGGTAACATCTTTCTTATCTGATTTAAAAGAAAAAGTATATAATGGATCGCTCATTTTAGACCTCAAAAGTACAGAATGGATCGAACTCGACATTCAAATCGTGCTTGAAATAACCACGGGGATTACACAATACCCGACAGTCACCAACTATATAGTCGCAATTATCATGAGTGTGACCATGACACCAATATTTGATCTTAGGATTATCCAAGATCAACTCTTCCAATCTAGTGTTGGTATAAGCAAAATTCAGCGGATCAGTGCCGAGCCTTGGATGAATGCTCTTAAAAGTTGGGCAGTGATGAGTCATCACAATGAATTTCTTGTCAATTGCCGCAAGCTTGTCTCTAAGAATATCGCGAGTCTCCATGTTATCATCAGCAACATCGAAAGGTGTTAACTTTCTATTACCACCCATATTATTATATGGGTTTGGAAAATCAATCTTTTTAAAGATTATATGAAAGTCATTCATATTCTTCTTAGCTGCTGTAGTAGCAAACCAATCGCTATCAGCGAAGTCAGTCCATAGAGTAGCACCAAAAAGAACATAATCATCATTCAGATCAACAATTTCGTTATGAAGAAAAGTTACATTAGTACCTTTAAGGTAATTTCTGAGAATGTCATGAGTATCATCATAAACACCATTATAGTGCTCATGATTACCTGCTACATAATAGACCTTTTCATATTTGGCACATTCGCCATAGAAAAACTTGTCAAAGACTTTCCTGTATGTACGAGCATTCTTATCAGTTCTTCCTGGGCGCAAAAGATCGGCTACGCAGATATCACCCGCTAGCAACAAAATGTCTCCACCACCGAGTTCTAACTCACCGAACTCAAGGTGAATATCGCTCATCAGCCTAATCTTCACTTCATCTTTCTCCCCAACGTTTGAATATCAGCATCATCAGTAATATACTGAATTGCGCCTTTGTTGAAGGCAGGAGCCAATCTCTTTGACTTAGCAATGATTGCTTCACGAACTTCGGGTGTTTCTTTTGCCAATTTTACTGGGTCCATCATACCAGTACGATTTGGAACAAATTGCGTAGTCGTAATGTGTGAAGGAATATTACTTGCTGTTTCAGAACCTGGACGCAAATAACCAGCCGCAGTGGGCTGGTATGTAACCATCTCAGATTCGTAACGAAGTCTACTTACATCAAGAGTCTTAGCAATAGGACCCTTGATTTTCTTTTTCTTCTTGTGTTTAAAAGAAGATTTACCATATACCATCATGATGGAACTCAATACGACTTCATAACGTATTCAACAATCTTTGCGTTAAGCATAGTGGGAATATCCATATAAGGATCTTCCAAATAAAATCTACATCCATTAGTCCAATTATTGTTCCTGATGAACATAGCATATTCACGCATGTGATCTACATTAGAAGGATCGAACGTAACACGCGGATTGATATTGAGAGCACTTTTACGATACATATTTTCACCATTAATTTCCTACCCTCAACCATTATACTATGGAAGAGGGTAGGAGTAAAATAGAAAAATTATAATAAAATCAACGACTTACGTTAATCCCATAGTGCTTGATAATACTTGCCGAAAAGACGGAATCCATTCTTCATACGCTTATGGTGATTTTCCAAACCTTCTGTATCAATTTTGAATGAATGCTTTTCACCTTCTTTCATTTCAAATACACTAAGATTGGAATCTTTCACTTTTTCGAAAAAGTAATCAGCTTCTCCAGAATAGAACTGATTTTCAGAATCATCTGAAAGCTCTTGCTCAAACGCCCAGATCATTTCATCAATAATCCAATCCCAACGCTTGAAGTGATTATCATCAATATCCCAATCATTTTCTTTGGGTGTGGCAGAAGTGCTACGCAATTCTTCTGGAACATCTTCATCATCAGTGAATGGGGTACCATGATTAGTTTCTTTAAGCTGTTTAAGCATTGGAACAATAATGATAGCAAGAGTATTATCCATATTCCAAGTGTCCCAGCTATCAATATGAACCTTGATCTTGCGGTTCTTCTTAGATTTTATCCAATTACATAGTTTGTATAACCAAGTTATTGGACGATCATTATTTAGACGCCAAATATCTCCTTTCTTCTTGATTGAACCATGAGCAAGAAACTCACCAAACTTATGACAGAGTTCACCATGTTCATCTGATTCACCTGTTTCAAGAGCTTGATCTAATTCACTCTTACGACGAGGTTTGAACCATGTCAGAGGTGCTAAAATAAAACTAGCAATCTGATATGGTCCCCAATAATTTCGATATTTACCAATATACACTTTCATCTTATAACCTCAAACTAACGTTATGTTAGTAACATAATACATGCCACAGTGGGGGCATTCAATAACAATATCACCATTTTCCATATGACTTGATTTACTCAATTCATGAAAACATCCATTCGGTGAATAGTTACCTTTTTCCAAATCAATAGCTCTCAGTATTGATGCTGGTGTAGATTTTTGATCTTTTACAGAAGAAAGAGCGCGCAACAAAGCAACCTTGTTGTGAACAATTTCATTATAGAAATCTTCAAACTTGGCGGCATGATATTGCCACTCTTTCACCTGCTGTTTAAGCAGCAGGTTTTCGTGTAAAAGCCTATCTTCTGCGTTGCTCATATCAAATATTAGTCACTGTGATGTTGCCTTTCTGAAGGAGGGCAACACCACTATCATCTCTATAGTGCTTGTTAAAATAAACCTGTTGAATACCACTTTGGAGAATTAACTTAGCACACTCCATACAAGGTGCGTGTGTAATAAAAATAGAACCACCAAGACAACTATCTCCATGTCTGGTAAGTTTAAGAATTGCGTTAGTTTCAGCATGAATTACTTCTGGTTTTGTGACCAGACTCCCATTTACTTCGTATTCGCAACAGTTATCGAAACCTGCTGGAGTACCATTAAATCCGTAAGAAAGGATGCGGTGATCTTTAACAATCACCGCACCGACTTTCAGCCTCTCCGCATAAGAGAGTTCTGCGACTCTCTTTGCTACATCAATATAAAATGATATGAATTTTTGTTTCACAAATCACTTAGCAAGAGGAATCTTGCGAGGCTTCTGAGCTTCTGGGATTATGTTTTGAAGATCAATGGTCAAAATACCGTCAACCAAAGATGCGGCATCGACGCGCACGGTATCAGCAAGAACAAACTGACGCGAGAAAGAACGTCCAGCAATACCCTTTACAAGATATGTGCGTTCATCCTTTTCAGCCTTCTTACCAGAAATAGTAAGAATGTTCTTTTCTGCCGTAATGTCAATTTCTTCTTCTTTGTAGCCAGCGACAGCTAGTTCTACAAGGAAATTATTCTCATCCACTCTAACAATGTTCACTGGAGGAAATGCGGTATTTGTGTGACTGAGCACATCAGACGCAAGATCCAGAGCAGAAAAAACTCTGTCAAAACCAGGGGTAGAAGGAATGAACTGGTTATTGTAATCGTTCATGTTTGTCATTTTTGTCATTTTTGACTCCTTAAATAAGCAAGTTTTACAAAACTGTAAACCCTATACAGGCATTTACAGTAGTATTATATATAATACTTCTTTAAAAGTCAAATCATTTTTATATATTAAATTCTACCAGTGGAGCCGAATCCACCATCTCTTTCTGAATAAGGCTCAATATCAGCCGAAGTTTCATGTAATCTAAAAGGAATATTATTAACAATTTCAGCCTGTGCGATTCTTTCCTTGAATTCAATCATCTGAACCACACTGGAAATATTAGTCATTACAACAAAAATTTCCTTCTGATAATCTACATCCACGACACCTTCTGAATTAGCCAGAACCAGACCCCTCTTAAGAGAAAGTCCTGAACGGGCGTGTAATCTAATAGAATATGTGTATAAAGGTGGTGCTGATGATCCATACTGAGAGGGTTCAATCTTCATAATCAATCCAGTTGGAAGCAATAGCCTGTCGCCAGGATAAATTGCTACTGAACGATTAGAATGATTTAGATTTCTAACAACCTGAACGTTATTAATATCATAACCGCTAACAATAAAACCACTAGGGCAAAAAGTCAAATCAAAACAAGTAGACATTGATGTTCCATAAGAAGGAATCTCAACGTCTGGATTCAGACGCTTAAAAGTCAATATGTTCATAACAACCTCAATAATTATTCAGTTTTCTGCTGGGGTTTACCCTTTCTGCCAATATTATATTTTGTGACAAGCTGGTAACTATTCTTGTCCTTGAAAGCAAGGATTTTGATTTGAGAAAGAGGTGCTCTAGGCTCCTTGATCTTATCTGGGTTTACAACCTTGATAAGACTCCACTCTTCAAGAAGATTGATAATAGCATTTCTTCTGGCATAGTCATTTTCGACTATGCTTGATGGCTTACCATCCAGAGCGAAGAGTTCCTTAAAATGCACAATGTAATATTTGCCTTGCTTGTGAAGAATATGGCAAGACTGATATAACACATTTTCTTTCTTTGCTGCGACGCCAATACGTGTTAGCGTTTCACGAACTTTAAGAAAATCATCTTTTTCAGCAAGAGTCACTTCAACCAAATTTTCAACACTCATTTCATTCACCCGTATTCGTTCTAATTTTAATAGTGTCGATTTGTTCGCGGGTCAATAACTTAATAGCTTCTCTTGCTCGTCTGGCAGAATAGCCAAAAAATAATTTAACTGCTTCCAAATCACTTTCTTTAGGAGCTTTGTACCATTTAGCAAATGGTCTTTTCATTCCCCGTACACTATTTATAAAGTAGTCGTATTGAGCTTTCTTGTGTAGTTGAAAATTCATGTTCATGTTATTGGCATACATGATACAATCTACATGGTGTGAAATTGCCTGATTTGTGACGTAAGGCACATAATCTTTAGCTTCCTCATCATCATTAATGACAGATTTCTTAGTCTGTAGAATACTTGGAATAATTTCCTTGAATAAATCAGGCATTCTCCACCTCACACTCAATCATTATGTTTTTCATATCAAACTCCATAATTTATTATAAATAAAAGTGTCTGTCGCGATACTTGTAATATCCACAGACTCTAGTCCTATTACACAGGAGTCCAGCAATGAATATTTATTATATCTACGCATACATTCGTAAATCCGAAGGAACACCATACTATATCGGTAAGGGTAAAAACAATAGAGCTTGGTGTAAGCATAAAACAGTCAAAGTTCCAAAAGATAAAAGTAAAATTATAATAATGGAATCTAACTTAACTGAGATTGGGGCACTAGCTCTAGAGAGAAGATACATCAAATGGTATGGTAAAAAATGTGATGGTAGTGGCATACTTTTAAACTTAACTGATGGTGGCGAGGGAACAAGTGGAACTAAAAAGAATCTTTTTGGATCTAAAAATCCCATGCACGGTAGAAAACATTCTGATGAGACTAAAAGAAAAATAGCTGAAAAGGCTAAAGGTCGTATGAGTCCCAGAAAAAATGTTAAACTGTCTGATCATACTAAATCACTATTAAGTCAAAGCAAAAAAGGAAAATACACTGGAGAAAATAATCCAATGTATAGGAAATTTCACTCCCAGGAAACCAAAAATAAAATTAGTGATTCTCATAAGAATGGGAAGTTTGCTGGTAAAAATAATCCAATGTATGGGTCCTCATATATTTGGGTCAATAATGGCTTAAAAAATATTAGATTAAATCTACAACAACAAATTCCAGAAGGTTTTATTAAAGGAATGATAAAATCTAATCCAAAACAGACGTCTCTATCATTAACTCAGTTAAAAATGCCAAAAGATTGATTTCTTGATCGGCTACGAATGCTGCTTGGTATTGATACTTGGAGAGCAACAATACAGCAGAAGGAATTGACTCTTTCTTTAGAATTTCATAAAGATTATCATAGATTTCACGATAAACCAGATTCACATCGTTATCTGAATTGTTCGCGACCCACTTACGAATTTCACTGAAATTCTTGTCGGCTATAAGTTTTACAACTTCTTTGATCTTTAGATTGGTGTCTGCGGCCAGAATACCAGTATCAATCTTACCGAGTGTCGAATATCTCTGCATTTCATTTAGAGTACGGCGATAGTCGGGGAAAAACTTAGTTATCAGTTCAGCAACAACTCTTTGATCGTATTCAACTTTCTCGCCCTTAAGAATCGCCTCAATTCTCTTCATAAAAGCAGTTGCCGTCTTTGCCTTCTCGCCATTCTTTAGCTTGAAGTCAATAACAGCACAACGAGAATGTAGTGGTTCGATGATACGATTCTTAAAGTTACAGGTAAAGATAAAGGAACAGTTACCCGAAAACTCTTCAATAACACCACGAAAAGCTGGTTGAGTTGAATTTGGATTCAAATAATCAGCCTCATCAATAATGATGACCTTGCGGCCACCCATCAAAGATACAGAGGATGCGAAACCCTTAATCTTGATTCTTAGAGTATCAATACCCGATTCATCAGAACCGTTAATCATGATATAATCAGCACCAACCTCTTCACACATGGCACGTGCTACTGTTGTCTTACCGACACCAGCCGTACCAGCAAGAATCATATTGGGAATTTCCTTCCTATTAACATATTCCTGAAATGGCTTCTTCAAGCGTTCAGGAAGAACACAATCTTCAATAGTCTTTGGGCGATACTTCTCGCACCAGAGGGCATTAGTATCAACATCTATCATATCAAATTCCTCATTATATAAATAAAAAGTCGGGATATGAAACTTTCGCAGAGAATCATATCCCTAAACATAACAACCTTTAGTGGAGGATATCATGTCTAGTAGTATATATTTAATTACCAATAAAATCAATTCTAAAATATACATTGGTAAAACAAACAAATCTATCCAAGAACGATTTGGTTAGCATTGTTATAATTCAATAACAAGAAAACAAAACACTTATCTCTATAGAGCCATCAGAAAATATGGGGTTGAAAACTTCACTATCTATCTTTTAGAAGAAACAACCCCAAATCTATTAAATGAAAAGGAAATATATTGGATATCCAAATTAAATCCAGATTACAATATGACCAAAGGTGGAGACGGAGGCGACACCTCAAATTCCCCAAATTTTAAACAAGCAATGATTCTTTCGCACAAAAAAAGAAAACCTAAAGATTATGCTTCTTACGGTATGCTTGGTAAAAAACAATCAAAAAAATTTTTAGAGTCTATAAAAAAATCAAATTGTTGTCCTGTGGTTTGCGAAGGCGTCACATATTCTTCTGTGGGAGAAGCCCAAGAAAAATATCCTGGGATAAACATTAGAAAAAGATTAGACAATCTAAGATATCCAAATTTCTATAGATTAAGACCTAGAACTAGAAGAAAATAATTATTTTATGGCTTTGGCGTATCAAACACCGTGTCATATGTTTCAACGAAATCATTGTTTTCGGCAACGACTTCATGAATGTTACGCTTATAATAAGCCTTCGCGAGTCTACGAGAAACCTTTGGTGGAATCTCATACTGATCCTTAAGATCTGTATAAATTTCCTTAATGAGATCCTTTTCAGCAGCAACCCGAGTCATTGAGTTGCTCACCTCATCAAACTTGTTCTTGATTTCCTTAAGTTGTGTAGCAGTAAACTTCTGAATCATAATTTAGTCTCTCTTTTCAAAGGTAGAGGACGCCTGTTCAATGGCTATCCAATAAGTAACATTCTTTGTTGTATGAGTGAACTTACTCACACCAGCAGAAGAAATTTCAACAACATAAGCACCAGAAAGAATCTTGAGATTTTCAACCTTCAAGACAGCCTGAAAGGCATTCTTAGCAGTTCCATCAACATTAACAGTAGCGTCGTCAACAATTCCACCCTTCACATCCATCGCACAGATGTTAATATCACCACCATCGCTCTTGATGACAATATTTGGACACTTGAGAACAGCCGCCATACTGAAAATCCACGAAAGGACTTCTGCCGTAAGATTAAACTTCACATCATATGATGGAATATTAATACTCTTATTTGGCGGCGATAGAATCAAAGTTGGCTCTGTATATCGTACACGAATCTTACCAACAGAATTAAAGACAAGAAATTCCTTTTCAAACTCAACTTCGGGTGAATTCTTATCGACAACACTCAAAACCTTATTAAGATCATACACTCCAAATTCATTAGGAAATGTTTCTTCGACACTAGCTTCGGCAAGAATTGCCTTATTTGCCGAAATGGTTCTAAGAGTTGTTCCAGGCTTAACAACAATGCCACCATTAATACTAGCAAAGTTCTTAAGAACAATTAACGTATTCTCACTCAATTTCATAATATTCTCCAATAACAAACAAGATATAATTATACACCAAACTCAGCTTAAAAGCAACTGAACTTTCTCTTCTAGCTCCTGTAATGTTCCATCATTACGAATTATACCGTCTTCTGGCATACCACACCACGCCCACTCACTGTAATGAATATCTGGGTAACGATTCATACGCTCTATTGAGCCAGAATAATTGTGTAGGCTGTTGGTATGTACAGCATCTGGAAACCAGATTGGAAGAGGTCCACGTTGGACTCTGTAAACCTTGCCGCCAGAAGATCTAATTGCTTTAATTTCATTAGGAAAACGAACATCAGCAATTACATAATTCTTGATGGGATTATTTAAAATTCTACGATGTAAAGCAATGATCCATAGATCAGGATGAAACACATCCCGACCAGCTTCGGTTCCCATTAATTGAAGAGCTAATCGTGGAGACATTGGAGTTCCAAATTGTGCGGACCACCAAGGATCTTCTTCTTCTCTCCACTTTCTAGATTCTGGAGTTGCTCCTTCCATCATATCGCGGTCCCATCCAAATATAACAGAAACCGCGTCTTTGACACTATTCGCAAAACTTTCTTTTATAAAGCCATGCTTCTTAACCAAAATATCAGCAGTTGTTCCTTTACCACCACCAATCCAACCAACTAATCCAATAATCATAAAATCCTCTTCACTTATGTGCGTAATAACTCGCTATAGCATTCCTAATTCTGAAATTAGATTGAAGCAAATTAGCATGACAAAAAATAATATTATACTGACTATCGTATTGAAAATCGCGGGCTATAGGTAAAAACGATCTATCGTACATGTACTTAACAACATCTGTTGCTAATTTCTGATTTTTCCAAAAAGGAAAATCTTCAACCTCAATAAAAGCCAGATCAGTATTTTTCAATACATTCTGCGCTCCTTGTAAAACATCGAAAGCTGTTCCCTCAACATCAATCCACATCGCAAATTTCTTATCCAAATAAGTATCTGAAAACATGTTGTCAATAGTATCAACATCCACAACAACATTTTCATATTCGATACTCTGTAATGTTCTTTCCAGAACAGAGTTGTTTCCTCTTATCGGAGGAACACTATCGCCGTTAACGGATTTTTGAATTTTGAATTCAACTTTTCCAGTATAAGATCCAACCGCTTTATTCTGGTATGAAACATTACTATGTTGCGACATAAGATTATAGAAATGTTTATACGTATGAGGATTGGCTTCAAATGCGTGAAAAGAACACGATGGAATTACCGTTGATAAACTTCTAGAAAAGTGAGCATCCATTGCTCCGATTTCTAAGAAGTAACTGGGTTTGATAATATCGACTAAATTTCCAAATAGAGCGGTTGATTCTATAGCAGAATTTTGTCTATCTTTTTCAATAGAAGAATCAACAACTCTGCTATTCATCATTAGCATCAATTCATAAACTAATGAATTCATACGATGTTTACAAAGAACCTACATTATTTGCCACGGCTGGCATATCACCAGTAAATGAGTACATTCCGACATGATGTGTCTTCATCCAAGGACATAGCCAGATTTCTCCACCCATGTTTCTCCACCACTGACAGAACATATAATCTTCTGATAGATAACGATCTGAACCCTTTCCACCATTAGCAACACTATCAATTACAGTATCGAAATATGCGTGAATATAACGACTACCATCAAAGTTTGCCTGACCGACATGATCTGGCTTGTAGTGAAGATTTGGATACTGCTTTTCAAACTTCTCAAACACTTCACGCTTAATCATCATATATCCAGTTCCAAGTTCAAGAACCTGTAGTGGCTCTCCAACATTGAACTGGCCTGTTCCAGCAACAGCATTAAATACGTAGTCGCCAGCGCACTTCTCAAGTTCTGATGGAGTGATATTAGGATTACGCTTTACAGCCTCTAGAATTGCTCCCCATTTGATCGACTTCTTAGGATATGGTGCTCCAATAACATCCTTGTCTAAGGCAAGGAGAGCAATAACATCGCGTGGGTCAAAATGAATATCGCTGTCTATGAACAGCATATGAGTAAATCCAGAACGTAGAAACTCATCTACGAGATAATTTCTTGCGCGAGTAATTAAGGATTCGTTGAATATGAATGAGAAGCGAACTTCTATACCATACTGTGAACAGATACCCTGTAAATCTAAAGCAGCTTTTGCGTACATACCATGACACTGACCACCGTACATTGGTGTAGCCACAAAAAGCTTATTCTTCTTTAATTTGTCTATGCTTATTTCTAATTTCATGTTTTAGTCACCCATCCAAAAGTTTGATATAAGTTGATAATTTTAACAACGGTCTTTATATGATACTACTTATGAGTGTAGTAATCAAGTAATTTGCTCTTTTATATAGGCGAAAAAATGGGGGCAAAAGCCCCCATATAAACTATTAAGTTTTTCTACCTAGACTTAGGTAACAATCGCCTCGCGGTAAAGAGTCTTACGAGCGCGAGCAATATGACGCGACTCAAAGTTCTTTACGAAAGCCTCGCTAGGAGTACCAATGCGATAGGCGAAAACCTTCTCACCACGGCTGTTGGTTACACGATTAGTATAAACAGCAACACCTTCGTTACGCAGACGGTAAACGAGATCAGCAACGTTCTCGACCTTAAACATGGTGCGAGCCGCACGGGAAGTTACCTGCTTATTATTAGCAAGGTAGTTGTACATCGAATTAATAGCAGACATTAATAATACCTCAAACAAAACACCGCTCAATTAAGATTGTAAACTTGCGGCGATATTTACAATCTACTCAGTTATTATAACTGAATTCTTTTTAAGAGTCAAATCAAAATGGAATGTCATCCTCAAAAGGATGTCTCTTTTTAGAACCACATTACTGTTGCTGACCAGGTGATTTGATCGTAACAGTATTTGTATCATAACTATTAATTACCTCATATTCGTCAGAATATTTATCTAATACTATTTCATTTTCTGGTTTTGGATTTACCGAATCATCAACCTTTGTATAAAGGTCAAGGAAATGAGTCTTGGTTTGTGTATCAAAACGATTAAGAGCAAGAGTCACAACTTTCAGACGATCATTAAAAATAGCATGAGTCTTAACAATATGAACAAGACGACGAGTTGAAATGATTTCATCTACAGCATTTTCATAAAATGCCTTACGAATAATTTCAGACCAAGTAGTGAGTTTGGTAGCAAAATCTTCATCAGAGTAACCAAGCTGCGTCATATTCTTAAGAAGAATCTTCTTTTCAACAGCAGCAGAAGGATATTCCTGTTCCATTGTAATAGAAAAACGTTCAAGAAACGCTTCGTTCATGACCTTGGTGCCGACAAAGCGACCATCATCAGAACCTTTACCTTTGGTGTTACCAGTGATGAAAATATTGAAACCTTCTGATGGGTGAACAACTTCACCAGTCTTTTTGTTGAAATAAGGCTTGCCTTCAAGAATAGGCATGAGGCAGAGAATCTTAGTATTATTAAGATCGCCTTCGTCAATCAAAAGAATTGCTCCCTTTCTCATTGCGAGAAGAACAGCACCTTCACGATTTACGGTGTTACCGTCAACAAGCTCAGTACCACCGATAAGGTCAAGTTCATCAGTTTCTTCTGTGACGTTAATACGAAGCAGTTCACGCTTCAGCTTGGCGCAAGCATGCATGATACTCATGGTTTTACCGTTACCAGAAAGACCAGTAATATACACTGGGAAAAAAATCTTTGAAGCAATGATTTTTTCAACATCAGCATAATTTCCGAAAGGAACATAAGTCGGATCTTTAGCTGGAACAGTACAAGAAATGTCAGCTTGCATGGAGGCGGGACCATGCGATATGATCTTTGTATTTTCTATTACTGGAGTTGCTTTCTGCTTCTTAGCAACAGGAGGAGGTAGATGAGTTACGCTAGCAACCATCGAAGTTGAATATCGACCCCTAGCAACTTTACGATTTTCATCGTGAAGAATAAAATAAGGAATAGGCAGCTTCTTTTTTGCCGCAAAAGCATTGATTTCCTTGTTGCTCAGAACATCCTTACCATAAAACTTAGTTATGGTAGCAAGAAATTCGTTCTGCTGTTCAATATTGTACGTAATCTTAGGCATTATTCACTCCACTCATAATATAACCATTATATAATCAATTGATTTTAAATACAAATTTAAATAGTTCAATAGAATCAATCACTTACGCTGCTATGTTTTCCATGAATTTATTAAGGAAAATACGCTGTAAATTTCGGCCATTCATAGACTTAATGAATGATCTGCTGAGTTGACCTTTTTTAGCTCCAGCAGCAACATCAATACCGCCCTCTTCAATTTTAAGATTGTTGTTCAGCACCATGAAGTATTCATTGAATCCAAATTTATTCGAAGAAAGAAAACCTTCTTCAGAAATCTTCTTACGCACACTATCAAGCTGTTCAGTACCATTAATGCCACTATATTCGTAACGATAATTTTTACTGACGATTTCCCGTTTTGAACCAATATAGTAACCAGTGTATTTCGCACCAGTCGCCATTTTAGCAAGTTCAATAATTCCGCGAGTCATAGAAAAATAATCGGCTGATTTTGATTTCAGTTTTGATTCAATACGCACACGATGGGCTGTATCTTTGTTTTGTAGATACACAGAACAATCTTTTGCTCTAAAATAGAGCACGCCAGTGTTATCATGATTTCTCATCATATTACAATAGCTTCCTTCACCATCAGTGAGGAAAATAGCATTCACATTATCAAGACGATAATTTTCTTTAAATTCTTTCACAACATCAATTGATGCCACAATACATTCATCAAGCGGAGTACCACACAAGCGTTCGCTAGTAGGTAGAAGATCAGCCCTATAATGATTGGTATAACACGAACCAACGAAAAGCATATTCATCGCAGATTCACGGTATGTAGTACCGTTCATATTACTGCTGAGATATTGCTTTAAATGAAAGGCTGTATCGCGAAGATACAAATCATTCGCGCCAAGTTCCATGAATTGGTAATTAATACCTTTATTGAAGATAGGAAGACTACTTGAAGCATTGGAAAAACCATAGACTTCAAAAGGAATATTCACTTTCTTACAGAACTGAGTAAGAACAATAGCCTGTTCAAAAACAGAACCAATAATATCATCCATTGATCCAGAAAGATCAATGAACATTACTAGACCATGATTTTTTCCATTCGGAACCGTAGTAATCCTCTGAAAGATGTCAGTATCGAGATTGTAACGAGACAATTTCTTAGGATTGATTTTACCAGACTTACCAGACTTAGCACGGGCAAGCTGCGTAGCATTTTTACGCATCTCAAATTCTTTGACCATGTAGTTAACTACTGGAGTAGTGCGCTTCACAAATTCCTGATATTTAACAACAGTCATGTTATGAATCAACTTCTTTCTTTCTTCGACTAGCTTATCATCATAAGAAAAACAAGTAATGCTACCAAGTATGCTGCTACGAATAGCATCATGAACCATCTTATGAGGAATCATGTAGTTTTTATTAAACTTGGGAAGATTGGCAATAAAAGTATCGCCAGTAGAAGTATCAACAAGACGTTGTTCATTATTACGAAACGCCTTGTCGGTTTCGGACATTACATCTTTTTCTTCTTTATCATTTTCTTCAGAATTTTTATTCTGAGAAGTATTTACAGAACCAGTTCCGACATCATCTTCGGAATCATCTTCGGAATTGGAATCAGATTCAGAATCTGACTCATTATTCGATTCATCAGAATCACAAGCATCGTCAGAATCATCATTTTCTTCGGATTCTTTTGATTCATCAGATTCTTCTGAAGAATCTGATTTTTCTGATTCATCATAATCACCATCCATAATTTCAACGGATGATTCATCATCGTTTTCTTCTGGATCAATATCATCCAGATCATCTAATGAAACCATCTTTTCAGATGGTTCGTTTTTCGCATCTTCTTTAGCTTTGTTATAGATTTTACGAGCAATAGCTTCAACTTCTTCCCATGTCTGAGCAGAAGTAATCTCATTAACAATCAAAAGTTCTTCTGGAGTGAAAACAACACGAACGTGAGCACCCAATTTAAAGAAGACATTGATTCGATCAATGAATCGCAGTTTGTTTACATCACGACCCTTGATTTCAAAGAAATCGTCTTCGTACAACTTCTTATATGCGTTACTGAACGGACGACGCAGACCAGGATATTTTTCCTTGATCTTACGTTCAATGCGTGCGTCTTCAATGACGTTGAGATAAGACTTGAATGACTTATCGTTTACGAGAGCATCGTGCCAACCTTGCGGGGGCGTAAAAAGACCGTGACCAACTTCATGTCCCAGAAGAAGGTCATATAGATCACCATCCATTTCTTTGAAATAGGGAAGAATGATGACACGGTTATTGAGATCGAAATGTGCGGAAGGAACCTTGCGGTGTTCCACTACAAGGTTTTCTTCTGCGAGAAGTTTTGCGAGAACAGATTTATTTTGAAATAGATTATTCATTAATGGTTCCTCTAACATAGAACCATTCTACTACATATATCAATTTAAAACAAACCAAAAAACTCCAATTAAATCAATGACTTACAGCAATCTTCTGTTGTAATTCGGCTGCCTTGCGTTGCTTTTCAATTAGCTTAATGTTTTTCTTTACTTTAGCTCTCGCTCTTTCAAGAACAACAGGACTTACACGGTCAAGATGACTGATTCCCTCCAGATGATCAAATTCATGCTGAAAAATTCTAGCAGTAAATCCATTAAAAGTTTCTTCCTTAGTTTCACCATTGAAATCTATGTAACGAACCTTAACGGATGATGGTCGAGTAATTGGTAGAAACAAACCCATGAAAGAAAGACACCCCTCTTCAAATTTCTCCTCTCCATATGATTTCAGAATCTCTGGATTAAAACAAGCAAAACCAACATCTTTAGCTCCCATCACAAATACACGATATGGAAGACCAACTTGATTAGCAGACAATCCAACACCACGATATTTAACCATAGTTTCAATCAAAGAGATAGCAAGATACTTTGGATCAACTGGAGGATTGGTGAAATCAAAAGGCTCAAGCTTCTGTTTCAAAATTGGAGAATACTTATCCACAAGATCGTACAACTCATATGAGTACATATGACCATCAACAAATTTAATTTTCTTTTCACTCATATTACACCTCAATAACTTTAATACCTTTATATCTTGTTAGTTTGATCATATTAGCCGTACCAGCACCACCTGGAAATGCGAATAAAAGATCAAATCCAAAATCTACCATATCTTTGTTTCTCTTTGGTCCAGCAGATTTTCCATGTTTTTTCCAATTAGCTGGAAATCCATGTGGTTCATGAGGAAACGTAATACATCTGGATTCTGCCCATTCTCTTGCGTGAAGATCTGCCCCAGTAGGACAATCACCAACAACTAAAACAATCTGTGGATTTTCATCCAAAATCTGATCCAATGTTTTCCAAACAAGAGCAGGATTGTTGTAATTTCTTCCACCAGTTACTGCTACTCTATAGATGCCTTGAAAAAGGGACATTATACGATCCTTGAAAAGTTCTTTACCTTGTCAAAGCGAATCACACTTCTGAACTTATCCATTAAAATATCACCCTTATGTGATATGACAAACACATTAGTATCATTCAGAGAATGAATCAACTTCATGAATTCTTCTGTTCCACTATGATCTAAAGAACTATCAAATACTTCATCAAGAATCAAAAGATTTGTATTCATGCTATTTTTCATCTTTGCTATTGCTCTCCAAGTAAAAAGCAATGCTAAGTCAATACGCATCTTTTCACCCTCTGAAAAGTTTTCATAGCTGAATACATCTCTAAAGCGAGATTTAATTGTCTCCTTGAACTCTTCATCAATTTCAAAGTTCACAAAGAAATCCATAGATGCTAGGTACTTATTCACCAATTTGTTGATGATAGGTAAATATTGCTTAATGATCTTAGCTTTAATTCCAGAATCTTTCAGAAGAGATGAAGCAACATCAATATAACTCTTTTCCTCAGAAAGCTGCTTACGTTCTTCATTAAGCTTCTCTAAAGAGATGACCAGCTCTTTAGAAACATTCATCATATCGTCACTTAGAACTTTTTTGTTCTTTAATTCATCAATTTCCTTAGCAAGCTTTTTGGTGTACTTCTGGAGCTGCGCAATAGAGGCATTGATTCTTGTGATTTCACTATTATGTGCCGCAATTTTCTTATGAATTTCGTTAATACTTATTAGTTTCCCACTGACTTTATTATACTCTTCTTGAAGTTTTTCTAAGCCACCAGACAGTTCATCAATCTTATGATTACATTGAGTGATTTTTTCATTTTTGTTATTGATAGTCTGATCGCAAGTTGGGCATGTACTATTCTTTGTGTAGAAGTCAATATCTTTACGCGCCTTAGTCAGATTCTGTTCAATCTTAGCTTCAAGCTGATTTAGCTTCTTTTGCTTATCTTTATAAGTAGATTCATCATTCACATTTTTCAAAAGAGAATCTATATGACGCTGAATAAGCTTAACATCGGAAGTAAGCTTCTCTATCTGAGCGCATTGATCATCGTATTCTTCTTGTTTCTTTTCAATTTGGTCTTTATTGTTCTTTTTGGCATCCTCAATGAACTTCTTTTGAAGTTCTATCTTAGATAGAACACTATCAATCTGATTCTTGATATCTGAGCTTCTGGTCTTGATGGTCGTCAGACGATCCTTCACAATGACATTCATTGAAGAAAAGACATCAATATCTAATAGGTCATCAATAATGGTGCGACGATCATTTGCCGTCAACTGCATGAAAGGAACAAAAGAAGAAGATCCTAGTATAACGATTTGCGTAAATGCCTTGTAGTTATACTTAAGAATTTGTTCCTCAATAACTTCTTGATAATCCTTGCGCGCGGCGGCCTGATTAATTAAAATTCCATCACAAAAAATTTCAAATTTTGCTGGTTTAATTCCACGGACTACTTTGTAATTCTTGTTGTTTACTCGAAATTCTACCTCAACCAAACAATCCTTTTCATTAATAGAATTAACAAGAGTTGGTTTGTTGATATTACGAAAAGGCTTACCAAACAATCCAAAACACAAGGCATCCAATAGAGTAGACTTACCCGCACCGTTCGTACCAACGATAAGAGTGTCTGGAGATTTGTCTAGTTTAATTTCAGTAAATACGTTTCCCGTACTTAAAAAATTACGCCACTTTACAGTCTTAAAGTTTATCATGATTCTAGATTCTGTGCTTCTTTGTAAATTTCACGCATGATAGTCTTTAGCTTATCAGCTTCTATACTAAGTTCAAGAGCATCAATATATTTTTCCAAGATAGTAATCGTATCGTCAGACTGATCTACTATATCTTCATCTGAAATTTCAGAATAGTCTGTAAAGTCTTCAACGATAGACATATCAATGGTTGAAGCTTTGTACATGTTATCCAAAAACAGATCATATAGAATTGGATTTGTTTTATTAGCGACAATTACCTTTACATATGAGTTCTTGTACATATCATAGTCTTTTTGTTCGATAGATTCAAGAGTTTCTAACTTATCATCATAGACTATTTTGTAGAACATCTTGTAAGGATTCTCAATGAATTCCAATTCAAGAGTGTCTGTATCAAAAACATGAAATCCACGGGTATCATTATAATCAGCCCAAGTCATTTCGTAAGTGTTACCCAAGTATGTAATATGTCCATCACTTGAGCGGTGATGGAAGTGTCCTGAGTAAACTGTCTCAAATTTATCAAAGAACTCTCGGCTAAGACCATCATGACATACATTACCACGATCCATTTCAAAACCAGAAATTTCAAAATGCCCAAAACAAATCTTGGCTGGAGTCTTTTTAATAAACTCAATAGTATCATTCATGTTGGTATGATTAATCCAAGGAATGATAGCAATTTGAGTCTTGTCAAAAGTGGCTGTTTCTGGATAAGAATATATGGTCATATTACGAGTAGAGAATAATTCCTCCATCGCATTAACCTCATTAGTATTACGATATGGCACATCATGATTTCCAACTATTACATGAAAATCAATGTCCAATTCTTCCAGTCTGTTGATGAATCGTTTTCTTAATGAGTGGAGTGTCGTAAAATTAATGTATTTGCGACGATCAACCATGTCTCCCAAATGAACAACAGTTGTAATATTATTATCAATAATATACGGGAAAAAGATGTTTTCCCAAAACTTAAAGAAGAATTCATTAAAAGCTGGATGATCTCCTCTAGCGCCGAAATGAGTATCGGTGATCAAAGCTATTTTCATTTAAAGTCCTTAGACAATTACCTATTGGGTATTATATATCATTAAGCCCCGATAATCAAGTTATTCTAAAGCATCATCATCCATTAACAATTCAAGTGACTTTTTTACTTTCTTCTTCTTCTTTAATTTAGCCTTCTCGAAATTGTCGATAAACTCTGAAATATTATCATACTGCTCATATTGACGCTGAACACCACCTTCCTCAGTCTCAAATTGTTCGTATTCATCCAAAATACCAATTTGTTCTGTGGATTTATACTTTACATACAATTGCTTCTTTTCTTTATGAATGCGACGAATGAAAGCAAAATATATGATCTGTGTAAAATAAGCAAATGGATTCTTTGACTTCTTTGGATCAAAGTTATCGAAGTACATGACGCAATTTTCAATGGCGTCGGCAATCATTTCATCTCTGAACGAATAGGAAATGAAATTAGGTTTGTGAGATAGGTTTTCAGCAATTAACATTAAACACTTGCCGATATAGTCTGGAATCTTTGGTTTTGGTGTTCCTTCACGCTTTGCCTTTCGACAAGCCTTTCTATAATCCTCAATTGTCTTTAATAGATCATTGTTGTTTACATAGTGATTTTTTTTCTTAGTTTCTGCCATAATAATTTGACCCTTTAATGTTTCATGTGTATAATAGACAGTGTAGTCTGTCAAGTGATGGTTTAATTACTCTTATCCTTATTACTCTTATTTTTAGTATCAAAAGATATAACTTTCTTTTCAGAGTCCATATATTCAGTCTTAGACTCTTCCTTTTTCTTCAAAGGTGCACGATCTTCGATCAGATCAAATACCACTCCCTGATAATATTCCTTAATGTCTTCCTCAATAAGAGATGAATAAAGAACATGTTCTATTTCTATAGTACAGGTGTTGCTGAGAGCAACACCTTGAGGAATCCAGTTGTGCATGTAGATTGTCTGAGTACCATATTCTAAGTCAGCATCAATTATCAATTTCATCGGATTGATAAAAGTCACACGGGTAGTTTCTTCAACTGATTCCGCAACGATATTTTCACCGTTTGTTAGCCTGTACAATTTAACCTGATTATCCATTTAATGATACCTTATAGGTAGAAATTTTAAATTTCTCTGAATGATAAATTCTGACACGCTCTGCGTAATGATTCATTGTGTAATTAACATACTTACCAATACGAAGATCATCAGAAATATCATATAGAGTTGCTGAATCCTTGTCGTCTCCCAAACGAAGACCACGACCTATTGATTGGAGATTTCTAATTTTAGACTTGCTAGGTGAGGCGAATATAATATTATGTAGGCGTCTTATATTCACACCAGTCGAAAACACACCGTAGGAGGCAACAATGATAGCATCATTTTGTTCTTCTGTGATATGTCTTACTGCCTCACGATCAGCAGCTTCAGTTTCTCCACAGACAAAAAATATCTTCCTTTCTGGTTGATTTTTTGTCTTCTCAAGTATCTTATTATACAGAATTTTTCCATGCTTTTCAACAAATTGAAACAAAATCAGAGTGTTTCCGTGTAGATCCAGAGATAAATTTGTCACAAAATTGTTACGTGCTTCGTTCCTAACGATGAAATCCATTTCTTGTTGAAAGTCCATGACTTCAACTGCTTTACATATATCTGGTGGATATTTTAGAATTAAGCATTTGATTTCAAGATCTGATAATTGTTTCTTGTCTATGAGTTCTTTGGTTGTGATGACTTTGACTGCTGGACCAAAATGACCCTCAAGAGTAAGTTTATTTACGATGGTATCGTCAATCGTACCAGTTGTTCCAATGCGATATTTGGCATTGGTTAATTTGGTCATGATGGATGTGAGTGATTTGGCTTTAAATCCATGAGCTTCATCACCAATTACAAAATCAAATTGCTCAAAGAACTTTTTTGGAAATTCGTGTATGCTTTGCCAAGTTGAAATAGTCATGGACTTTGAGATGAATTTGTCCTGACCTTGATATATTTTTTGAACGTTGGTATCTACGTTCCAACCATTGGCGGTCGAGTAATCTTTGAAGTCACCGTACATTTGTTCAACAAGTGAGATAGTTGGAACAATCAAAAGCCCTCTTTTACATTCATTGTTTAATAGGTATCTGGTGAGAAGATATATGATTAATGACTTACCAGAGGCAGTAGGAGAAAGTAAAAGAACCTTACGAAACTTTACAGATTTCGTAAAGCCAGTAATTTGGTAATCTCTGGGTTCTATTGACTTTCCTCTTGAGGTAAGCTTTAATGTATCAGCAAATTCTTTTGCTTCTTTTTCTGTAAATGAATTAAAGTCTTGTACAGATGAATCAACTTCAAGTCTAATATTTCTTTCTTTACAGAACTGACGAAGGTAGAATATAAGTCCTCCATATAGATAGGAGTTCTTTTTATTATAGAGTCTAACATAACCGTCCCACATTCTTTTTTTGTAAAGAGGATTAAATTGATAATTGGGTGCCTGAAAACTAAAGAATTGCCATAATTCCATATTGATACTTGGTTCAGTATCAATATGAACATAAACCTCATTTATTTTTGTTACGATGAATTTTTGATTTGCCATAGTGTGTCGCTAAATTATTAAAGTATTTTTTACAATCATCGCAGTATCCTTTATTTGGATATGACAACGATGTTTCTCGTATCTTTCGTAAACCTTCCTCTGAATGTACTGTTTTAGGACCTTTCCATTTCTTGATCTTTCTTGTTTCTTTGAATTTTTCTATTGCTCTTTGTCTAGCATTAAAATACTTTTCGCTTTTATGTGCTATATTACTAAACTTTTTTTGATTATCAACATTAGAAAAAACACATTTGGCGGGAGATCTACCTCTATACCAAGAAGACTCAATCTCACTATCTCTCTCTATTCTTTTTTCTTCTATACCATTTGTTATCCATATCATTCCTGAAACAGTATCGCCGCCATCTCCCTGTTCTAGAATTAGATTTGCGAATTCTTTTGAATCAACAATATTTAATTTATTGGAATATTCTAATGCTATTTTCTTAAACTCGTCAACATCATTGGATTCGAAAAGTAATTCAGTAGTTATATCGTTTCCATATTTTTTCAGATGTTTTTTCCACTGAACTCCACTTCCCAAATACACATCCCAATCATCTCTTTCGGTTTTACACAAATATTTTAAACCCGTTAAATTGTGTTTTTTAATCATTAAGCGTAACATAGATAATCCTTTTGATGGTAAGATATATCTATATAGGAGAATTAATGATGTCCTTGTATAAACTTTTCCCAGCCCATAAATTCTTTAATTTGCCAAGTACGGTTATTAAGTTCTTTCATGACAGCAGTACAGAATTCAATTGCCTGATCATGTAATGCTCTTTTGGCAAGAATCTTTGAAAGATCTTCATCAGAATCTAAGTATGTATTGATGTCGCCTTTGAGAGTAAATCTAAATGGTTCCCATCCGTACTTCTTGAGAGACTCTTGATCCATCTTTCCAGTATAGTATTCCCATTTGATCTTTTTCATGCGAGCAAGTTCAATATTACACTGTTTGGCAGCAAGAGAGTGAGCAACATGTTGCTTTACATATTTGGAATGAAGAATAGGAATTCGAATAATTTCTCTACCAGGATCAGTCTGATCAATCTCAGCATCTTTATCCCACATAGCAACTAATTCATCAATCATTAATGGTTTCATAAATCATCCATATTAAAAACAAATATTCTATATTATACCTTATCCAACTGAAAATAGCTAAATCTAAATGAGGCTTTTGCCGAAATAATTGTGTCAGCATCAGCTTCAGCATTGAAATCAATACCAGACACATTGAGTGGAAAGCACTCAATAAAACGAACTCTATAGTTAGGATTATTTTTGTTAGTAAATATGGAAAGAGAAGCGTCACTATAAATGATTTCTGTTTTTTCGTTAGTCTTCTTTAATGGAGGATTCTTTAATTGTAATCTCAAATCAACATATTCTTGTTGATTTACTGGAAACGTAAGACCACGAATCCAATCATGAACAGCCTTCCAAGACTTTAATTCTTCATCTACCATGAAGGTAATATCCAACGTTTCATATGTTAATTTATTACCTGGAACATATAGATCAATAAGAGCAGTAGGTTGCTTATATTCGACCAATGATAATCCTGGAAGATTTACCATATTACAAAAGAATGTCGTATCTGGTAGACGATCAAAGTTCAATTTAAACTTCGAAGCCTGTAAAAGATTTTGATTAGCTGGTGCTGCTGAAATAGACATTAAAGTATTCCTATGGTTTATACTTTATTTATTCCCAATAAAAAAGGGGTGCCGTTTTAGCGGCACCCCAATTTTGTTTCACTTACCTTTTCTTATAGTTATTGAACTATTATCTCAAGTTCTTAACTACAAACTTACGGTAGTACACGTTGCTATTGTTGTGAATAGCACCTAGTCCCTGAGTGTAACCTTCAGCAAATGGGTTAGCAACTAGACCATAACGTGTCTTGAAGCCAATTTTTGGCTGGAAGGTGTTAGGGTCGATAGCGCGTACCATCTGTAGAGGAACGTATGGGCAGTAGAACAAGCCAGCGTCATAAGCGACGTTACCCTTGTAACCAACCACAACGTAGTCAGCACCCGATACTGAGTATGGGTCAACATATACCTTCAAGCGACCGAATAGCATACCTGCGAAGGTGTTGCCAGTGTCGTCAACTGTTAGGTTTGTGTTGTTTGTTAGAGCTGACTGATAGTCAAGAAGACCTGACATCGCAAGAGCTGATGCTACGTCTGTTGAGCAGACTAGCATATTGCCCTTACCACGACGGGTATCCTTAGCGATCTTGTTGCTTTCACGTTCGATCTGATAGATCAAGCTCTTGTACTTTTCAACTGACCAACGGCCATCGGCATCAACTAGTGATGACTGACCAACTGCGCCAAGGTCGAAAATACCATGAACAGCCGACAACTGAGCACCAACCGCAGCAGTTGCGTACACTGTACGAATAACTTCACGGTTGATTTCGGCAAGAATTTCTGTTGAAAGAATGTTTGCCAATTCAGTTTCTGCGTCTAGACCATGAACAGCCTTGAGGTCCTGTGCGAGTTCTAGAGTGTAGGCTGCTGATAGAGCACGGGTATTTGCTGTTACAGTTACCTTTTCAATGCTGAAGCCCATCTGATTCATCGTTGTCGATGTATCTAGTGCTTCCGCAATGTTTGTTGGGTATCCGTAGCCAGTGTTTGCTGTGCCGAATGCCGCATTCGCAAAGTTCAAGTTAGGATCTGATGCGTTAACAATTGTGTTTGTTCCGTTACCTGACCATGCTGTGTTTGCTTCCTGGTATAGAGCTTCGTTTGATGGGTTTCCACCATTGATTGCTACGCCTGGAGCAGCATATGTTGAGCGCATTGCGAAGATAAGTCCTGTTGGACCTGTCATTGGCTGAACGCCGCAAAGGTCATATGCCATTAGGTTTGGTAGTGAACGACGAACCAAGCTGATTAGGATTGGATCGAAACCAGCAACTGGACCACCTGCTGCCGCGCCTGAACCATAGCCACCCATGCCAACAGCATTAGCTGGTGTACCACCAACTGACGACTCATGGAGAATGCCAGCTTCTTCGCGAAGAGCACGTTCCTGGTTCTCAAGAACGATAGCAGTTACCGCACGCTTGTATGGGTCAGTAATAGCACCTAGATCTGGGTGATCTAGGACTGGTGCCCACTTTGATTGAATTGCTTCTGAAAGATACATTTATAATCTCCTTAAAGATTTTTATCGAGGTGTTGTTTTAGAGAGTGCATTTACATAACGTTCCATCGAAGATGATACTTCTGATGTTTGAACAGGCATTTCACTTTCTGTTAATGCGATTGGATTGTTTGAAGCCCGTTTCACCGATTTTGATGTGAAATAATTCTCACGAATCATTCCAATCTTCTTTACAAAGTCACCCTCTGTGGTGAACTCAACACCCTCTGCGAGTGTTTTTACTTTTTCAGCCTGTGTGGCGGTGAGTCCCTCACAAACCTGACTTACAAGTTCTACTCGCTTTGCTTCTACAATAGCCTGACTCAACTCAATGTTTGTGTTCAATGCTTCGTTTAGCTTGCTCTGTAGCTCTTCGTTCTCTGCTGCCATTGTTTCTAGAACATCGACTTTATCTTCTGGAATATCAATGTAGTGCTCTTCGAATAGATTCTTTAGAGCCTCAATGAATGATTCTGAGATTTCTGTCTTTAGACCAGATTCAATCGCAACTTCGTTATTATTCATCCATTCCTCAACCATATAGTTGAGATATGAATCAACCTGTTCCTCAAGCTCTGCCTTGATTTCCTCAATAGCATCCTGAGCTGAGTTTAGGATTTCTGTTTCCATTTCTTCAATCAATGGCAATGCGCGAGCAATTACTGCTGATTCGAAAATGGTTGAAGCCTTTGTCTTAAATTCTTCGGAAAGCTCTTCACCGTTGAATAGAGCAGACATATCTTCA
>Ga0316217_10002038_pt1 | contig 25095 bp, 16 predicted proteins | sample 1anoAmetaG_FD_203633 | JGI IMG/M metagenome (GOLD analysis project Ga0316217, IMG submission 203633) | Freshwater microbial communities from Trout Bog Lake, Wisconsin, USA - 1anoA | ecosystem: Environmental > Aquatic > Freshwater > Lake > Hypolimnion/Profundal zone | place: USA: Wisconsin...
GTTGGCGACACCGGCGAGTTGAGCGGCGGCGGCCAGCTTTGGCGCGTCACCAATACGCAAAAGTCCGGCAACACATGGCTTCATTTTGTAGAGGGTGGCGAGGCCCCGGTTGTTGATGCCAGTGTCACTCTTTCTGTGGAAAAGTCGCGTCGCAATGCCATTGAGCGCCATCACACCGTCACGCATCTGTTGCATTGGGCGCTGCATGAAGTGGCCAGCCGCGAGGCGTCGCAGAAAGGCTCGTTCGTCGGCCCGGACAAGCTGACGTTTGATTTTAACAGCGCACCGCTGGCGCCGCAGCAGATTGCGGATATTGAAAAACTGGTGAACGAGCGCATCGTGGAAAACGCGCCGGTATCGTGGCTGGAAGTCAAACACAACCACGTCAAGGATCGCAAGGACGTGATGCAGTTCTTTGGCGATAAATACGGCGAATGGGTGCGGGTGGTTCAAATTGGCGGCAAGCCCACGGCGCTGGATGGTTACTCGATGGAACTGTGCGGCGGCACGCACACCCGGGCCACCGGCGAGATCGGCCTGTTCCGCATCGTGGGCGAGAGCGCCATTGCGGCGGGCGTCCGGCGCATTGAGGCGGTGGCGGGATTGGAAGCCTACGCGCTGGCCCATTCGCAGCTTCAACTCATCCGCAATCTCGCGGGCAAAATCAATTCGCCCGTCCACGAGTTGGAGAAGAAAGTCGAATTGCTGCTTGCACATCAAAAGGAGCTGGAGAAATCGCTCAAGGCGGCCATCCAGCGCAACGCCGCGCAAACCGCGAGCTGGCTGCTCACGCGCGCGCAGGACGTGAACGGCATTCCGCTGATCACCCAAAACTTTCCCGATGCCGATGCGGATTATCTCCAGGCCATCGCCGACGCGCTCAAAGGGCGGTTCAAAGGCGTGCTTGTGGTGGGCGGCGCGGCGGGCGGGTCGGTGGCGCTGATTGCGTCGGTTTCACCAGAATTCACCGCCCAAGTGCAGGCGGGCAAGCTCATCCAGCAAACCGCGCCCATTGTGGGCGGCAAAGGCGGCGGCAAGCCCGACAACGCGCGCGGCGGCGGCAAGGATGCCAGCAAGCTGGACGAGGCTTTGGCCAAAGTGAAGAGCCTGATTTAAGAGGTATGGATGCGATCGTCAAACCCAAGCGCAAGCGGTCCAAGCCGCAGCCCTCGGTGGAAATCCGGGAAATGGAATTGCGGGACGTGGCGGGAGTGTTTGAGCTGGGCCAGAAACTGTTCACCGCCGAGGAATTGCCCTCGCTATATCGTTCCTGGGATGACCATGAACTGGCGCAATTATTCAGCACCGAGGCGGAGACGTGCCTGGTGGCGGAGGCCGACAGCAAAGTGGTGGGCTTTGCGCTGGGCCGCGTGATGCAAAAGCCGCGCAGCGCGTGGCGTTACGGCTGGCTGTTGTGGCTGGGCGTGGATCGGCGTTTCAAGCGCGGCGGCGTGGCCACCCGGATGGTGAACCAGTTGACCGGCCTGTTCATCGAACGCGATGCCCGCATCATGCTGGTGGACACAGCGGCGAAAAATCACAGCGCGTTGTCGTTTTTCCGGCGCAGCGGTTTTGGCGGGGAAATCCGCCACGTCTATCTCTCGCAGAATTTGGAAAACGACCCGCGGTATATCCAGCGCAACGACGACGCGAGTGAAGACGATACCGATGATTAAGCGCGAAGGGCGGTTGCCTGGTCCGTTTTTGCGTTGGACCACCTCGCTGAATTTGCTTTCGTCAGCGGGCGCGGTCTGCTAGAAAAGGACGTGCATAAGTTCCTGATTTTTCTCGGCCTGTGGCTGGGCCTGACGGCGGGTGTTGCGGTGGCGGAAACGCTGAAGCTGACTCTGGCCGATGGCACCGCCGTTGATGGCGACATTGTCAAATTCGACGACCATGATGCGATGATCCACACCACGGCGGACGGCTATACGAATATCGCATGGTCGCAATTCTCCCAGGACTCGCTCAAACAGCTTGCCGGCATTCCAAAATACCGGCTGCTGGCGGAGCCGTTTATCGAACCCACCGTGTCTGAACGGCCGCCCAAGCCGGAAATCAGGGTGAAGCCCGTTACCCGCATGGCGCTGCCGGAGCATCCGTCCGTGCTTGGCGGACTGGTGCAGTCGTCGCTGGGACTGTTCATTCTGCTGGTCATTTACGCGACCAACCTGTATGCGGCGTATGAAGTGGCCTTGGTCCGCGGCAAGCCCATCGGGGTGGTGATGGGCCTTTCCGCGGTGCTGCCCATCATTGGTCCGATTATTTTTCTGTCGCAACCCGTGCAAGCCGCCCCGTCCGAGGATGCCCCGCCCGAGGAAGGCGCCCCCGGTGCGCCGGCGCCCGGGACTGCGCCCGGACCAGGGCAGGAGGACATTCAGATCGTCTCCGCTTCGTGGCAGCCCTCGCAGGAAGAGAAAAAGCCTAAGGCGCAGGTCTTTTCGCGCGGCGCCTTCACGTTCAACAAGCGCTTCATCGAAACCAAATTCGCCGGCTTCATCGGCGAGCCGAAAGGCGACGCGAAGACTTTCTCGATGGAAATCAAGACGCTGAAGAGCACCATTGCCGTCGAGTGCATCAAGCAGGTGGGGGCGAACGAGGCGATTTTGGAAACGCCCACGGGACAGTTGAGCCTGCCATTTGCCGACATTCAGGAAGTCAAACTCACGCCTAAAGCCGCCTGAAAATGAACCTGGTGTTCATGGGCACGGCGGAATTGTCGTGTGCCAGTCTCGAACGACTGGCGGGCATGAAGGGGATTATTGTCCGGGCCGTGGTCACCCAGCCGGACAAACCCAAGGGCCGGGAACTCAAGCTGACGCCTTCGCCGGTGAAGGTGTTGGCGGAACGATTACAGCTCCCCGTGCTCCAGCCGTTGAAGGCGCGGGAGGAGAATTTCGCCAGCCAGTTGCGGGAGTTCAAACCCGACCTGATGGTGGTGGTGGCTTACGGTCAAATTCTGCCGCAGCGGCTCTTGGATCTGCCTACTTACGGCTGCGTGAACGTCCACACTTCGTTGCTGCCCAAATACCGAGGGGCGGCTCCCATTCAATGGGCGATTGCGGAGGGCGAACAGGAAACTGGCGTCACCATCATGAAAATGGACGCCGGACTCGACACCGGCCCGGTGCTCGCAACCCGGCGCACGCCGATTCTGCCCGCGGACGATTCCCAATCGTTGCATGACCGGCTCGCCCAACTGGGTGCCGACCTGCTCGGGGAGACCATTCCGGAATATCTGGCCGGAAGAATTGCGCCGCAGCCGCAGCCGGCGGAAGGCGCCAGCTACGCCGCAAAAATCAAGAAGGACGACGGGCGGATTGACTGGAAGCTGCCGGCCAGGAAAATCTGGAACCGGCTCCGCGCCTTCACGCCGTGGCCCGGCGGCTTCACCTTCTTGGAGGTTCAGCCAAAGCCGCAGATGCTGAAAATTTGGAAGGTGGAAGTCTTGGAAACCAATGGCCGGGCCGGCACGGTCGTGGCGGCGGATAAGACGGGCTTGGTCATCGGCTGCGGTCAGGGCGCCTTGCGGGTTCTCGAATTGCAGCGTGAAGGCGGCAAACGACTGACGGCGGAACAATTTCTGGCCGGGAGTCAGTTGAAATTGGGTGCAAGGTTTTTGGGATAAAAGACTGGCGTAGCGGCGGGCATCCTTGCGCGCCGTAGCGCCGGTGCCAAGCCGAGGTTCGGCCTTCCCAGCTCGGCGGAAAAAACCTCACGGAACTGAACGCACATTTGGAATCTCTGGCGAGGTTATGCCGCCACGCCGGCTTCGGGCGGCAAAGATGCCGCCCTCCACGGCAGGTAGGCAGGGATGCCTGACGCCACGGCTTACAGCCAGCCGAAGCTGCGCGCCGCGCGGACCATTGCATAGGCGACCAAGCCGCTGGCGGGCAGCGTCAGCACCCAGGCCCATAGAATGCGCTCGACCACGTTCAACTTCAGCGCGTTGAAACCCTTGGCGCAGCCGACCCCCATGATGGAAGCGGTGATCGCGTGCGTGGTCGAGACGGGCATGCCGAATTGAGCGGCAGTGAACAAGACGGTGGCGCCGGTCGCCTCCGCCGCGAAGCCATGAACGGGCTGCAATTTCACCATTTTATGCCCCAGCGTCCGGATGATACGCCAGCCGCCAGCGGCGGTGCCGGCACACATGGTCAAGCCGCAGAGTACGATGATCCACGCCGCGATATGCACCTGCTGGCCAGCCGCCGGAGCATTTGTTTTCAGGAACGAAAGCCAGCCCGGCAGGGAGTCAAAGCTGCCGGAAACTGTGCCGCCGACCAGCGCCAGCGTAATGAGCCCCATGGTTTTTTGGGCGTCATTGGTGCCGTGGGCAAAACCCATATATGCGGCGCTGAACAACTGGAGTCTGCCAAAAGTGCGGTTGACCGTCACCGGTTTCCAGTTGCGCAACAAAAAATATAGCAGGCCCATGACGATAAAACCGACCACAAATCCAATGATGGGGGAGGCCATCATGGGCACAATGACTTTCCAGAGGATGCCTTTGCCCTGCCACCAATGCACCTTGCCGGGAATAGACCAGATGATGGACGACCAGCGGTTATCCGAGGCGGCCAGCGCCGCGCCGCACAGACCGCCGACGAGTCCATGCGAGGAACTGGAGGGCAGCCCCAGCCACCACGTCAGGAGGTTCCAAACAATCGCCCCCACGAGCGCGCAACACAAGACCGGCATGGTGGCCACTTGCACATCCACAATCCCCGAGGCGATGGTGGTGGCCACGGCCGTGCCAAAAAACGCGCCCACCAGATTGGTGACCGCCGCCAGCAACACCGCTTGCCGCGGCGCCAGCACTTTGGTGGAAACCACCGTGGCAATGGAATTGGCGGTGTCGTGAAAGCCGTTGATGTAGGTGAACACCAACGACACAAAGATGACAGTGAAAATGAGGAGCATCGCCGTGAATCAAGAATTCTTCAGGACGATGTGCATGATGATGTTCCCGGCATCATGGCAGCGATCTATGACTTTTTCCATGAGTTCATAGATGTCCTTGAGGACCATCGAGCGGTACGGCTCATATTTGCCGCCGAAAACGTCGCGCAACAATTCCATCATATACCGGTCGGCCTCGAGTTCAACGAGTTGGAGACGATCGTTGAAGGTCTTGATCTTTTCCAAATCCTTCATGTCGCGGAGCTGGCGCACCATGCCTTGAACGGCGTCGGTGGCCTTGGCCATCATGTCGGCATGCTTGGTGAAATCAATGCCATCCAAGTGATGGCCGGCCATGACCAGCCGCTCGGCGAGCTTCTCGGCCGCCTTGGGAATGCGGGACAGCCCGTGCGCCAGCGACTCGATGTCCTCGCGCTCGAGGCCGGTGATGAAGGTCCGCACCAATTCAGTGCTGATCTGCTCGGAAATTTTCTTTTCCTTGCGGCGTGCCAGAATCAGGTCGTCAAGATTTTGTGTCTTCTGCGGCGGCTTCATCAATTCGATGGCCAGCCGGACACTTTCATGCGATTCCTGGCTGGCCGCTTCGAGCAGTTCTTGAAACCGGTCGCCTTTGCTGAATAGATTTTGTATGGAAAACATGACAGGTTGAATGTCGCAAAAAAAAGACCAATTAGCACGCAAAATTCGGCGTTTGTGAAATGTTGCCGGATTGTAACTTGACGATCTTGTTTCAAAGGATGGCGGATGTCCTGCGCCGCCACGAAATTGTCATCAAATTGTCACTTAGTTATCTGGCTGCTAACTGCTTAACATATGGCAGTGGCAAGTATTACGATCAACGTCAGCGAATCCATCAGCCCGAATTTGGCGGAGCTGATTGAACACAACCTTACTGTGGAGCCCAGCCAGACGCTTTCCGCAGTGTATGAGCTTTTTCAGAAAATACCCCACGAGTTTCTGGCCATCACGGAAGCCAGCCGTCCGCTGGGTGTGGTTTCCCGCGGCCATGTCGGCTTTCTGCTGGGCGCACGTTTTGGTTTTGCCGTGTATGGCCGGCAGGCAATTGGCCGGCATCTGCTGCCCCATTGTCTGCAAATCTCCCAGCCAACGCCCTTGCTGGAGGTGTTTGAGTCAGCCTTGTCCCGCCAGGGCGAGCACTTTTATGACGACGTGGTTTTGGTGGACCAAGCCGGGAATTATTTGGGCATGATTCCGGTGCAGACGCTCGTTCGGCTACAGACCCAGATGATTGCCGAACAAGTCCGCCTGGCCGAGAAGCAACAATTGGAGTTGCGGGAAATAAACCAACAGATGTTCCGCAACATCAACGAACTGCGCCAGTCGCGCGGCCGTTATGAGATCTTGTTTGAAAACAGCGCGCTAGGGGTCATGCTGTTGGACCGCCACGGGGTGGTTGAAACTTGCAATCAGCGTTTGGAGCGCATCCTGGGCATGGAGGCGACGCCGGCTCACTTGGGTCAGTTGCACCTGCCTGACTTGATTTCTCCAGGTGAACGCGAAAGATTCCTGGGTTTGCTGCAAGGACTCGAAATGTTGCCGCCGGCGGCGGCTCCCAACAGCGGGGAATTCACCGTGTTATTGCCCGGGCGGGGGCCCAGGTTGTTCAAGTTCTTTTTGAACTGGATCCAAGAAACCGGGCAAATCTGCGCCTTGCTCGATGACATCACCGAGCAGCGGGTGTTGGAGCGGCGGATGCAGCAAAAAGAAAAATCGGCCCTGTTGGAATCGCTCGTCGGCGGCATTGCGCATGAAATCAACAACAAGCTGTCGCCCATTATTGGCTACGCTGACCTGTTATCCGATGAGGTGCGGCTACTGCGTACGACCTCCGACATGGAGCAGTACTGTCTGATCATCCGCGATAGCGCGATGGAATCGGCGAAGATCATCCGGCAACTCCTGCAGCTTTCCCGTCCGCACAGGGTGGAAATGGCCCGCTGCGATCTCAAGCAACTGGTCCAGGACGCAGTCAATCTGCTCCGGTTCCGCTTGCGTGACCTGGGCTGTCAGGTCCACCTGAGCCTGCCGGACGACGAGTGCCCGCTGCTGGCTGATGCCGCCCAGATCAAGCAAGTGGTCATCAACTTGGTTTTGAACGCGGCCGATGCCATGGAGGGACGGCCCAATTGCGAGTTGCGGCTCAGGGTGGTGCTGTCCGGCAAACATTTGCATCTCCTGGTTTCCGACACGGGTCACGGCATCAAGCCGGAACACGTGGCGCGCATTTTCGACCCTTTCTTTACCACCAAGGCGCCGGATCGCGGCACCGGGCTGGGCTTGAGCGTTTGTTATAGCGTGATAAAACAGCACGACGGTGAAATAGCGGTGGCCGAAACCTCCGCCCAAGGCAGCACCTTCAAGATCACGTTGCCTTGCGGCGAGGTTTCCTCCGCACCAGTCACCTCGCGGCATTTATTGCCGGCAGGTGCGGACTATTCTTTTCACTCATGCCGGGTGTTGATTGCTGACGATGAGGAATTTGTATCCGGTTTGGTGCAGGAAACGTTGCGGTTGAAACTAGGCTGCCAGATCGACAAGGCGCTGGATGGTGCCAAGGCCATCGAGCGTATTGGCAAGACCGATTACGACTTGATCATTTCCGACGTGCGGATGCCGACGCTGGACGGCTTTGGCCTGCTGGAATGGATCAAGGCCAACCGGCCAGGGCTCGTTTCGCGATTCATGTTCATCACCGGCGATGCCGGCAGCGTGGAACTCAACCAAAAACTGGAAATGTCGGAATTGACGGTGCTGCGAAAACCCTTTTCCGTTGAAACCCTGCTCCAAGCCTGCCGGGGGAAAATGGACCCGCCGGGTTGCCGGCAGTTGTCGGCCGCGGAAAAATTCAATCAATAGATCGGCTGGCCGGGGCCGGTTTTTTGAGCAGGTGCCGGATGTCCTGCGCCTCACAGAGATAGACCACTTCTTCAGCGATATTCTTGGCGTGGTCGGCGATGCGCTCCAGACTTTTCGCGGCCACGATCCAGTGCAGACAGCGGGGAATGGTCTCGGGATGTTCGACCATATGCTGCGTCAACGCCGCCTGCATCTCGCGGTTCAACGCGTCCACCTCCCGATCACGCGGAACGATGGCGCGGGCGGCTCTGGAATCGCGCTGCACGAACGCGTCGAGCGCATCCTTGACCATGGCGACCGCAAGACCGGCCAGACGGGGGAGATCGAGCACGAGTTTGACCGGCGGTTCCTGCGACAAATCGCACGCGCGCTTGGCAATCTTCGTGGCTTCGTCGCCAATGCGCTCCAGATTCTGGGAAACCTTCATGGCCACGGTGACCAGGCGCAGATTGCCGGCCAGCGGCGCCTTGGTCAAAAGCTGGAGGGCCATTTCGTCAATCTCCATTTCAAACTGGTCTATGATATCGTCGTCCGCGCGCACTTTCATGGCGAGATCGTAGTTGCGCTGCATGAGCGCTTGCACGGAATCGTTCACGGCGGTTTCAGCGCGGCTGGCCATTAGCAGCAGCTTTTGCCGCAGGAACTCCAAGCCCGTTTCGAAATGATTGTCCATAGCTGGTCCCTGAAATTAACTTAACCGAACCGTCCTGTCACATAATCTTCCGTGCGTTTTTGTGCCGGGTTGGTGAATATCTTGGTCGTCGGCCCGAATTCCGCCAGTTCGCCGAGATAGAAAAACGCTGTGAAATCCGACGCCCGCGCCGCCTGCTGCATGTTATGGGTCACGATGACGATGGTGTAATCCTTTTTCAACTCCACAATCAAGTCTTCGATTTTCTGGGTGGCTTGCGGATCCAGCGCCGAGGCGGGCTCATCCATCAGCAGCACTTCCGGCTGGACCGCCAGCGCGCGGGCAATGCACAACCGCTGTTGCTGGCCCCCTGACAGGCTGATCGCCGGCGCGTGGAGCCGGTTCTTCACCTCGTCCCACAAGGCTGCCATGCGCAGCGATTCCTCGGTGCGTTCGGCCAGGATTCGCTTGTCCCGCACGCCATTGAGCCGCAGGCCCACGGTGATGTTTCCGGCGATCGTCATGGTCGGAAACGGATTGGATTTTTGAAACACCATGCCGACGCGCCGGCGGACCACCACCGGCTCGACTCCCCGCGCATAGATGTCTTCGCCAAACAACCGGACTTGGCCTTCCATGCGCGCGCCGGGATTCAGTTCATGCATTCGGTTGATCGCGCGGAGAAAGGTGGACTTGCCGCAGCCGCTGGGGCCGATGATGGCGGTGACCGAGCGCGCGGCGATGTCGAGCGTCACGTTCTTGAGCACGGCGTGGCTGCCGAAAAAGATCGAGAGCCCGCGCACAGCCAGCGCAATGCGGTGGTCAGCTTGTGATTCCATGTGGGGGTTGGACATTGGTTGCAACGTGGTGGCCAGGGATCAAAATTTGCGGCACCGTGCGGCTGAAGCGGTCGCGAGTCAGCACGCGCACGCCAAGGTTGATGACGCTGACAAGGAAAATCAGGATCAGTGCGCCGGCCCACGCTTGCCGGTGCCAGTCGTCGTAGGGCGAAATGGCGTAGTTGAAAATCTGCAGTGGCAGCGCAGCGATCGGCTCGGTCAACCGGTGGGTCCAGTACAAATTGCCAAAGGCCGTGAAGAGCAGCGGCGCGGTTTCCCCCGCCACGCGCGCCAAGGCCAGCAAGACGCCGGTGACAATTCCTTTCATGGCGGTGCGAACCACGATTTGTGCGATCATGCGCCATTGGGCAATGCCCAGGGCCAGCGCGGCTTCGCGGTAACCAATCGGCACCAATTGCAAAACCTCTTCCGTGGTGCGCATAATGAGCGGAATCATCATCAGGCCCAGCACCACCGCGCCCGCCAGCGTGGAAAACCCTTTCATGGGCACCACCACCAAACCGTACACCACCATGCCCCACGTGATGGAGGGCACGCCGTTGACCACATCGGCGGTGAAGCGAATCCATCGGTTCAGCCGCCGATGCGGGTACTCGGAAAGGAAAATGCCGCCCAGTACGCCGACCGGCACCCCCAAGAGCGAGGCGAGCGCCATCAAAATGAACGTGCCGACAATGGCATTGGCCATGCCGCCCCCGACTTCGCCGACCGGCTTGGGCAGTTGAGTAAAGAACGCCCAGTTGATGGAACTGGCGCCTTGCGAAAGCAGATGAAAAAACACGAGCAACAACGGCAGGATGACCAGCACCGCGCATACCAGCGCGAGGGCCTGCATCAGGACATTCTTGGCTTTGCGCCAGCGGTGATTCGTGGCGGTCATCGCAAGTGGATGAATGGATGGCTGGATTGGTGGATTGATGGAGAAATGGACAAATGGATGGGGACGAGCTGCGGCCGACTCAGCCAACCATCCAATAATCCACCAATCCAATAATCCAATAATCCAGTTGGTTTCATGGTCAGTTTTGTGGTTTTGCGCCCGCGCCGGCGAACGTCTTTAGCAACAATTGCGCCAAGGCGTTGACCAGCACGGTCACCCCGAGCAGCACCAAGCCGATTTCAAACAGCGCGCTCAAATAAGTATCGGTGGTCGCCTCGCTGAATTCATTGGCCACCACGCTGGCCAGCGTGTAACCCGGGGCGAACAGCGACTTGGCAATCTGCGGGCTGTTGCCGATGACCATCGTGACGGCCATGGTTTCGCCCAGCGCGCGGCCGAGTCCCAGAATGACCGCGCCGAACAGACCTTTCTTCGCATAGCTCAGCACGGCAATGCGGGTGACTTCCCACCGCGTGGCGCCCAGCGCGTAGGCGGCCTCACGCTGCTGGCCAGGCACCGAGCGCAAAATCTCGCGGGAAACCGAGGTGATCATGGGTAGAATCATGATGGCGACAATGATGCCTCCAGCTAGAAGGCTGGGGCCATAGATCGGGCCTTGAAACCACGGCAGGAAGCCGAGAGATTTTTGCAACACGGGAAATAAATTTCCGCGCAACCACGGCACCATGATAAAAATGCCCCAGAGGCCAAAAATGACACTGGGCACCGCCGCCAGCAATTCAATGAACAGGGTGAGCGGCTGGCGGAGACACATCGGCGCCAGTTCTGTAAGATAAACCGCGGTGGCGATGCTCAACGGCACGGCCAGCAGCAGTCCGATGGCCGACGAAACCAAGGTGCCGAAGATAAACGGCAGCGCGCCGAATTTTTCATTGACCGGATCCCAGTCGCTGCTGACCAGAAACCGCCAGCCGAATTGCCGAATGGCCGTGCTGGAGCCTCGCGCCAGTTCAAAGCCGATGAGCAGGATGAGGACAAAGACCGACAGCGCCATCACCAGGGTCAGCCCCTTGAAAGCGCGGTCGCCAAAATGGCCCACGTCAGATTTGGCCATCAACTCGTTCGGCATTATCCTGTCCTCGGTCGGTTGCAAATTCAAGCGGACGGAGATTGGTGCAAACTGCAATCGCCATCCGTTTCACACCCATAAGACATCTTGGTCCAGTGGTTGAGCAAAGTCAGTAATCAATCGTATTGAGCAAGTGTAGCTCCCGTTGCTGGACCTCCGCAGGCAGCGGCGCGTAGTCCAAGGCCGGCGACAACTTCTGGCCTTCCGTCACCGCCCATCGCAAAAACGACACCAGTTTCCTGCCGGTGTCGGGATGTTTTTGGTGTTGATAAATCAGCACCCAGCTCAGCCCGGCGATGGGATAAGCTTGGTCGCCCGGCGCGTTGACCATGGAGAACCGGAAATCATCCGGGATCTTCGCGGCGACCAAGGCGGCGAGGACGGAACCTGGCGCGGGCGAAATATAATTCCCCGCGGCATTCATTACATCGGCGAAGGACATTTGATTCTTGTCGGCGTAGGCGAGTTCCACGTAGCCAATCGTGCCGGAAATCTGCCGGACCTGGCCGGCCACCCCTTCACTGCCTTTGGCACCCAGGCCAATGCCCAACGGCCACTTTACCGCCGTGCCCTTGCCCACCGTGTCCGCCCAGGCTGGGTTGACGGTGCTCAAATAATCGCTGAAGATGAACGTCGTGCCGCTGCCATCGGAACGATGCACCGGAATGATCGCCAGGTCAGGGAGGACCACACCGGGATTGAGCGCGGCCAGCTTGGCGTCGTTCCAATGCTGGATGTGGCCCAAGAAGATGCTGGCAATCGTGGCGCTATCCAATTTTAGTTTCGGCGATCCCGGCAGATTATAGGTCAGCGCCACGCCGCCCGCGAGCACGGGGATGTGGAGGATTTTGCCCGGCGCCTTGGCCAGATTGTCCTCACTCATGGGTGCCTCCGAAGCTCCGAAATCCACCGTCTCTTTCAGCAATAGCTGCTGTCCCGCCCCGGAGCCAACCGACCGGTAATTGATATGAATTGCTGAATCCACCACACCGTAGGCTTCCGACCACTTGGTAAAGGCCGGATAATCAAAAGACGAACCCGCCCCGTTGATGAGCTGCGCCTGTGCGCCCAGCACCACGGCACCGCCAAGCAACGAGATGACGAATTTCTTCATGCCGACATAGTAAGGGATTTACTGCGGTTGATCATGTTACGTTTCGGTTACGGTCAAAACCTCCAAGCTAGATCCAACTGCACCAGATTGAAATTCTTGATCGGGTTAATTCCGGGGATATCCAGGTTGTTCCCACCGGTGCCAAGGCGGTCATCAATGCGATTGGCAAAACCATAGCGGACCGTGCCGATGATGGCATCCGTAAGGCAGTAGGAAAATGCGCCGTAAAAACCCTGCAAATTGCCGCGGCCCTCAAAGAAGTCCGAGTCTATCAGATTCACGTCCAAGGCATATTGTTCGATGTGCTGCCAGTAAGCCCGCGCTTCCCAAGTGCCTTTCTTGGAACTCGAACCATACACCAAACCCTGGGTCGGTCCGTACGCCGGACCGGCTGAGCCAATCCCCAAACCGGCCTGATAAGCGAAATTCTTGCCCGAGGCCGGGCCGGACATGCCGGGAAAGGCCCCTGGGTTGGCGTAGAAAGCCGACGCGGCGCGGTCGTCCCCTTGAAAATTGTAGGCGAAGTCCCCAAAAAAACGCGCCTGTAAATCGCCCAGCGGGGTGTGGTTGATTCTAAAATTAAACTCGGCCGGGATTTCCAGAATCAGCAGGTCGTTGAGGCCTTCCTGATTATAGGCCTGTTGTGCTTGCGCCGCCGTCAGCGCACCGTACGCTACCCCGCCGGGCACTCCCGGATTCGTTCCGGTCGGGCTGCCCTGCCCGACAAAAGTCTGCCCCAATCCGCTGCTGGCGCTGCCGTTGCCGGTATAAGTATAGAGAATCGGCGCAACTTTGAAGGACATATCCTTGGGCAGGCGCACATTCATCCCCGCCTGCCATGTCAGCAGGAAGGTATCCCCGCTGACGTAGCGGTTCGCGTTTCCGGGATTTTGATAATCGAACTGCCCGAAATCGGCGAATAAATCTACCGGGCCGACGGTGTGCTTGAATTTCTCAAACGCGCCTTCGGGATTGATGTCCGCGTCCCACACCATCGGCGTGGTATAGAGGGGCATGGGCATCCGGCCGACGGTCATTTCATACCAGGCTTCCGGATGCCAGTTCAGAAATGCCTGCCCCACATAAACGCCGCTCGAGTTTTTGTCTGAGGGGGTGACCGAGCCGCCGGTGCTGTTGTTGCCGAAAGTATCCCACGGCGAACGGGGATTGGTGGAGGTTTCCAACCGGACGCCGTAGCTGAAGTCATCGTAAAGATCGCCCCGCAGGCCAACGCGCAAGGCGTAACGCATCCGCTCGCGGTAATAGGTGTCCGGCGAGCCGCCGACCGCGTTGTCCACGCCGCGATATTCATAGCGCAGCCGCAAATCTCCGTAAAGGCCGATGCTTTTAATGGAATCGGCCAGCTTCCATTTCGAGGCGGGAAGCTGGTTGAGGAGGTTCGTGTCCGAGGTGGCCGACTCGGACCGCAATTGATTCGCCTCATCGGCCGAAAGAATCCCTTTTTGTTCCAGTTTATTGATGAGCGCGTCAGCCGTGGATTGGGCGCGGGAATGGGGAGTGAAAGCCGCCAGTGCCGCGGTTCCGCTAAAAATTGCGAATTTAGCGGTGTATCTGTTCTTGGTCTTGGTGATGATGGTCATGGCTGAAAGCGTGGCAGATTGTGGTATATATGTTACATTAATGTGTCGGATAGGTTACGTTTTGGTTACGAACACGACAAGTCAAACCAAGCAGACGAAACAAATTTCTGGAATAATTTGAGCAATCCCCCTCAAAAAAACACGAAAACTGGCTATTGGGCGGAGCGCAAGCGGGCAACAGGCGAAGGCTAGCAGGCAGGGTGCCGATGCTCCACCTGTATCGCTCCAGTCGTGAGGCTTGTTGTCACGGGTCAGGCGTCCCACCACCGCCCATCATTCGGCGTTTTCCAGCGGCCGGGCTGAAATCTCCAGCATCCGCTCAATCGGCAGCCGGGCGTGCTTAAGGATATGCCGCGGCAACTCCACCCGCGGCGCGAGTTTCTTCATGCAATCGCGCACCTTTTCCAAAGTATTCATCTTCATGTACTTGCACTCGCTACAACGGCAGCTGTCGGTGGGCGCCCGCAGGGCGTCAAACGTCGGCGCGCACAAAAATTCCTTGCCCGGACAGGCTTTGTGCATCCGGTGGATGATGCCCGATTCGGTCACGATTACGAAACGCTTGGCCGGACTGGTCTTGCAATAGGTGATCATTTTCTCCGTGGAAGCCACCACATCGGCCAATTCACGCACCTCGCGCAAACTCTCCGGGTGGACCACTACCTTGGCGTCGGGAAACTGCCGGCGCAATTTCAAGACCTCCTCGCGCTGAAATTCCACATGGGCGTAGCAATTGCCTTTCCAGAGCGTCATTGGGCGACCCGTCTGCTCCATCACCCATTGCCCCAGATTCTCGTCCGGCACGAATAGCAGGTCGCGGTCCTTCGGCGCGGCCATCACGATCCGCTCGGCGTTGCCGCTGGTCACGATCACGTCGCACAGCGCCTTGACCGCCGCGCTGCAATTGATGTAGGCAATCGTCCAGAAATTCGGGTTGGTGGCCTGCAAGGCAGCCAGCTTTTCTGCCGGACAGCTTTCCTCCAACGAACAGCCCGCGTCCTTGTCCGGCAACACCACGATTTTATCCGGATTCAGAATTTTGGCCGTCTCCGCCATGAAATGCACGCCGCAGAACACAATGACCTCCGCGTCCGTCCTGGCCGCCTCTTGCGCCAGCCCCAGTGAATCCCCCACGAAATCCGCCACGTCTTGGATTTCCGGCACCTGATAATTGTGGGCCAGAATGACGGCGTTAAGCTGCTGCTTGAGCGCGAAAATTTCGCCGGCCAGCGGCGCGAACTTCTCTTCCGTCATCGCGCCGCGCGGTTGGATTTCTGCAAGATTCAACATGGAGGAAAGTTACCGCTGCCAAGCCTTGGCGTCAATGCGGGTGGAGGACAAGTAGGCGGAGGAACCAGCTTTTGCCTCGGAACGCGACCCTGTGAGCCGCAGCAACGCCCAATCTCCAAGTGCCTCCGCTTTGATTCAAGTGCGTTCTGATGGGCGGAACGGCTGCACGTCACCGACCCGCGCTCCGAGGCGGACCTTCAAAACCCGACCAAGCGGTGAAATCCGAATGACGATTGTCGGTCCAAGTGCCATAATGTCCAAATCATGATGCTCATCGAAACTTGCGTGCGGCCCAGCAGCATTCACGGTCTGGGCCTGTTTGCGTTGCAGTTCGTGCCGCGCGGCACGCCGGTCTGGAGGTTTGCACAGGGTTTTGACCATGATTTTTCCCCGGCGCAGTTTGCCGCCCTGCCGCCCCTGGCGCAAACGCACACCCGCTGGTTCTGTTTCGTAAGCCGCCTCGATGGCCACGTCATCCTGAGCGGCGACCACGCGTGCTTCATCAACCATTCGCCGGACCCAAACACCGGGGCGTTGCCCGAAGGGGAGGACAAGCTAAAGCTCGAACTCCAACTTTCGCCGTCGCCCAACCCAGGTGGCTTGCCCGACACGAAACCGCCAGTGGTGACGGTGGCGTTGCGGGACATCGCTGCTGGCGAGGAACTCACCTGCAACTATCATGATTACGATGCCGATACGCCGTGGAAACTCGGCCTCGTGCCGCCCGAGGCGCCGCTGGGCACGGCGGCAAAGTGACAAGGCCAGCGCAAGGTCATTTAGGGAATCAGTGGCCGACCGGATTGCCCCGCTTCACGTCAATCTCGTATTTCAACTTGAGGTAACCGTAAATCTTTTCTTGGCCGATGAAGTCCACGGAGATTGGTGGTGTTTTTCTTGCAATGAGTCTCGATCAGGATTAAAAGTGCCATGTGAGTCTTGATTTGTTTGGGGTGCAAGCAAATGAACAGGATTCCTGAATCCAGGTGGAACATGCCCAAGAGAACAAGAACAACACCGCCGCCGCGTAACGATGGAAGATGCGATTCGTTGCGGACAATCGAGCGGGATATTTCCATGTGCCAGTCAGCGGAAACAATGCCGTCAGTGTGCCAGCCTGATCGAGCCCGCGCAAATTCCCTGGGGGCGGTGATGTTTTCTGAATTGGCATGGCAGGAAATTGCCCGCAGCCTGCGGCTTTCCAAACAGCAGGTCCAAATTGTGGCGGGCATATTCGAGGACCGCACCGAAAGTAATATTGCCCAGCAACTCCAGATTTCGCCGCACACGATTCACACGTACTGCGAGCGCTTGTATCGCAAATTGGGCGTGACTGGACGGGTCCGGCTCACCTTGCGAGTGATCAATGAATACGTTGCCCTGACCCTCGCGCCGAACTCCATTCTGCCGCCGCTCTGCGCCAATTTCGCCGGCGGCGCTTGCCCGTTGCGCGGCGGGAAACCACCCACCGTCCGTCCGGTGTCCCCTGAACAGCCGTCTTCTCATAAGACTGAATCAGGTATATAGTTGAACAAAATCGGTCGCCGCCGTGGCGGAGCAGCGAAACAAACGGGGTGACTGGCAGGGAAAGTGCATTCAGTTGCAATAATCAAATCAAGAATGCGTTCTGAGGATGCTCATGAAAACTCCAGCTTGCTTTTGTTTGTTTCGTCCGGCCAGGACCTTGGCCGCCGTCCTGATGACTTGCCTGCCTAATGCCCGAAGTCAGGGGCTGCCTGATCCGACGCTGGGCTTCCTCAGCCAACCTCAAGACGCCACGGCTTACGTGGGCGTGAGCAACGGGGCAATGAGCGTCCTGGCAACCGGGGCCAACGCACTGGCCTACCAATGGCAACTGAATGCGGCCGACGTTCCCGGTCAGACCAATGCGACCCTCTGGTTGCCCGCGCCAACCCTGGCGGATGCCGGGCCCTATGACTGTGTTGTGACCGAGTTCGACAGTCAGTCCATCACCAGCGCCGTGGCCACGCTCACGGTGAAACCGTGGGCGGATATTCCGGCTGGTTTGGTGTCCTGGTGGCCGGGGGAAGGCAATGCCAATGACGTGATTGGCACAAACAACGGCGTCTTGCAGGCCGGGGTGAGCTTCGCTCCCGGCATGGTCGGACAAGCCTTCAGCTTCGATGGATCAGGCGGATACATCCAGCTTCCGAACAACCTGTTCCCGTTTCCACCTGCCAATTCAGCCGTGACCTTCGAGACTTGGTTTCAGACCGCCAGCGGCGGCGTCATCCTGGGGCAGCAGGGTGGTCCGGCCAATGCCTGGCCAAATGGCTGGGCGCCACCGATTTATGTCGGCACGGACGGCCTGTTGTATGTCAACATGTTCTATGGATCGCCCACCACGGTCAGCACCCAGAGCGTCAATGATTCCCTGTTCCATCATGTCGCGGTCACCTTGGACGGAACCACCAAGACGGTCTATCTGGACGGGCAAGTGATCAGCAGTGCAGCTTATGCTTTATCTCCATATAATTCCGTTTACGACTATCAATTGGGCCTCGGCTTCACCGCGTCTGGCTGGCCGGCGGGCAACGGGGGCTGGTATGGCTTCAACGGCCTGATTGATGAACCTTCGGTATATAGCCGGGCGCTTTCGGCGAGCGAGGTCCAAGCCATCTACGCGGCCGGGAGCGATGGCAAGTCCAAGCTGCCCTACATCGTGGTCCAGCCGCAGAGCCAGGAATGCGGCTGGGGCGATGCCACCAGCTTCAGTGTGATGGCGGCAAGCGCAGTGCCGATGTCCTATCAATGGTGCAAGGGCGGGACAAACTTGGCTGGCGCGACCGGGGCGAGGTTGTCGTTGACAAGGCTGCAACTGTCAGATGCCGCGGGCTACGACGTGCTGGTGGCCAACAGCTTTGGCACCAGCACCAGCCAAGTGGCACAACTCCAAGTTGATTCCTGCACGGAAGTGCCGGATGGGCTGGTGGGGTGGTGGTCCGGGGATGGCCACGCCTTCGATCTGACGACCAATCATAACAATGGCATCCTCATAGGCGGTGTGAACTATGACGTCGGCAAAGTCGGTCTGGCCTTCAACTTTACCGGCGGCAGCGAATCGGTCGTCATTCCGGATTCTCCCAGCCTGGAGTTGACGAACAGCTTCACGATCGAAGCCTGGATCAATCTGGCCACGCTGACGGACGACCCGAACGGTTCCGGGCGCGGCATCGTCTCCAAAGTGGGCGGCGGCGGCGGAAACAACGGGTACCAGTTCGCTTTGGGTTCCGGTTACCTCTCCGGTGCCTTCAACAGCCCGGGACAACCTTGGGGCGCAGGCATCTGGGGAGTCAGTTCGCCGAGCCCGTTGCCGCTCGCTACCGGCGTTTGGCAGCACGTAGCTTGGACTTATGACCAGAATGCCATGATGCTTTATTTCAACGGAGCGCCGGTCGCGACGAATGTCATCGGACCCCAGGCGATGGCCACGTCGGCCTCCAATCTCCGCATCAGCGGCGACGACAATGGCAATGTCATGTTCAACGGCTTGATTGACGAAGTGGCGATCTACACGAAGGCCCTTTCGGCGGCTGAGATTCAAGCGGTTTATGCTGCCGGAAACGCCGGGAAGTGCAAATCGCTCCAAATCCTCTCCCCGCCCCAAAACGCCACGGCCTACGTGGGTGTGAGCAATGCGTTTATGAACGTGGTGGCTGACGGGACTGGACCGCTGACGTATCAGTGGCAGCGCAGTGGCGTGAACGTGCCCGGACAGACCAACACGCTGTTTGCCTTGGCGAACCCCACGCTGGCGGATGCAGGCGATTACGCCGTGGTCGTGAGCGATGCCAACGGTTCGCTCACCAATCCCGTGCCGCCAGCGACACTGGCGGTCAAGTCGTGCGAGGACACGATGTCGGACGGCCTGATAGGCTGGTGGTCGGGGGATGGCCAGGCTGATGACCTGACCACCAACCATGATAATGGAGTCCTTGAATCCGGCACCAGCTACGGTGCAGGCATGGTGGGGCAGGCCTTCAGCTTCAATGGCGTGCAAGGCGGGGTTTGGGTTCCCGCCAACCCGGCATTGGATGTCGGCACGGGCGATGCCTTCACGCTGGTGGCGTGGATTTACCGGACCGGCATGATCCCTGGACGATCTGATTGGTGGGCGCCGATCTTCGAATGGTACAATGGCGTTCACCTCTGGCAGGACGGCAATGCCTCCGGCTTGTATGTTAATGTGGTTGATACAGGTGGAAACTATCACACCCTCTACGCCGACGGGATCTTGACCCCCGGCGCTTGGAACCAGGTGGCTTTCAGCTATGCAAAGACCACCGGTGAGTTGACCATTTACGCCAACGGCGTGCCTGCCGCCAGCGCGTACCGGGGCAGCTTCACGCCGAATACCAGTTCCGCCTTATCGCTGGGTTCCCGCCCAGTGGGCAGTTTCAATAACCAAAGCTACACTTTCAACACTTTCAACGGCCTAATTGACGAAGCCACGGTTTATGATCGAGCCCTTTCCGACGCGGAGATCGCCACGCTTTATGCCGCCGGCAGCGATGGGATGTGCAAGCCGCTGCAAATTCTGGGCCTGCCGGAAAACCCGGTGGCTTTCGTGGGCGTGAGCAACGTCTTGACGGTCACCGCCTCAGGTGCCGGCGCGTTGAGCTATCAGTGGCTCTTTAACGGCACAGCCATCCCGGAGGCGACCAACGCGAGCCTCAGCCTCGCCAATCCCCAACTCACCGATGCTGGCGATTATACTGTGGTCATTGGCGATGCTACCGGCCAATTTATCACGAACCAACCGCCGATGACGCTGGACGTGCAGTCCTGCGCGGCCGTGCCGGCGGGGTTGGCTGGTTGGTGGCCCGGTGACGGGCATTGCTTCGATCTCGCCTCGACCAATCATGGTCAGATTAAGAACGAGGTCGGCTACGGTCCAGGTGTCTCGGGGCAGGCTTTTGTGTTCGATGGTGACCGGGAATTGGTGCAGGTGGGGAATCCAGCCAGCTTGCAATTGCAGACCTTTACGCTCGCCGCCTGGGTGCAGCGGGCCAGCGCGTCCCAGATCAGCCGTTACACACCCCAAGGCCCCGGTGGGATGGTGATCGGCTATGGGCAAAATGGGTATGGGTTCGGAATCTTGGATGATGGCACTTTATGTTTTAGCCAGGTCGGCATTGGCGGAGTTTCGCCGGTGGAACCTTATCTCAAAGTGAATGACACCGGGTGGCACTACGTGGCGGCAACCTCGGACGGCAGCAACGTGGTTTTCTGGGTGGATGGTGTGGCGGGCGCCCCGCTCGCTTATGCGCCAGGTTTTCAGTTCGCCACCGACCTGGCAATCGGTGGCCGGGCCGATACCTTGGGCAACAGTTTCTGGGGTAGCATTGACGAGCCGGTCATCTTTAGCCGCGCGCTCGCGCCCGGGGAAATGGCGGCGCTGTTTGCCTCCGGAGCCGACGGGATGTGCAAGCCTGCGCTCTTCCAGATCGCACCCCTGCAAAATCAGACGGCCTATCCGGGGCTGGCTTGCGCGCTCAACGTGGCCGCTTATTCGAGCGCCAGCCCGCTCAGTTACCAGTGGCAAAAGGAGGGCGTGAATCTTGACGGCGCGACGAATGCCAGCTTCATTATTTCCAACGCGCAGTCCACCAGCGCCGGGAACTATGCTGTCGTGGTAAGCGATTCGATCAATACGGCCACCAGTAAGGTGGCGGTCGTCACGTTCGCGGTGTGCGGCGCGATGCCCTCGGGTCTGGCAGGGTGGTGGTCGGGTGACGGTCATGCCTTTGACCTGACTGGCAACCATAACGGGGTTTTTCAGAATGGCGCAACCTACGCGGCCGGATGGGTGGGTCAGGCCTTCAGTTTGGATGGAGGTAGTCAATATGTTGATCTGGGATCGTGGAATGTCGGCAGCCGGGCTTGGACTTGGAGTGCGTGGGTCAATCCTTCCGCCACCCCGGGCGGGCGTCGCACCATTGCCGGTGGAGTAAACCAGTGCGCCGATTGGGCTATCAATATGCAAGACGGCGTCTTCGGTCTCGGTATCAGGCCGCCCGGCAGTTGTACCCAAACCATTTTTTCCGGCATCAACGCCGTGCCCGGAACTTGGTATCAGGTCGTTGGCGTCTGCGATGGTTACATGGCGAAGATTTACGTCAACGGGCAACTCTGTGCCGAGTCAGCGGTGGACACTGGCTATTGGGGCACCGCAGCCGGAACGCGCATCGGCGGCGAATCCTGCTGCGGCGGCAATAACTTTCCCGGTCTGATTGATGAGGTCCTGCTGTTCAACCGCCCGCTGAATTCCGATGAGATTGCCGGGTTGTACGCGGCGGGCAGCGCCGGACAACTTAAGGCGCTGCAGATCTTTGTCCAGCCGCAAAGTCTGACCACCAACGTGACGCAGGCGGCTGCCGTTGGCGTGATCGCCTCGGGCACCGGGTTGCTACAGTATCAATGGTGGAAGGAAATCACGAATGCGATGGATGGCGCCACGAACAACCCGTTGATCCTCAACAATCTCCAGCTATCCGACGCGGGCCTCTACAGCGTGGTGGTGAGCGATGACTTTGGTTCGATCACCAGTTCCGTGGCCGCGCTCAACTTGATCCCGCCGCCCGTCATTCAAGGTTTTACCCCCAGCGTGGTGGTAACGGGAAATGTGGTGAATATCACTGGGGCCTATCTGGCTGGCGTACTTCAGGCGCAAATCGGGGGTGCGAATGCGAGTTTCGTGTTGAACTCCGATTCCAATCTCTGGATTTACGTCCCCAGCGGCGCGACCAATGGTTTCATCAGCGTGACCACTCTCAGCGGAACCGCCAGCAGCCCGGGCGCGTTATCTCTGAGCGGGGTGCCGGCCTGTTTGGCGGCGCCAGACGGCCTGGTTGGCTGGTGGTCGGGTGAGGGTTCGGCGGACGATCTGGTTGGCACCAATCAAGGCAACCTGATGGAGGGCGCGGATTTTGCGCCGGGCATGGTGGGACAAGCCTTCAATCTTGACGGTGAGGAGGACTATGTTCAAATCCCCACAAGTTCAAGCCTGAGTATTACGGGAGCGATAACCGTTGAAGGTTGGATTAACCCACAACGGCTGCAAGGAACCATCGCCAGCCAGTGGGACAGTTCGCGGGAACAGTGCGCCTGGTGGTTTGGCGTCGGGCCGTCCGGAGAAGTCTATTTTCAAGTTTCGGCCGATGGCTGTGCGTGGCGCTCGGTAGTCACTGGGAGTGGCCAGATTACCCCGGGAGTTTTTGCCCATGTCGCTGGCACGTTCGATCCCGCCGCGCAGGAGTTGAAAGTCTATGTGAATGGCCTTTCCGTGCCGGTTTTCTTGCAGACCGGATCCGCAACCGTTGCCGCCATTCACCATAGCACCGCTCCCATCTGCTTGGGCGCTTACATTGAGGGCAATGGGCAGTTGGACCGGAACTGGATGTTCGCCGGCCTGCTTGACGAGATTTCGCTCTATAACCGCGCGCTTGCACCCGACGAAATCGAGGCCATCTTCAATGCGAACAGCGCCGGGAAATGCAAGCCGGTGGATACCAACGCGCCCGCCGTGCTGGCGGTAGGACCGGACTACGGGCGGGTTGGTTTGCTCACTAATACACCCCTGATTGTGACGTTTAGCGAAACCATGGATGCGAGGACGCTGACCGGCGGAACGTTTTTTGTGACCGATCCGTCTGGCAATCCGGTGCCGGGAACCATCGCTTACGATCTCGCCAACCGCACGGCGGCCTTTGCCCCATTGGCCGGCTATGCCGATGGCACCAACACGCTCACCATCACGACCGGGGTCAAAGATCTGGACGGCAACGGGCTGGCGACCAATTTCACCTGGAATTTCCGCGTGAATGCCGCGGCCCTGATGATTACCAACAGCCTGCTGATTGACGTTGGCGACACGACTTACGACGGACTGGACCTGATTATCAACGACTGCACCGTCATATTGAATGGTGATCATGCCTTTAACAATTTGCTGGTGATAAACAGCGGCGCGCTTGACGTCACCGGTGGCACGACCTTGGGCGTGGCGCAGGATCTGGCGGTGCGGGGCCATTCCACGATCCTGTGCCAGGGGGCGAACAACACGGGTTTGGTCAATGGACAGTGGGCGGGCGTGGGCGTGACGATCAACGCGTCGAACGTGTGGGTCGAAGCTGGCTCGACCTTTTTCGCTGATGGCCAAGGGTATTGGACTGGCGCCGGCCCCGGAGCCGGAGGCGCTTCGAGTTGGGCCAGTGGTGCCGGGTACGGCGGCTCGGGAGGCGTTTCCGCAAATGGCACGCTGGGCGGAACGAATTATGGTTCGATGCAAGCACCCGTGGACTTGGGCAGCGGTGGCGCGCAGGGCGACAGCGGTTGGGGTTTATGCACGGGTGGCGGAGCCATTGCCCTGTCGGTGGCGGGAACGCTGACCGTCGACGGGTCGCTGTCGGCCAATGGCAATTCCAGCCCCACTTGGAACTGCGGCGGCGGTTCCGGCGGCAGTCTTTATTTACAGGTCGGCACCCTGATGGGTAGCGGCGTGATCTCAGCCAATGGGGGCAGTGGAAATGGAGCTGCCGGCGGCGGCGGTGGCGGACGCATTGCGGTCTATGGTGCCGCCAACACGTTTGCCGGGACTCTGTCGGCCCACGGTGCCCAGCATGGCGGTTGGGGCGGTTGGGGTGCTTCCACTGCCGCCGGTGGGCCGGGCACCATTTTTACTCAGGCCACACAGGGTTCCACAGCGGCGGTTCAGATTGACAACGGTGGCCTCAACGGGCCGGCCCTCTCGTTTGACCTTCCGGGGATCGTTGACTTTAAGGCATCCGGCAACGCGGTGGTTCAGCTCTCGTCATCAGTGACGCTCAACAGTTTATTGACGGATAGCGGTGCCGGGGTGTCCCTGCTTGGCGGGCAAACCAACCTGTTGGCGGTGCAAAATGGAGTGCTCCTTTGTGGTGGGTCCACCTTGAGTGTTCCGGCTTGGACTACTTTCACTGCAGGCGATGCCATCCATGTCAATAGCGCTTCCACCCTGACACTGGGTGGGGGCACGGTGCTAACGGTGGGAGACCTGAATGTAGTTAGCAACTCGACTGTCCTGTGTGAGGGGGCGAACAACACGGACCAGGTGAGCAACCAGTGGATGGGCGTTGGCGTGACCATCAACGCCTCGAACGTTTTGGTGGAGGCGGGATCGGAAATAACGGCTGATGACCAAGGATACGTTGCCAGCACCGGCAACGGCGTGGGGCTTGGTGGGCCCGCGGAGTTCGGTTGGGGCAACGGAGGTGGCGGAGGAGGCTATGGTGGAGCGGGCGGCACGGCCGCCGGTTGGGTAAACTCGGGAGGCTCCGCCTATGGCTCCGTTCTGGAGCCGGTGGACTTGGGCTCCAGTGCCTCAAGCTACGTCGGAAATTGGAGCGGGAGTGGCGGCGGAGCCATTCGACTTGTGGTGAGTGGGACTTTCGATTTGGAAGGTGTGGTGTCGGCCAATGGTGGCGTCCCTGCTGCACATCACAGTGGGGGTGGTTCGGGAGGGTCGCTATGGGTATGGGGATTATTGGATTAACCCGGGAGGTTTGACTTACGGCTCGGTGCTGGAACCGGTGGATTTGGGATCCAGCGGAGGGACTTGGCCGTGGGCGGAGAGCGGCGCTGGCGGTGGGGCGATTTGCCTCGTGATTGGTGGCACCTTGGATTTGGAAGGTGTGATTTCGGCCAACGGCGGAACACCTAACGTTTATAGCGGTGCCGGTTCGGGCGGTTCGCTTTGGGTGCGGACCTCCAGCTTGCAGGGGGCAGGCTTGTTCCAAGCCAACGGAGCCAATCATTCTGATTGGGCGGGCGG
>Ga0316217_10002039_pt1 | contig 25094 bp, 22 predicted proteins | sample 1anoAmetaG_FD_203633 | JGI IMG/M metagenome (GOLD analysis project Ga0316217, IMG submission 203633) | Freshwater microbial communities from Trout Bog Lake, Wisconsin, USA - 1anoA | ecosystem: Environmental > Aquatic > Freshwater > Lake > Hypolimnion/Profundal zone | place: USA: Wisconsin...
GAGATTGCCTTGCCGGGTGCGGGCCTTGGCCCGGTCGGCCTCCTGGCTGGCGCGCATCCGGGCCAGCAGCGCGCCGATGTCATAGCCGGCCTGGGCCGTGACACCGGCCACCTGCCGGTCCGCCGGCGGCGGCGCCGGGCTCCACCGGCCGTCCTGGAACCGCCAGCGGAGGGCTGCCCCGGACTGGGGCGAGCGCACGGTGAGGTCGCCCAGGCCGGCTTCCACTTCGTTGAACGCCCCGGGCAGGCCATCCGCCAGCGAGCCGGCCGGGCCACCGGGCGGGACCACCAGCCGGGCTCCGTCGCCCATCAGCTCGCCCAGGCGCGGCCCGGGGTCCTGGGGCAGCCACAGGGTCCAGGGCCGCCCGGGGAACTGGGTCTGGGCTTGCATGAGCAGATCGCGCCAGCGGGCCGGGTCCGGCCCCAGGTCGGCCGGGGTCATGGCCCCGCCCTGGACCGCGCCCCAGGCGGACTCCTCCCAGAGGGCCTCCGCCCCGGGCTGGAAGGCCAGGTACAGGACCGCCGCCGGGTCCTGGGCCCGGAGCGCCTGGGCCGCGGCCAGCAGCAGGGGCAGCCGGTCCGGCCCCGCGGGCAGCAGGATCCGCACGGGGGACCCGCGGTACGGGGCCACCCGCCGGGTCCAGGCCTGGGCCAGGGCCTCCACCTGGGCCGGATCCCGGGCGTCCCTGGGCACCCAGTCGCCGCAGGCGGCGTCCCGCAGGTCCAGCGCGGCCGGGAGCGGCGTCCCCACCTGGAGCAGGCCCTGGGCGCAGAGGGCCAGGCATGCGCAGGGCGGGATGAGGATCCGAAGGATCAACGCGGCTCCGGTTCCGGACGGGACGGAAACCCATTGTATCCTTCCGGGCCTTCCGCTTTTCGCGGATATCCTTACCTTTGTCTGGAAGAGCGCGATGCGATACACGGTGCGGTTCACAACAGTGGCGGGCGAGATCCTGGTGCGGGATTTCGAGGGCCATTCCATCCCCGAGGTCAAGGAGCGGGTCCTGGCCGAGGGCCACTTCCCCATGGAGGTCAAGCGTTCCGGCACCGCGTTCCGGCGCCAGCGGGTGCTGGGGGCCGCGCCGCTGATCCTGTTCAACCAGGAGCTCCTGGCCCTGCTCAAGGCCGGCATCCCCCTGCTGCAGTCGCTGGAACTGCTGGTGGGCCACGGCAAGGACGCCCTGCTGCGGAACTCCCTGGACCGGGTGGTCGCACTGCTCAAGGAGGGCATGTCGTTTTCCGAAGCCCTGGAGCAGGTGGGCACCTTCCCGCCGGTCTACCGGGCCAACGTGGTGGCCGGCGAGCGCAGCGGCACCCTGCCCGATGTCATCGCCCGCTGGCTGGCGTTCCAGACCTTCGCCCAGAACAGCCGCCGGCGCATCGTCGAGGCCCTGGTCTACCCCATGTTCCTGGTGGTGGTCATGGTCATCGCCCTGGCGGTGATCTTCAACGTGGTGCTGCCCCGGTTCTCGGAGATCTACGCCGGCAGCGGCATCGAGATGCCGGCGGCCACCGCGGTGCTGCTGGAGATCGGCGCCTTCGTGCGCCGGACCATCTACTTCCAGGCCGCCGGTCTGGTGGTGCTGGCGTTCTTCCTGCGCTGGCTGCTCACCACCGAGGCGGGCAAGCGCATCTGGGAGCAGATCATCCTGGCCATGCCGCGGATGGGCACGCTCTACCGGATGTACCACTCGTCCATCTTCGCCCGCACCCTGGGCGTGCTGCTGGCCGGCGGCCTGCCGATCCTCCAGGCCCTGGAGGTGATCCAGCGCACCACCCCCAGCGAGCGCATGCGCCTGCGCCTGCTCAACGTCACCGAGCTGGTGCGGGCTGGCTCCTCGCTGCACCTGGCGCTGGAGCAGTCCAGGCTGCTGGACCCCCTGGCGGTGGAGATGACCCGGGTCGGCGAGCAGTCCTCGGCCCTGCCTGAGATGCTCAACCACGTGGCGGACTTCTTCGACCAGGAGGTGGAGAAGGCCACGACCGCAGTGACCACGCTGATCGGCCCGATCCTGATCCTGTTCATGGGCGTGATGGTGCTGGGACTGCTGCTGGCGGTGTACGTGCCGCTGTTCAATGCCGGGAGCATGGTCCACTAGGGATCGGCCGACTCCCCTGAAAAGCAATTCTAGGAGTTGGAAGAAGGCGTCCCGATAGATTGCTCCGGCCGTCTGGACCGGGGGAATACTCATGGTTTGAGACTTGCATTCGTTAAAATTTCGCTTACTATTGAAATATTAAATTTGGTCCTCGGTCAAACCAACAATAATTTGTCAAAATGTAATTTTATAAGTTATTAAAGATTGACATACAAGTTTTAGTTTGTATATTTGAGGTGACTGCATGGGAAGCGCGGCCTGGCTGGGTGATGATCTAAAGTCAATCGGTGAGGAAAATGGCTGGACAGACGCAGGACCCGGCGGAAACCACCCCATACGCATGCAGAAATCTGGTGAACGGACGGTCCCCATCAGGGCCAAGATTGCAAATCGTGATGAGGCAAAAGGTATCCTGAAGCAGATGGGTATCCCCAGGTCCGAATGGCCAGAAAATTTGAAACGGTAGGTTCTTACACGCGATGCGCTGCTGGTTCGGGAGATTCCGATGCATGCTCTATACCTTCCCTACGACTTGACCTTTGATGAAGACAGCCAGACCTACTGCTGTTCGGGCCGGGACCGCCACGGCAAGGTTTTCGGGGTGGGGTCCGGGGCGACCGTGCCCATGGCCGAGCAGCATCTGCGGGAAGCCGCCTTCGAGTCCCTGCTGGCCGATGCCGCCGATGGCAACGACCACACTTGCGATCTTTTCAGGACCATCCAGGGCGACACCTGCCTCCGGCTGACGGCCCAGGAGCAGCTTCCTATCCGGATTCGGCTGGCCAGGGCCTCCCGCCACCTGAAGCAGGTGGAGGTCGCGGAACGCATGGGCATCAGCCAGCAGGCCTATGCCCGGCTGGAGCGCGGCGGATCCAACCCGACCTTCGCGCTCCTGGCGCGCCTCGAGAGTGCCATCCAAGAGGAAATATTGCAATTGTTGTAGTTAATGCCTGAAGTCAGGGGCACGTTCGCTTGAACTTCCGCGTGACGTGGGCGCCAATGGCTTTCTTCAGATGCAGGGCCGGGCTCGGCAAGCATCGCCCCTTCAAGGCAGCCCTGACGTCAGCCAATGTTTTTCGCCGCTCGCAGTTCCGGCCGGACTGGGCCTCCATGCTTGCCTCCCGGCACGAGGATAAGCTCAACTCCTCGCCGCTGCCATCCCCCCGCCTACCGGTAGCGCACCTTCAGCCACTTGTTGGGATCCTGCGGCTGGGTCAGATGCCGGATCTCGAACCCCAGCCTGGGCCCGTCCACGGTCACCCCCACGGTGCCCAGGGGCTCGCCCTGGTTCAGCACCTGCCCGCGCGCCACGGCCAGGGACTCCAGGTGGGTGTAGAGCGTGTAGTAGCCGTCGCCGTGGTCCAGGATCACCATCGGCCCGAAGCTCTGGTAGATGTCCGCGAACACCACCCGGCCCTCGGCCACGGCAACCACCGGCGCGCCTTCCTCGCCGGCGATGAGCAGGCCGCTCTGCATGGTCCTGGTGTGGAACAGGGGGTGCAGGTGCTCGCCGAAGGCCTGGGCCAGGGTCCCAGGGGTGGGCTGAGGCAGCTGCCCGGACATGGCGGCGAAGGAACTGGGCGCCTCGAAGGCGTCGCTGCGCGGCCGGCCCAGCAGCTGGGTCAGCATCCGCTCCAGTTGCAGGGCCTCCTCGGCCAGTTCGGCCTGGACCTCCTTCTGCCGGGTTTCGTCCTGACTGAGCCCTTCCAGGAAGGCTTCCAGCCGCGCCTCGTGCAGCTTCAGGTTGGCCTGGGCCTGGACCGTGGCCTGCTCATCGGCGGCCAGGCGGGTCATGGCCGCCTGGAGATCCTGCTCCCGCTTCGCCAGGTCGCGCTCCAGAGCCTGAATCTGCTCCAGCTTGTTCCGCTCCTGGTTGCGCAGGTAGGTCTGGTAGCGCCCCTGCACCACCAGTTGCTCGAAGCTGGTGGCGCTGGCGTAGAAGCCCAGGTCGCCCAGGGGCCCCTTGACCTGCATCCAGCGCACCTGCCGGCGCAGTTCGGTGCGCAGCCGGGCGAGGTCGGCCTGGATCTGCACCCTCCGGGCGACCAGGGTCGACACCTCCTGGTGGGTCTGTTCCCTTTTGAGCCGGGCCGCTTCGTCCTGGGCCCGCACCCGGTCGGCGTCCAGGCCGATGCCCTGGAGTTCCACCAGGACGCCCTTGCGGCGCTTCTTCAGCTCCTCCAGCTGCAGGTCCACGGTGCCCAGCTTGGCCTTGATCTCCTCCAGCCGGTGCTTGATCTGGGAGGGATCCGGCCGGGCCGGAGCGACGGCGGCCGGTTCGGCCGGCGCTCCCGCCGGGGGGGCCGGCTGGGCCAGCAGGCCCAGGCAGGTCCCCGCCAGCAGCGCCGGCCAAGGCTTCAAGCCCGGCCCCGCTTGGCGGCCTTGGCCGGCAGCAGGGCCAGCAGGGCGGCCAGCAGAAGCGGCGCGCCCAGGCTGAGCGGCAGGGCGGTCCAGGCCAGGGCGTCCGAAGGCAGCTGGCCGCTGGGCAGCGCCTGGCCGAGCAGCGCCATGGCCTTCACCACCGCCCGGGGCACTTCCAGGTCGCCCAGGAACTCCCCGCCCCAGACCATGATCCGTCCCACCTCGGCCAGCCCGTAGGCCAGCAGGATGGCCAGCCCCCGGTTGGACTTGAGCAGCAGGCCCAGGGCGGCGGTCCACAGCAGCAGCTGCAGGCCCAGCACCACCGCATTCAGGTCGGCCAGCAGGATGGACGGGGCGAACGGGTTGCCCAGGAGCCGGAAGCTGGCCGCCAGCAGCGGCAGCACCGTCAGCTGGCCCAGGAACAGGCCGTGGACGAAGGCCAGCGCCGTGCCCGCCACCAGTCCCTTGAGCCGGTCGGCCCGGCTGCCCGCCGCCAGCCATTCGCCCAGAGGCAGTATGCCGCCCAGCAGGATCACCGCCGGCACCACCGTGTAGATCATCCGCCCCAGGTTCTGGATGATGTAGGGCTTGGGATCATCGAAGCCCAGCGGGATCCCGGTGCCGAACACCATCAGCTGGCCGTTCTCGCCGAAGCCCTGGAGGCTGCCCAGGACCAGGCCCGCCAGCAGCAGGCACACCGCGGCCCAGACGATGCGCAGTTTCGAGCTTCCGAATCGATCCATACCCACTCCAAGGTTATGCCCTAGAGTTTAAGCTGCAACCCGGCCGGTCCGGGGCGTAAGGTTGTTTCCGAAAGTGGAGGCACGATGAACGAGGACCTGCTCACCCGAACCGCGCTCCAGGGCTTCGCCGACGCCCGGCGCTCCGACTTCGAGGCGGAACTGCGGACCCTGGTGGACATCCCTTCCGTTTCCAGCGATCCCGAGCGGGCCCGGGATATCCGGCTGTGCGCCGAAGCCGCAGTGGACCTGTTCCGGCGCCACGGGGGCACCGCCGAGATCCTGGAGACTTCCGGCAATCCGATGGTCCTGGGCCGGTTCGACAGCGACCCCGGAGACCCTTCGGTCACCGTCTACAATCATCTGGACGTGCAGCCGGCCAATGAGCCGGAATGGACCAGCGACCCCTTCCGCATGGAGATCCAGGGCGACGCCTACCTGGGCCGGGGCACCACCGATGACAAGGGGCCGGCCCTCACGGCCTTCTTCGGCGCCCTGGCGGCGCGGGAGGCCGGGGTGCCGCTGAACGTGCGCTTCCTCTGGGAACTGGAGGAGGAGATCGGCTCGCCCAGCTTCCGGCAGGGGCTGGAAACCCACCGCGAGCGGCTGGGCGGCGGACTGGTGATCGTCAGCGACACCATCTGGGTCACCCGGGGCCGGCCCAGCACCCCGGCCGGGCTGCGGGGCCTGGCGGGCTTCCGGCTCACCCTGGAGACCGCAAGGCATGACCTGCATTCGGGGGTGGTGGGCGGGGCCGCCCGCAATCCGCTGGCCGAACTCATCACCGCCGTGGCCGACATGGTCGACGGGCCCACCGGGCGGGTGAAGATCCCCCACTTCTACAAGGAGGTGGTGAAACCCTCCCGCAAGGAGCTGCGGGAATGGACCCGGTCGGGCTTTTCTGTTGAAACGTTCATGTCTGACCACCACCTGCTCACCCTGCGGACCCGGCATCCGCGCCGGATCATGAAGCGGGTCTGGGCCCGGCCCACGATGGAGGTGCACGGGGTGGTGGGAGGCTACACCGGCCCCGGCATCAAGACCGCGGTGCCGCCCCGGGCCGAAGTGAAGCTGAGCTGCCGGCTGGTGCCCGACATGGATGTGGACTCCACCCTCGACCGGATCCGCCGGTTCCTGGCCAGCCACCACCCGGATGTGCAGATGCACGCCGAGCATGGCCTGGCCCCGTTCCGCGGCCAGGTGGACGGCCCGGTCGCCCAGGCGGTGAAGGACGCCTACGCCTTCGGCTTCGGCGCACCCTGCTGCTTCACCCGGGAGGGCGGCTCCATCGGCGCGGTGAGCACCCTGGAGGAGGTGCTGGGCTGCCGGGTGTTCTTCCTGGGGCTCAGCCTGCCGTCCCACGGCTACCACGCCCCCAACGAGAACTACGACTGGGAGCAGGCCTCCGGCGGCATGGCCGCCTTCGCCCACCTGTTCCGGGCGGCGGCCTTCGAAAGGCCTTGAGGAACGAAATACCTCCAGGACGATCTTCCAATATATTTAATTCATGCCATACTGCGCCGTGGTCGCAAGGAAAGCCATGGCGGGAAACGCCCGGTTGGTTCGCTCAGGGACATTCTGGATCTTCACGGGCATCCTGCTGGGGGTGCTGGCGGGCGGGTTCCTGCCGGCGGACCGGCATCCCTTCGCCAATGAGGCCTTCGGGTTCATGTCCAGGGGCTTCATCACCCTGATCCAGGTCCTGATCGTCCCGCTGCTGTTCGCCACCATCATCGTCGCCCTGGCCCAGGCCGGCGACCTCAAGGCGGTGGGCCGGATGGGCGGCAAGGCCCTGCTCTACTTCGAGGTCGTCACCACCGGCGCGCTGTTCATCGGCCTGGGGGTGGCCAACTGGCTGAGGCCCGGGGCGCGGCTGACGCTGGACCCGGCGGCCACCAGCGGCCTGGCCGCCGCATCGGCCGGGTCGGGGTGGGCGATGGCGCTGGGGATGGTGCCCAGCAACATCGTCCGGCACGCGGCCGATGGGGAGATCCTGCCGCTGGTGCTCTTCGCCACCCTGTTCGGGCTGGCGCTGACCCGCGTGGGCGAGCGGGGCAGGCCGGTGCTGAGCTTCTTCGACGGCGTGGCCCAGACCATGTTCAAGGTCACCGGCATGGTCATGCGCCTGACCCCCCTGGGCGTGTTCGGCGCCATGGCCCACACGGTCGGCGCCATGGCCGGGGGGATCGCCGCCCCGGGCGCGCTGCTCCGCGGCTGGCCGGCGGTGTTCCACCTGCTGCGCCAGTACTCGGTCCTGGTGGGCAGCCTCTACCTGGCCCTGGTGCTGATGTTCCTGCTGATGTTCGTGCCGGTGATGGCCGTGTGCCGGATCCGGATCGGCGGCTTCCTCCGGGCGGTCCAGGCCCCGGCGCTCACCGCCTACTCCACCGCCTCCAGCGAAGCGGCCCTGCCCGGGCTGATGGAGGCCATGGTCCGGTTCGGCGTGCCCAGGCGGGTGGCCAGCTTCGTCATCCCCACCGGCTACTCGTTCAACCTGGACGGCTCCACCCTCTACCTGATCCTGGCCTCGCTGACCATCGCCCAGGCCGCCGGCGTCCACCTGACCCTGGGCCGGCAGCTGCTGATGGTGCTGACTTTCATGCTCACCAGCAAGGGCGTGGCCGGGGTGCCCCGGGCCACCCTGGTGATCATCGCCGGCACCTGCGCCAGTTTCGGCCTGCCCGGCGAAGCGGGCGTCGCCCTTTTGCTGGCCGTGGATGGCATCATGGACATGGCGAGGGCCGCCCTGAACGTCGTCGGCAACGGCCTGGCGTCGGTGGTGGTGGCAAAGTGGGAGGGCGTATACGGCACCGAAGATCCCGCCCCCCAGGACCGGACACTGCTGGAGAAAGTGCGATGAAGCTCATCATCTGGGATTTCGATGGAACCCTGGCCGACACCCGGCCCATCATCGAGGCGGGCATGGACCACACCCTGCGGGTCCTGGGCCTGGAGCTCGACCCGGGCCTGCGCGAGCGGTGGCTGGAGTGCGTCGGGCTGCCGGTGGAGGAGGGCATCCGGCGCACCTTCGGGACCCTGGGGCTGGAGGTCGCCCCGGTGCTCCAGGCCTACCGGAGCTTCGGCCACGCCGAGCACGAGCACATGATCAAGGAGTTCGACGGCATCACCGCCCTCCTGGAAACCCTGCGGGCCAGGGGCATCGCCCTGGCCATCGCCTCCTCCAAGCGCGGCGAGGCCCTGCGCCGCCAGCTGAAGGCCCTGGGCTGGGAAGGGCTGTTCGACCCGATCATCACCCCCGACGAGGTCGTCCACGGCAAGCCCGATCCCGAGAGCCTGCGGCTGTGCCTGGCCGCCCACGGCCTGGAACCCGGCGACGCGGTCATGGTGGGGGACGCCCCGTTCGACCTGGACATGGCCCAGCGGGCCGGGGTGCCCAGCGTGGCGGTGGGCCACGGCTTCTCCAGCCAGGAGGCCATGGCCGCCTTCGGTCCCCGGGCCTTTGCCCCCGATGTCGCCGCACTCCGCGATATCCTGCTGGCCTGGAGCCGCCCATGAGCCTGACCCACCTGGACCCCGAAGGCCGGCCGCGGATGGTGGACGTCTCCGCCAAGGAGGTCACCCGGCGCCGCGCGGTGGCAGCCGGCTACCTGGCGCTGTGTCCTGAATGCGCCGAGGCGCTGGCCGGCGGCGGGGGCTCCAAGGGCGACCCCTGGACCACCGCCCGCATCGGCGCCATCGGCGGCGCCAAGCGCACCGGGGACCTGATCCCCCTGGCCCATCCCCTGGCGCTGGACGCGGTCCAGGTCGACCACTTCTGGGATGCCGGGCGGAACCGGGCCTGGATGCGGGTGGAGGTGTCCGTGGCCGGCCGCACCGGAGTGGAGATGGAGGCCCTGACCGGCGTCAGCCTCGGGCTCCTGGTGCTCTACGACATGCTCAAGGCGGTGAGCCACCGGATGGAAATCGGCCCGGTGCGCCTGCTGCTCAAGGAGGGCGGAAGGCGCGGGCTGGTGAACGAGTCCTGGGAAGAGTGCCCTTGGAAAATATAGAAAATACCAAAATACTTGTTAATTCCGTTTGCCCCGGGTGCTCCCTCCCGGTTAGCATCGAGGATCTTGCTTTGTCCACCATGGGGAAGGCCCCCAGGAGGTTGCTTAGGCACCCACATATTCCCTTGACTCCCCGCATGAGGAGACCCCATGCGCACGACCTGCTTCGCAATTCTTCTTGCCGTCTCCGGAATGTCCGGGAATCTTCAGGCCGCTTCCACCCATAAGGGCCACCCCCACCCTCACGTCAGCGCCAGCGCCACCCACCGGGTCAAGAAGGGCGAGACCGCCGCCCGGATCGCCCGGGACCACGGGATCACGGTGTCCGAACTGTCCGCCCTGAATCCCAAGGTCGATTTCGCCCGGCTGCGTCCCGGCACCACCCTGAAACTGCAGGGGGGCAAGCGCGCGGCGGCCCCCGCAGTCCCCGCTGGTCCCGCCGCCAATCCGGCCGCCGGCGCCGTTCCGGTGGATCCGCTGCCGGCCACGCCCGCGGTGACGCCCGGTCCGCTGGTGCACCTGGAGCGCATCCTGCCGGCCGAGGTGCAGAGCACCCCGCCCTCCGGCGATGCCGGCCCCGGCCCCGCCGCCTTCAGCCCGTCCTCCACGCCGTCCCTGGCGGGGATGCGCCGGGTGATGGCCAGCCAGGCCCAGGAGCCCCAGGACAGCCAGGAGGACGAGGCGGAGAGTCCGCTCCCCGCGCTCGCGCCGCTGGCCACGGCCTCCGGCGAGTTCGTTCCGGCGGACCGGGACAGCCTGGACCTGCTCTGGCCGGTGCAGACCCGCACCATCAGTTCCGCCTGGGGTCCCCGGATCCGCACCCGGGTGGTCCGGATCAAGACCAGCACCCACAAGCAGCGCATTCTCAAGAGGTTCATGGGATCCCACAAGGGCGTGGACCTGAGCTCGCCCATGGGCAAGGACATCTTCGCGGCCCTGGACGGCCAGGTGGTGGCCTCGGGCCGGCAGAAGGGCTACGGCAACTACGTGGCGCTCGACCACGGCAACGGCGTGGTGACCTACTACGCACACTGCAACCGGAACTTCGTCCGGGTGGGCGAGATCGTCCGCCGGGGGCAGAAGATCGCTGAAGTGGGCCGCACCGGCAACGCCACCGGGCCCCACGTCCACTTCGAACTGCGCCTGGACGGGGCCGCCCAGAACCCGCTTCCCTTCATGAACGACAGTGAAGAGGTTTCCGCGGACATGGTGGCCCAGAACGAAGCCGCCGTCCCGCCCTCGAGCCCGAGGTAGGCCGGCAGCCGGTTCCAATCCGGCTGGGCCATGGTAGGCTTAGGTTTTTCGCGGGTTTTCGAGGTGAACATGTCGGCAAGCACTTCCTGGCTGCGCACGGGCGCGGGCATTGTCCTGGCCGCGGTCCTGCTGGGGCTGGGCGCCGGCTGCCATCACGGCGCGAACTCGGGGAACGCCGGCATCAGCGGCCGGGTCTACTACACCCGCCAGCCGGTGAACTACGACCCGGTCACCGGCGCGCCCTCGGGCCTGGGCAGTGGCGTCGCGGTCCCGGCCCGCGGCGTGGTGCTGCGGGCCTTCCAGATGTGGCTGGCCTACGACCAGAGCGGCATCCCGCACCACACCTGGCGCCTCACTGCCACCGCGTTGACGGATTCCACCGGCTACTACAATTTCGGCAGCGTCTTCCCGACCGGCTATCCCACCTTCGTGGAGGTGGACAGCATCTTCCAGCAGTCCGGCGGCCACGGGTCCTCGATCCAGATCGACGCCAACGCGGACGGCATCACCAGTTCCACCCCGGAACCGCAGCGGCCCATCTACGCCTACCGCCAGGACGTGGCCGGGCAGCCCTTCGCCGACCCCGGCGACGCCACGGCCACCCCGGCCGTCCTGCAGGGCAGCGCCACCATGAACTTCAGTTTCGGGCTGGCGGATCCGTGGGTGGTCACGCGGTCCAACTGGTACCTGCAGGAGTCCTCGAGCCTCCAGTCGCCGGTGGGCCCGGCCCAGGCCATGGGCAGCCGGCTGCTTACCATCCTGGATACCGCCTACCTGTTCTCCTATTACTACGGCGATCCCACCCCGTCCACCATCGCCGGGGGGGTGCTGGACCTGCACTACTTCCCCGGACGCGTCGAAGCCCCCCGGCGCTCGTACATGGTCTACGATCCCTCCACCACCCCGGCCGCCTGGGACGGCAAGCGCATGCACTATTTCGGGACCCTGGCCGGGGGCAGCCCCACCGACCCCCTGGTGCCGGATGACGGCCTCGACCCCGGGGCGATCCTGCCCATGCTGGCCCGCAACAACCTGTTCGGCCAGGGCCTGACCACCCTGTTCCCCGCCGGCGCCAGCCAGTTGTCCACGGGCTCCGGCCAGGCCGCCACCCTCGCGCCCGACCTGGCCGCGGTGGACGGCCTGGGCGACGCCATGGCGGCCACCCTGATCGGGACGCCCTGGGTCACCGACACCACGGCCAGCACCGGGCTGGTGGGCCGGAACATCGATCCCGGGACCCCGCCGGCCGGGGGCCCCACCTCGCCGGCCGTGGCCGCCGCCGTGGGCTGGAAGCTGACCCTGGTCGCCAACGGCGTGACCCTCGGCGCCGGAACGCCCGCCCAGTGGGCCACGTTCCAGCCGAACAACCTGGTGCGCTTCTTCACCCTGACCTACCCCTACACCTACGCCGGCGCCGCCAGCGACATCAAGGTGCGTTCGGACATCTCCAGCCTCTACCAGCAGGTCACCCGGCTCCAGGAACCCATGAGCGGCGCGGACACCCTGGACCTGAGCCGGATCTTCAGTGACCAGATCCTGTTCTTCCTGCTGGGCCCGTACGGCGTGCCCTGGACCAATGCCTCCAGCTGGCCGCACTACGCCACCAACTGGGGGGTGGACCCCGGGTTCGGCGCCGCGGCGGCGCCCTCCGCCAGCATCACCCTGTCCATGGCCGGCGCCGCCCGGATCCCCAATCCGCAGATCCTGGACCCGGTTCCAGCGACGGTCTACCCCAACGTGTCCCAGGGCGAGGTCGCCTACTTCGAGCTTTCGCTCACGGTCGACCACACCTACACCCTGACCGTCACGCCCCAGGCCGCCCTGCCCGCGGACGCCAGCATCGAGGTGCTGGTGGACGGCGCGATCACCCCGCCGGCGGCGCCAAGCCCCCAGCCCCAGGGCCCCTTCGTGTTCAGCGCCTCCCCTGCCGGCCCGGTGCGCTTCACCCTCACCGGCAACCCCCTGGACCACAACAATCCCGCCTGGCACTTCTTCCGGGTCCGCCTGCTCAGCCCCACGACCCTGCAGCCCGACATCCCGGTCACCGTCAGCCTCAGCTAGGGGCCGCCCCATGGACCTGTCCTCCGCCCACGCCCTGTTCCGGGACCGGGCCCCGTTCGTCCCGGAACTGGCCCTGGTGCTGGGTTCGGGCCTGGGCGCCCTGGCCCGCTGCCCCGAGGCCGCCGCCGGGGTGGCGGTGCCCTTCACGGACCTGGGCTTCCCCCAGCCGACCGTGGCCGGCCACCAGGGGCGGATGATCTTCTGCGAACTGGAGCGGCGCAAGGTGGTGCTCCAGGCCGGCCGGTTCCACGGCTACGAGGGCCACCCCATGGACCTGGTGACGGCGCCGATGCGGCTCCACGGGCGCCTGGGGGTGGGGACCGTGGTGCACACCAACGCGGCGGGGGCCGTCAACGCCGCGTTCCAGGTGGGCCAGCTGATGGTGCTCGCCGATCACATCAATTTCCTGGGCCGCAACCCTCTCGCGGGGCCCAACGTGGAGCCGGGACCGCGGTTCCCGGACATGACCGCCGCCTACGACCCCGGCCTGCGCCGGCAGCTGCACGTGGCCGCGGCGGCCCTGGGCCAGACCCTGCAGGAGGGGGTGTACCTCGCGGTTGCGGGCCCGAGCTTCGAGACCCCGGCCGAGATCCGCGCCTTCCGCGCGCTCGGCGCCGACGCCGTGGGCATGAGCACCGTGCCGGAAGTGATCGTGGCCCGCCACGAGGGCATGCGGGTCGCGGGCCTGTCCTGCCTGTGCAACATGGCCGCCGGCATGCTGCCCCAGCCCCTCAGCCACGCCGAGGTGCTCGAGGCCGGCGACGCCGCCGCGGGCGCGTTCGAGGCGCTGATCCGGGCCTTCCTGCGGAACCTGGACGCGTAGGGTCCGCTACACTGGCCTGCGGAGGGCCTTGCGCCATGCCCAGGATCCGCGTGCTGTCCGACCAGGTCGCCAACCAGATCGCCGCCGGCGAAGTGGTGGAGCGCCCGGCCTCGGTGCTCAAGGAACTGGTGGAGAACGCGCTGGACGCCGGCGCCCGGCGCCTGGAGGTGCGCTGGGAGGAGGGCGGCAAGCGGCTGCTGGAGGTGGCCGACGACGGCTGCGGGATGGGCCGGGACGACCTCTACCTGGCCCTGGAGCGGCACGCCACCAGCAAGGTCCGCACCGCCGAGGACCTGGGCCACCTGGCCAGCTTCGGCTTCCGCGGCGAGGCGCTGCCTTCCATCGCCTCGGTGGCCCGGCTCGACCTGCTCAGCGCCGAGGCGGACGGCGCCGGGCACCGGCTGCGCTGCGAATTCGGGATCATCAAGGAAGTGGTGCCGGCGCCCCGGGCCCGGGGCCCCACCCTCACCGTGCGCGACCTGTTCGCCCAGCTTCCGGCCCGCAGGCGGTTCCTCAAGGCCACCGAGACCGAGCACGCCCACCTCTGGGGGATCCTGACCCGCATGGCCCTGGCCACCCCGTCGGTGCACTGGACCCTGCGTTCGGACCGCGGCGGCGAACTGGTGCTGCCCCCGGTGGCCGCGGCCGGCCAGCGCCTGGGCCCGCTGCTGGGCGAGCGCCTGGGCGCCCTGGTCCCGTTCCGGGAGTGGCAGGACCCGTACATGCTGCACGGCTACCTGTCCCCGCCGGAGCTGAGCTTCCGTGACCGCAACCACCTCTACCTGTTCGTCAACGGCCGGGCGGTGCGGGACCGGCTGCTGCTGGCGGCCCTGGCCGAGGGCTGGGAGGGATTCTTCCCCAAGGGCGGCTATCCCGCCGCGGTGCTGTTCCTGGAGCTGCCGCCCGAGGCCGTGGACGTCAACGTGCACCCCACCAAGGCCGAAGTGCGGTTCCGCGAGCCCCAGCGGATCTTCCCCTGGGTGGGCCGGGTCGTGCGCGAAGCCTGGGCCGGGATGCGCGGCGAGCTGCCTTCGGTGCTGGACCTGCCGCCCAAGCCGGCCGGACTGGAACTGGACCGGCCATTGCGTCCCCCGGCACCCATGGCCCCGGCCCACATCCGCCTGTGGGCCCGGGACGCCTCCGGAGCGGTCGAAGCCCTGGCCGGCGCCTTCGGCGCCGAACCCGCCCGCGGCGCCGAGACCGCCTACGCCCCGCCCCCGGCCGAAGCCGGCGCCGCGGAACCCGGACCGGAGACGCGCGACGTCCGCTACATCGGCTCGTTCGAAGCCACCTACCTGCTGGCCGAAGTCCAGGGCGAGCGGGGCCCCGAGCTCTGGATCGTCGACCAGCATGTGGCCCACGAGCGGATCCTCTACGAGCGGCTGTTCCTGCGCCGGCACCGGCCCGCGGTGCAGCCCCTGCTGCCGCCCCAGGTGGTGCGGCTGGGCCCCGAGGCCATGGCCCGGCTCAGGCCCTTCCTGGCCGAATTCATCCAGGCCGGCCTGGACCTGGAGCCGTTCGGCGAAGACGCCCTGGCGGTGCGCGGGTTGCCGGACTTCCTCAAGGAGCGCGAGCCGCGGGCCCTGCTGGAGGACCTGCTGGCCCGGCTGGAGACCCAGGGCAAGATCGACCTGGACTTCTTCCGCCGGGAACTCAACGCCGAACTGTCCTGCAAGGCCGCCATCAAGAAGCACCACGCGCTCACGGCAGACCTTGCCCAGCGGCTGATCGAGGACCTCATGGCCTGCGACGTGCCGCATACTTGTCCCCACGGCCGCCCCGTCATCAAGAAATTGTCCCTGGGCGACCTGGAGCGAAGTTTTGGGCGGCGGGTCTGAAGCCGATACAAGCAGAGTGGCTGGGCGTGGTAATTGCAATGATCGAGAATCATGGGCATCCGGGACTCCCCGGAGCTTCCCGGGGGACAGCATGGCGCACGACATCAAGACGGTGATCCTCGCGGGGGGGCTGGGCACCCGGCTCACCGAAGAGACCACCCTCAAGCCCAAACCCATGGTCGAGATCGGCGGCCAGCCGATCCTCTGGCACATCATGAGCATGTACTCCGGGTTCGGGTTCCGGGAGTTCCTCGTGGCCCTGGGCTACAAGGGGGAGATGATCAAGCACTACTTCCTCGAGTTCCACGCCATGAACTCCAATCTCACCCTGGATCTGGCCCGGGCCGAGACCCGGTTCCATTCGCCCACCACCCCGCCCTGGAAGGTCCACCTCATCGACACCGGCGCCCAGACCATGACCGGCGGCCGGATCCGGCGCATGCGCGGCTACATCGGCGACGACCCGCTGTTCATGGTCACCTACGGCGACGGCGTGGCCGACGTGGACCTGGGCCGGCTGGTGGCCTTCCACCGGAGCCACGGGAAGCTGGCCACCGTCACCGCGGTCCGGCCTCCGGCGCGATTCGGTGAGATCCGGATCCAGGACGGCACGGTCACCGGCTTCGCCGAGAAGCCGCAGGTGGGGGAAGGCTGGATCAACGGCGGCTTCTTCGTGCTGGACCGCCGGGTGCTGGACTACATCGACGGCGACGACACCATCTGGGAACGCGAACCGATGGAGCGGCTGGTGGCCGAAGGCCAGCTCAAGGCGTTCTGCCACGAGGGGTTCTGGCACCCCATGGACACCCTGCGCGAGCGCAACGTGCTGGAATCCCTGTGGAACACCGGCAAGGCTCCGTGGAAGAATTGGGAATAAAGGAGAAAACATGGCTCGTTGGACTTCGGTGATCCGCGAGGACGCCCAGTGGCTGGCCGAGGAGGCTGGCCTGCCCCTGGAGCGCCTGAGCGGCCGGACCCTCCTGCTCACCGGCGCCTGCGGCTTCCTGGGCGCCTACGTGCTGGACGTGCTGGCCCACTGGAACCTGGCCCAGGAGCGGCCCTGCCGGATCCTGGCCATGGACAACTTCCTGGTCGGCCTTCCGGAACGGATCGAGCACCTGCGCGAGCGCGAGGACATCCGCTTCCTGGCCCACGACCTGACCCGGCCGTACCTCCCGGACGAGCCGGTGCACGCCATCTTCCACGCCGCCGGGGTGGCCAGCCCCACCTTCTACCGGCGCTACCCGCTGGAAACCATCGACGTCAACGTCGGCGGCACCCGCCAGCTGCTGGAGCTGTGCCGGACCCAGCCGGTGGAGTGGATGCTCCACCTGAGCACCAGCGAGATCTACGGCGATCCCACCCCGGACGCCATCCCCACCCGGGAGGACTACCGCGGCTTCGTCTCCTGCACCGGGCCCCGGGCCTGCTACGACGAGTCCAAGCGCCTGAGCGAGACTCTCTGCGCGCTCTACCACCAGCTGCACGGCGTGCCGGTGAAGGTGGGCCGGCCGTTCAACGTCTACGGCCCGGGCCAGCGCATCGACGACCGGCGGATCGTGCCGGACCTCATGCAGGCCGCGCTCCAGGGCGAGCCCCTGGTGCTGCTCAGCGACGGCGCCGCCACCCGCTCCTTCTGCTACCTGCGCGACGCCACCTGGGCCATGCTGCTGATCCTGCTCGAGGGCCGGCCGGGCGAAGCCTACAACATGGGCAACGACCGGGAGGAGGTCTCCATGCTGAAGGTGGCCGAGACCCTGCGCCAGGTGGCCGGCATCCAGGAGCCGGTGCGCTATCGCCGGAGCGAGGACCAGCACTACCTCACCGACAACCCCCAGCGCCGCTGCCCGGATCTGGCCAGGCTCCGCGCCCTGGGCCCGTTCCAGCCCCAGGTCCTCCTGGAGGAGGGCCTGGCCCGGACCTTGCGTTCCTACCGGGAGGACCGGCCATGAAGCTCACCGTCTTCGGCTGCGGCTACGTGGGCCTGGTCACCGGGGTCTGCCTGTCGTCCCTGGGGCACGAGGTGGTCTGCGTGGACGTGGACCCGGACCGGGTCGACGCCATCAACCACGGCCGCACGCCCATCTACGAACCCGGCCTGGAGGAACTGCTCCTGGCCGGCCTGGCCCAGGGCCGGTTCCGGGCCACCCTGGACGCCCGGGAGGCGCTGGAAGGCAGCCGGATCTCCATGATCGCCGTGGGCACCCCGGACCGGGACGGCCGCATCGACCTGTCCTTCGTCGCCTCGGTGTGCCGCACCATCGGCGAGCATCTGCGCGCCACGCCGGGCTATCACACCGTGGTGGTCAAGAGCACCGTGGTGCCCGGCACCACCCTGGGCCTGGTGCGGGAGACCCTGGAAGCGGCCTCGGGCAAGGCCGCCGGCGCGGAGTTCGGGGTCGCCATGAACCCGGAGTTCCTGCGCGAAGGCTTCGCCACCCGGGATTTCCTGGAGCCGGACCGGCTGGTCCTGGGCCACCTGGGCGAGGCCGCCGGTGAAGCCCTGGAAGCCCTCTACGAGGGCTTCTCCTGCCCCAAGCTGCACGTCAGCCCCACCGAGGCGGAGTTCGTCAAGTACGCCTCCAACGCTCTGCTGGCCACCTGCATCTCCTTCGCCAACGAGATCTACACCCTGTGCGAGGCAACCCCGGACACCGACGGCCGCCAGGTGCTGGAGATCCTCCACCTGGACCGCCGGCTCACCCCCATGCACCAGGGCGAGCCGGTCCGGCCCGGCATCCTCAGCTACCTGTTCGGCGGCGTGGGCTACGGCGGCAGCTGCCTGCCCAAGGACCTGAACGCCATCACCGCAATGGCCCGGGAACGCGGGCTGCCCGCGCCGCTGCTGGACCACGTGGTGCAGGTCAACCAGGACCGCCCCGGAGCCATCGTCCAGCGCCTGGCGGCGGAACTGGGCGGCCTGGAGGGCCGCACAGTGACCGTGCTGGGCCTGGCCTTCAAGCCCGGCACTGACGACTGGCGCAACTCCCCTTCCCGGCCCCTGGTGGACGCCCTGCTGGCCCGAGGCGCCTCGGTCCGAGCCTGGGACCCGCTGGTGGATGGCCAGGCCGTGGCCCAGTGGGGCGGCCGGGTGGAACTGCACCGGGAGGCCGGCCCCGCCCTGGGCGGCGCCCACGCGGCGGTGCTGGCCACCGCCTGGCCGGAGCTGGAGGGCTGGCCCTGGGCCGAGCTCACCGGCAGCATGATCGATCCGGTCATCCTGGACGGGCGCAACGCCCTCCGGCACATTGCCTGGCCCGCGCCGGTGCGCTACCTTCCCGTAGGCCGCGGTCCGGCCGCCAGCACCCAGGAGTCCCATGTCCAGAGCTGAAGAGATCCGCGCCCAGATCCTGGAGCTGACCCGGGAGTACGTGGACCTGGCGCACAGCCCCAGGCCGTTCGTGCCCGGCGAGAGCCGGGTCAACTACGCCGGCCGGGTGTTCGACGCCGCCGAAGTGACCAACCTGGTGTCCTCTTCCCTGGACTTCTGGCTCACCGCCGGGCCCTACGCCGCGAAGTTCGAAGAGGCCATGCGCGGCTTCTTCGGCAGCCGCAGCTTCATCCTGGTCAACTCCGGCTCCAGCGCCAACCTGCTGATGGTCTCGGCGCTGTGCGCCCAGGCCGCGGAGCGGTCCCGGGAGGCCGGTCCCGGGCGGCTGCTGCCCGGCGACGAGATCATCACCCCCGCGGTGACCTTCCCCACCACCCTCACCCCCATCATCCAGAACCGGCTGGTCCCGGTGTTCGTGGACTGCGAGGTGGGCACCTACAATATCGACCCGGCCCTGGTGGAGGACGCCATCGGCCCGCGCACCAAGGCCATCCTGGTGCCGCACACCGTGGGCAACCCCTGCGACATGGCCGCCCTCACCGAGATCGCGAAACGGCGCAACCTCTGGCTGCTGGAGGACGGCTGCGACGCCCTGGGCGCCACCTTCGACGGCAGGCTGGTGGGCACGTTCGGCGCCATGAGCAGCCTGAGCTTCTACCCGGCCCACCACATCACCATGGGCGAAGGCGGGGCGGTCTGCGTCAACGCCCCGGAACTCAAGCGCACCGTGCTCTCGCTGCGCGACTGGGGCCGGGACTGCTGGTGCGACCCGGGCGCCAACAACACCTGCGGCCGGCGCTTCGACTGGCACCTGGGCGACCTGCCCTACGGCTACGACCACAAGTACATCTACTCCAACCTGGGCTACAACCTGAAGGCCACCGACCTGCAGGCCGCCATCGGCCTCGCCCAGTTCGACAAGATCCCGCAGTTCGTCGCCGCCCGCCGGCGCAACTTCCAGGCGCTGTTCCAGGGCCTCAAGCCGCTGGAGGACCGCCTGATCCTGCCGCGCATCGATCCCCGGGCCCAGCCCAGCCCGTTCGGCTTCCCCATCACCGTGCGCGAGGGGGTGGACCGCCGGGCCCTGGTGAACCACCTGGAAGCTGCGAAAATCGAGACCCGCCTGGTGTTCGGCGGCAACATCCTGCGCCAGCCCGGCTTCATGGACATCGAGCGGCGCGTTCCGGGCAGCCTGGAGGGCTCGGACCGGATCATGCGCGACACCTTCTTCCTGGGGGTCTACCCCGGCCTGGGCGAGCCCCAGATCCAGTACATCCTGGAGCAGATCTTCGCGTTCTTCAGCCCGGGGCGGCCGTGACCCCGGGCGGCGCCGCCCTGCCCGAAGCCGACTTCTCGTTCCTGGACGGGGCCTGCCTGGAGGCCCTGCGCGGCAGCCGGGGCTTCATCACCGGCGGCACTGGCTTCTTCGGCGGCTGGCTGCTGGAATACCTCTACCGCAAGGACCGCGACCTGCGGCTGGGCCTGGAACTCCAGGTGCTCAGCCGCGACCCGGAGCGGTTCCTGGCCGGCAACCCGCACTATGCCGCCTGGCCCGCCCTGCGCATGGTCCGGGGCGACGTGCGCCGCCTCGACCCGGCCATCGCCGCCGACTGGATCATCCACGGCGCCACCCCGGCCAGCCGGATCCTGAACGACACCGGCCCGCTGGAAATGATCGACATCGTCGCCTCGGGCACCGCCGCGGTGCTGGACCTGGCCCGGCGCTGCAGGGCGAAGCGGGTGCTGTTCCTCAGCTCGGGCCTGGCCTACGGCCGGCAGCCGCCGGAGATGGAGGCCATCCGCGAGGAGCAGATGGGCCACCTGGACGCCCTGGACCCCGCCGCCGCCTACGGCAACGCCAAGCACTTCGCCGAGCAGCTATGCCTGCAGCACGGCCGGGCCCACGGCTTCGCGGTGGTGATCGCCCGCTGCTTCGCCTTCGTCGGGCCCCTGCTCCCCCTGGACGCCCACTTCGCGGTAGGCAATTTCCTCCGGGACGGCCTGGCCGGGACCCCGATCCGGATCCAGGGCGACGGCACCCCGCTGCGCAGCTACCTGCACGCTGCCGAACTGAGCCACTGGCTCTGGACCCTCCTGGCCCGGGGCGCCCCGGGCCGGGCCTACAACGTCGGGGCGGAGCAGGCGGTGAGCATCCGCGAACTGGCCGAGCACGTGGGCCGGCTCTGCGGGGTCCCGGTGACGGTGGCCGGGCAGCCGGTGCCCGGCGCCAGGCCGGCGCGGTACATTCCCTGCATCACCCGCATCCGGGAGGAACTGGCATTGACACCCAAGCTCGATTGGCAAGAAGCCGTGGCGCGGACCCTGGCCTGGCACCGGGAGGCCCGGACATGACCATGCGGGTCGCCGACTACATCGCCCAGACCCTGGTGGCCCACGGCGTCAGGGACATCTTCCTGGTCACCGGCGGCGGGGCCATGCACCTGAACGACGCCTTCGGCCACTGCGCCGGCCTGCGCTACTGGCCATGCCACCATGAGCAGACCTGCGCCATGGCCGCCGAAGGCTACTGGCGGGCCACCCACCGCATGGCCGCGGTGAACGTCACCACCGGGCCAGGCGGCACCAACGCCATCACCGGGGTGTATGGCGCCTTCGTCGATTCCATCCCGATGATCGTGATCTCCGGCCAGGTGAAGTGGGAGACCTGCGTGCGCTCCACCGGCCTGCCGCTGCGCCAGCTGGGCGACCAGGAAATCGATATCACCCGGCTGGTCGAGCCGGTCACCAAGTACGCGGTCATGGTCACCGACCCGGCCACGGTCCGCTACCACCTGGAGCGGGCCCTGCACCTGGCCCTGCAGGGCCGTCCCGGGCCGGTGTGGCTGGACATCCCCATGAACGTCCAGGGCGCCCGGATCGACCCGGCGGCTCTCAAGGGCTACGATCCCGTCGAGGACGCCGCCGCCCTGCCGTCCTCCGCCCTGGCCCAGGCCGGCGCCGAGGCGGTGCTCGCCGCCCTGGCCGGAGCCCGGCGCCCGGTGATCCTGGGCGGTTCCGGGATCTGGGCCGGCGGCGCCGAGGCCGCCTTCCGCGACCTGGCCGAGCGCCTGGAACTGCCCTTCGTCACCGCCTTCAACGGCCACGACCTGCTGCCTTCCGCCCACCCCCGGCTGGTGGGCCGCCAGGGCTGCATCGGCGACCGGGCCGGCAACTTCGCCGTGCAGAACGCCGACTTCCTGCTGATCCTGGGCTCGCGCATGAACATCCGCCAGGTCGGATACGCCTGGGGCACGTTCGCCCCGAAGGCCCGGATCGCCATGGTGGATATCGACGCGGCCGAACTGGCCAAGCCCACCCTGCGCATCGGCCTGCCGATCCACGCCGACCTCGGCGACTTCCTGGCCCGGCTCCAGGCCGGCCTGGGCGCCTTCTCCACCCCGCCCGCCCACCGGGACTACCTGGCCTGGTGCCAGGACCTGCGCCGGCGCTACCCGGTGATGCTGCCGGAATACCTGGACCGGGACGCCCCGGTCAACCCGTACGCCTTCATGGACCGCCTGTTCGAGACCCTGGAGGCGGGCGACGTGGTGGTCACCGGCGACGGCACCGCCTGCATCACCGCCTTCCAGGCCGGGGCGGTCAAGCCCGGCCAGCGCCTGTTCTCCAATTCCGGCAGCGCCCCCATGGGCTTCGACCTGCCCGCGTCCATCGGCGCGGCGGTGGGTACCGGGGCGGCCCGGGTGATCTGCCTGGCCGGCGACGGCAGCATCATGATGAACCTCCAGGAACTGCAGACCATCAGCCACCACCGCCTGCCGGTGAAGATCTTCCTGCTCAACAACGGCGGCTACCACTCCATCCGCCAGACCCAGCACAACTACTTCCCCGGCGACGAAGTGGGCATCGGCCCGGGCAGCGGCGTCGGCTTCCCCGATTTCGCCCTGCTCGCCCAGGCCCACGGCCTCGGCTACCGGCGCATCGAGGGCCACCCGGGCATGGGTGCGGCCATCCAGGAGGTCCTGGCGGCGCCCGGGCCCCAGTTGTGCGAAGTGCTGCTGGACATCGACCAGCCCTTCGCGCCCCGGGTCGCCTCCCGGCGGCTGCCGGATGGCACCATGGTCAGCGCCGCGCTGGAGGACATGGCCCCTTTCCTCACGGCACAGGAAATGCATGATAATTGCAAGTATCTGGAACCCTCGCGTCAGGAATAGGGAGAAATTGCCGTGGTCATCACCCTTCAACACCCCCAGATCAACCGGAACATGTTCGAGGACCTGTTCGTGCTGGAGATGGCGAACAACCACTGGGGCAGCGTCAAGCGCGGGATCGAGATCATCCGCCAGTTCAACCGGGTGGTCCGCTACAACAACGTCCGGGCCGCCATCAAGTTCCAGTTCCGCGACGTGGACTCCTTCATCCACCGCGAGTTCAAGAGCAGCCAGGACATCCGCTACATCAAGAAGACCGTGGACACGAGGCTGTCCCGGGAGGACCTGGCCACCCTGGTCAAGTGCGTCCGGAACAAGGCCATGATTCCCATGGCCACGGCCTTCGACGAACGCTCGGTTGACCTGGCCATGGACCTGGACCTGGAGATCCTCAAGCTGGCCAGCTCGGACATCAACGACTGGTTCCTGATCGAGAAGATCGCCCAGACCAAGCGCCCGGTCATCGCCTCCACCGGAGGCTCCTCGCTCAAGGACACCGACGACCTGGTGGCCTATTTCGCCAACCGGAGCATCCCCCTGGCGGTCAACCACTGCGTCTCGCTATACCCCTCCGAGGACCACGAGCTGGAGATGAACCAGATCGACTTCCTGCGGGAGCGCTACCCGAAGAACACCATCGGCTTCTCCAGCCACGAGTACCACGACTGGACCTTCTCCATGCTCGTGGCCTATGCCAAGGGGGCGCGCACCTTCGAGCGGCACATCGACATCGACGCCGACGGCATCGCCGTGAGCCCCTATTGCTCCCTGCCCCAGCAGGTGGACGTCTGGTTCAAGGCCTACCGCAAGGCAAAGGAGATGTGCGGCAATCCCGGCACCCAGAAGCGCATCCCTCCCAAGCGCGAGACCGACTACCTGGATGCCCTGGTGCGCGGCTTCTACCTGAAGCAGGACCTGCCCGAGGGGCACGTGATCCGTCCCGACGACCTCTATCTGGCCATCCCGCTCCAGAAGGGGCAGTTGTCCAGCCGGGAGTGGTTCGTCGACCTTCGTCTGGGCCGGGCGGTCAAGGCCGACGATCCGCTGAAACTGGGCGATCTGGCCGATCCCTATTCACACTCGTTGGAACTGCAGGAAGTCATCCGCAGCCGCGGGATCTGACCGGAGGTAACAACGTGCGATGGGTGGCCTGGGGTGCCGGGAACTTCTTTCGAACCGCTTTCAACCCTGAGAAGCGGGCCATCGACCGGCTGGTGGATTCCAATCCCGCCCTCTGGGGCAAGTATGTCCACGGCTACCCGGTCGAGGATCCCGCCGTTGTGCTGTCCGAACTCGCGCCGGGCGACACTGCCGTCCTGGTATTCGCCGTGGACAAGGCCGGTGAGATCCGGCGGGTGATCGCCGGTCACGGCCCCTTTCCCGTCCTGGCCATGGGCGATCTGGTCCGTACGGAGGCGCCGCAGTGGTCGGACTTCCAGGCTCGCCGGGACATGACCCTGGTCGCCTGGGAACAGGCCACCCGCACGTCTTCCGATTATGTCTACCAGCACATGGAAAGCGCCAGGCACTACTGGGACCGTGCCGCCATGCTGGGGGACATGGTGGCGGTGGCCGCGCTGCCCGGCCTCTTTCTGGAGTTCGGGGTGGCCAAGGGGGCGTCCCTCTGCACCATCGCGTCCGCGACCCGGGAGACCGTGCACGGCTTCGACAGTTTCCAGGGCCTGCCCGAGGCCTGGGGCTTCGTCCTGCCCAAGGGCGCCTTCGCCGGGGACCGGCCCGAGGGCCTACCGGTCAACGTCTGCCTGCATGTGGGCATGTTCGACGACACCCTTCCCGGGTTTGTGGCCGCAACTCCCGGGCCGGTGGCCTTCCTGCACGTGGATTCCGACCTCTACAGCTCGGCAAAGAGCATCTTCAGGCACCTGGGCGAGCGTATCCAGCCTGGCACCGTCATCGTCTTCGACGAGTACCTGAACTTCCCAGGCTGGCAGGAACACGAGTTCAAGGCATTCCACCAGTTCATCGATGCCCGCCGGCTCGCCTACGACTACCTGGGGGTAGTCATGAACAACCAGCAGGTCGCCGTCCGGATCCGCTAGGCAAATGCCGAACAGCCCACCAGTTGGATGCCGTGCCGCTCCACCCAGCCCAACTGGGCTATGATCTCGGCTTCGAATTTCGGCGAGGCGATGAGCACGATGTCCGGCTTCAGTTCGGGAATCCCGGAGGGAGGAATGACCAGCCTGCCCATCGGGGCCTGGGCCGCCAGCGCCGGGTCCCGGTCGCTCAGGGCCAGCACCTGCGCCTCTCCCAGCGCGGTATAGCCCGGGTTCCGCACTCGCTTCGCAAAAATCGGCTTCCGAGGCCCTGCGGTCCTCGTAAGTCGATTGTTTGCGGTACCCCATTCGAAAAAGTGCCAAAATAGTCACTAAAAATATTTTTAAATCA
>Ga0316217_10002041_pt1 | contig 25089 bp, 10 predicted proteins | sample 1anoAmetaG_FD_203633 | JGI IMG/M metagenome (GOLD analysis project Ga0316217, IMG submission 203633) | Freshwater microbial communities from Trout Bog Lake, Wisconsin, USA - 1anoA | ecosystem: Environmental > Aquatic > Freshwater > Lake > Hypolimnion/Profundal zone | place: USA: Wisconsin...
ATCTTTGTCTGTCGTCACTTTTCCCTTTTCAGATTCGTCTTCCTTGATCACTACCTGGGCGTCAGGAATTGGGGTTCCGGTATTAGCATCGTAAACAATTCCGTTCACCATTACACCATTTTTAATAAAACTATATATGTCATCGTCGCCATGCCCTCCGGCTCTGTTTGAGCAAAAATACCCGTGCTTATTATCGGCTGAAATGATATAGTTAAAGTCGTCGGCGTTGGTATTAATTGGTGCTCCGAGATTCTGGGGTTCTGTCCATGTAACTTTGCTATTGCCGGTTTTTACCTGGGTAGTGCTGTAAATATCCAGACCGCCTAAACCCACGTGTCCATCGCTGGCAAAATACAATGTGCCATCCTCAGCGATAAATGGGAACATGTCGTTGCCAGAAGTATTTACCTTGGGTCCAAGATTTACAGGGGCGCTCCAAAGTGTTCCTATCTCGCGGGTACACATGTAAATGTCCACTCCGCCATATCCTCCGGGTTTGTCGCTGGCAAAATATAAGGTCTTCCCGTCCTTTGTCAAACATGGATGGCCCACAGAGTACTCGTTATCATTAAAGGGAACTGCTTCTGCTGGTTTATCGCTCCACTTACTTTGGTCGTCTAACCAGCCCACTTTGAATATTTTGAGCTTAACTGTTTTATCTGATGCAAAAAAAGCGCGTTTACCATTATAATTGCTGCGGTCGAAGTACAACTCCTGCATCCGGTCGTTATAACTTGTAGTTCCTTCATGAAACTTTTTGTCGGCTCCTTTGCGATTGCTTATTAATTCGAACTTCGATATTTTCCCACTGCTGTCATCCTTAAATGCACGGTATATTTGTAAAAAGCTGGCATGAGTTAGGTTATCACGATGGCGCACAAAGGACTCAACATATCTATCGGAACAAAAGAAAATACCAGTGTCTTTATAGAAGGAAACCCCAAAATCTGAATAGGGACTATTAATATCAAGGTTCTTAATGCTATAAAATCCTTTGTCAGTACTTAAATCAATAACTTTATCAATACCGTCTAAACGTTCGTTGATAGTTACATCAGTAGGCACCAGACTGGCGTATTCTTTAAAATAAATTTTGGCGCTATCATACTTTTGGTTTGCCCGCAAGGCCTCAGCATAGTATAGTTTGTCCAAAGCTTCCGAGCTGTCCATACTGACTAACTGGGCGTAATAAATCTCTGCATTCACCCAATCGTTGGTCAACCTGTAACTATCGGCTATCTTTTGAATTACATGAGCATCACTTTTATCCTTAAGCAGAGCCCGCTTATATATGGTTATCGCTTTCAAATAATCGAATTGCTTAAAATACATATCGGCCACCTTTACTAAGGGCCTCTCGCGGCCATAAGAGCCCGAGAAGATTGCGGTTAGCAGGATTAATAAAAGTAAATTCTTTAAACTCATATTCTTTATTTTAAGTGTTGCCTTTCCAAAAACACATTAGAAGTACTTAATATAGCGTGGACTCACGAAGCGTTTTTTATCAAAAGAAAAGTCGTAACCAAGCATGATTTCGTGAGTTCCACTGGTAAAGTGATTCAGCGCTGAAAGTTCAGCATCATATGAATATCCTAACTGCAACTGAGGTGTGATTTTTACCTGTAAAAAAGGAGCTATTGCCTGTCCGGCAAAACTAAAATTGCCCCCAGTACGATATGTAACCCCGAACCATATTCTGTCGATAAACAAAAGGGCGGGACTGATATCAAACATAGGGATGTTTTTGTATAAGCCCTGTTGGTACATGATGAGAACAGTTGGTCTGAATTTGACTATAGAGGCATCATTCCCTATAACATAACCTCCGGTGGCTATATAAGCATTGTACATCCTGCTAACCAGCGCATCACCGGTCGCTATTCCAACATGACTTCCAAGTTCAGACGGCAATAAGTGTGGTACAGAAATACCTGCGAAATATCGTTTGCCATAAGCGTAGATTCCAAATCCGAAGTTGGGAACAAACAAATGTGTATTGGTTGCAAACGCCACATCGTTAGGGCCACCTAAACTTTGTGAGGCAAGAGTTGCTGCAGCGTTATTTTCATAGTAGTAAGCAAAGGATGCCTGTACGCCAAAACACAATCTGGATTTTCCTAACTTTAATCGATAGGCAAAAGACGGTGTAACGTTAAATGTGTTCGCCAGGCTGATTCTATCGTTCGACACCACTAATCCCAATGCGTACTGGTCCTGTGGCAGGGGTGTGTGAACGCTGATATTGGCAGTTTGTGGAGCGCCATCAACACCTACCCATTGGTCGCGGTAAATGGCCATCAGGCTAATTACTTCCTGGCTGCCTGCGTAGGCCGGGTTAATGAATAATCCATTAAACATGTACATACTATAATTAGGGTCTTGCTGGGCTTTAACGCCACAGCAAAGTGCTACCATTAAGCATGCTGACAAAATTATTTTTTTCATAATATAATTTTTTCAGGTTAAAATTTTATAAACTTACCCGGTTGTTATTTCCGGGTAAGCAGTTAATAATATTATCGGTTCAGCACAACGAACTTCACAATGCTTTTGTGTATTCCGTCGTGGTAATCATAAATAATGAAATAGGTGCCTGTCGGGCAAACTGTACCATCCTGGTTCTTTCCATCCCAGTTGTTCTGGTATGGGCCATTGCTATCCCAAACCTGGTCGCCCCACCTGTTAAATACTTTTAGCGTAGCTTGCGGATACATATCATCGCAAAGAATTTCATAAAGGTCATTTACGCCATCACCGTTAGGTGAGAAACCGTCCGGAATGATACAATGGTGAGAAGTGTCTACAACTGTGATACAAACGCTCGCTGTGTCGCAGAATTTGAAACTGCCGGTTATTGCACAAACTTCATAAACAAACTCGTCCGTACCTTTATAATTGTTATTAGGAACGTAGGTAACGGAGTAATTGCTGTTAACGAATGCGCTACCATTTAAAGGTGTTGATGTAATCAGCACGGTTGTGTCGGAAGCCGCAGGTATTGTATCGTTGGCCAGAACATACAGCGTGTCCGGTGAGTTCATCGGTATGGTGTCCTTATCACAGTCAATAGAAACAGCCTTGATATCCGGATTGATAACAGTGTAAATAACATATGAAGTAGTACAACCAAATGTATCGCAAACCACAACGCAGAAGGTATCGTTACCCAGATAGTTATGCTGCGGCACATACGTTAAGCAAGTGTCGCCAGGCGCGTTTAAGGTATCAACTCCAAATTGCGCGTTGCACATGGAATCAATTTGCCATGCATTTCCCCATGCGTTTACATATTTGCCTATACAAGCTGTTCCGGTTGTGTTGATGAGTGTTGTGTCGTAAATAGTGCCAACAACTGGAGCCTGACAAACACTTATATTGATAACTATGGTTCCTGAACTGCAGTAAGGCTGGGTCCCATTATCACAAACAGTGTAAAGGAATGTTACCGTTCCCGCCACACCCGCAGGAGTAAAGGTTATAACCCCGTTGCTAACACTGGTAATTGCACCAAGGTTGGCCGGTACGGGCGTTCCTTCAGACGTAACGCTAAGTGTAAAGCCCGCCTCAGCGGTGTCTTTTTGGAAGACATTAATGCTAACCGGCATTGCGCTACAAGCGGAAACGGTGTCATTTGCAGCGTAAGGTTTGGTTCGGCAAATTATCTTAATCGTAATAACTCCTGTATCCGTACCGCATGGACCAGTGCCAAGGTATACTATACGGTCGTTACCACAATAATCCAATTCAGGAACATAAACTAATGTGCTGTCATTGGCGTAATGCGCCTGACCATTAACCGGACCACTCAGTATTGTATAAGTAAGTAAAGCCCCACTGTCGATATCGTTGGCCGCCGGATTAAAGGTCAGGGTTGTATTAGGCTGTATGGTTATGGTGTCAGGAACAGCTGTCAGCTTTGTTGGACAGCATATCACATTTACGTAAACGGTTGCCGTATCCAGAGCTCCATACGCGCTGGTATCGACATACCTGAACTTATCCGTAAATCCACAGGTATCGGAATTAGGCGTATAGGTAACTGTTCCATTTGCGTTTATTACAACGCTACCCACGGTGCCGCTTGTAATTACCTGGCTTATACTGAATGGATCACAATCAGGAGAATGGTCGTTATTCAACACAGGTATAATTACCGGATTATGCTGGCTTGTGGTGTTTGAGTCATTAACCGCAAATACTGAAGGGCGTATATAAACTATAACGCGTGCTGTATCGCATAATGTTGGGTAAGCCACATCGCAAATCTGGTAGCAGAATGTATCCGGATGGCAAGCTGTAGCATTCGGGCCCGGCTGATAAGTGATAGTACCATTTGGATTTGCATTAGCAGTACCTACCCCCGGTTGACATAGTATTCCAGTTAAATGGAATGTATCTCCAGCCGTGTTATAGTCATTCACCAATACCGGAACAATAACCTGGGTGAGGTAATTGGTGGTATCTATGTCATTAACCGCTACCGGTGGTACTCCAACTGGCAGAACATGAATTACGATGGTACCCGTATCACATAATCCCGCTGTATTGCAGACGGTAATACACAAAGTTTGGTTACCTGTAAAGTTAACAGGCGGTATGTACTCAAAGCAACTGTCGCTTGTAAATATTAACTGGCCATAAACCGAATCACAACCGGCGCTGCCAATTACCAGCGGCAGCCCGTTGTTATCATAAATAACCGGACACACATGCGCTGAATCATTTTCGTTAATAGTAATAGTGGTATCATTTATTACAGGAGGAGAAGCAACGGTGCAAACATTAATATATCCTGTTCCGGTATCGCAGGTATTAGCACAGATGGAGTTGCAAACCATAAACTTGAACGAATCCTGCCCATTAAAGAAAGGCGCAGGAGTGTAAGTATAGTTTCCATTACCCGTGCTAACCATGGTTCCGTGTAACGGAGCCACAAGAATGCTTACCACATCGGCATGATTCTGCGGATCAACAACACTGGATAAGATATCAACTGAAACAGGTATGTTTTCGCAGGTGTTAGCTACTACCGGAGCTGTTATAACAGGCGGCTGATACAAGTCAATACAAGTGGTATCGCGTGTAATGCAGCCATTCGGTGTATTTACCGCAGAAGCAACAACACAATAATTGGTTCCGGTAGGATTAACTGCTATTGGGTTAACTCCCGAGCCAAGGTTCGCTCCACCAATCGTGGTCCAAACAATATTAAATACGTCGAAGCTATAAGTAGGGGTAAAAATGACTCTCTGTCCCGAACAAGCCGTATCAGCGGAAGCGGAAACACTGAGGGTAGGATTCGCCTTGACGCTAATAATTACCTGTGCGCTGTTACTACAACCGCTCTGGGCATTTGTGTAAGTGTATGTAATTGTGTTGTTGCCAATATTTGCCGAGGCAGGGTTAAACGTGTTACCAACTATTCCGGGACCGGTAAATACCCCGCCAGTTGGTGTTCCAACAAGTTGAATTGCTGGATCGGACTGGCAGTAGGAGTTATTTATGCTTCCAATACTTACTACCGGCAGCGCATTTACTGTAACGCAAATAACGGTGTCGGCCGAGCAACCAGTTGTGGCATTGGTGTAGCTATAGGTTATACACCAGTTACCAACTCCAGCGATTGATGGCTGAAATACGTTACCGCTTACCCCCGAACCGGAGAAAGTTCCACCTGAAGGGGTGCCGGTCATAATTACATTAGAGGCATTGATACAATATTGAGGAGCCAGGCCTGAAACGCTAACAACCGGAGCCTGATTTACGGTTACAATAACCGAATCGGCGGCCTGGCAACCGTAAATGTCAGTTCCGATTAAAGTATACTTGGTAGAAACTGTTGGGCAGACCTGTGGGTGTGGTAAAGAAGAATTAATTTGAACCCAGTTGTAAGTGTAGGGTCCTACGCCACCGCTAACAGGAGGAATTCCACCCAGGGTAACACAACCACCGGTATTGGAGCACAATGCTGAAAGCGAAGGAGGCGTTGCGTTTGCAAATACCGTATTCGGAAGGACTGTCACGTTGGTGCAGCTTTGAGCCTGACATCCAAAACTGTCGGTAACCGTTACACAGAATTGGGTATTGTGACCCAGATTGCTTACATATGGGTTGGCACAGTTTAAACAACTTAATGACACATTCAACGGTGGATTCCATTGATAGGTATATGGCGCCACTGTACCGGTTGCTGTAGGGCTGCCTCCCAGTAAAGCACTATCACCGGCACATGCATATATTGTAGCATCCGGTCCTGCATTGGCAGTAGGCAATGGCCTTACATTAATGGCAATACTACCCGTTGCGGTGCAATGATAGGAGTCTGTAACCAATAAGGTATAAGTAACATTAGATGTTAGGTTCTGAGCGGTTGGGTTTGTAGAAGTAGTGTTGTTTAAGTTTTGGGTTGGTGACCATGAATAAGTATAAGGTAAGGTACCACCGATAACCTCAGGATTGGCACTGCCGAGAATAACGGATTGGCCTGAACAAATGGAAGTGTCATTGCCCGCGTTCACTACAATTTGTGGATTAACGGTTATGGTTACACTACTTGTGGCACTACAGCCTAACTGATCTGTTACAGTAAGCGTATAAGTTGTAGTTGATACCGGTTGAACGCACGGGTTTGCGATAGTTGGGTTATTGATGTCACCACTGTTCGACCACTGATATTGATAAGGTTGAACACCACCCGTTGCAGTAGGACTTCCGCCAATTGTTACACAGCCATTCGAGCCGCTGCAGAACACCTGGTTGGTTCCGGCGTTTATGGTAAGAGTACTCGGGGTGACATTAACATTAACTTCTGCTGTTGCACTGCATCCTGTAGTATTATCAGTTACTGTTACCGTAAATACGGTTGAAACACTTAACCCACTGACAATAGGATTGGAAATGGTTGAACCATTTAATACCCTTACGCCGGCAACATTGCTTGGTGACCATGCATAACTATAATTTCCTGAACCACCCGATGCTGTAGGGGAACAGCCTAACTGAACATAAGAGCCCGAACAGTCGGTCATAGTTAGACCTGACGGTCCCGCACAAGCGGTAATAGCTGAATTAACATTAATAGTTTGGCAAATAGAAGCGGAGCATCCTGATCTGTCAGTAACCGTAACACAATAAGTAGTTGTAGTTAAAGGTGTAGCAGTAGGATTGCTTGCTATAACACTGTTCAGTCCTGTGCCCGGGTTCCATGAGTAAGAGTAAGGTGTTGTTCCCCCATTGGCAGTAGGATTGCCACCGATGATAACAGGCGAGCCCGAGCAAACAGATGTATCACTATTCGCAGATGCATTAATCGTTGGATCTACATAAATTGTTATAGAATCTTCGGCAGTACATCCCAGGGCATCCTGAACAAATACTATGTATGTTGTAGAGTCAGTTGGATTGGCCGTCGGATTAGCAATGGTAGCAGAAGTGCTAATTCCGGATGATGGATTCCAGTTATATGTATAAGGTCCCTGACCTCCCGATGCGGTTGGCGAACCACCCAAAACAACTCCTGTACTCTGTCCTTCGCAAATACCTTTGCTGATTCCCGCATTTGCCAATAATGTAGAAGGGTTTACGGTAACGGTTACCTGGCCGGTAGAGGTGCATCCGTTTTTGTCTGTTACCGTAAGTTGATAAGCAGTAGTATGACTTAAGTTGCAAGCCGAAGGGTTAGCAAGACCGGTATTATTCAATCCGGTTGATGGTGACCATGCATATAAATAGGGTCCGGTGCCGCCGGTTGCTGATGGATTACCACCCAAATTTGCGCACGAAAGATTACAGGCGACAATAGTTTGGCTATTTCCCGCATTAGCAACCGGGTTTGCATTTACAGCAATATTTACAGAAGCAGTGCCTGTACAACCCAGCGAATCGGTGACAATTACTGAATAGATAATATTAGATGTTGGCTGAACCCTAGGATTGGCTATTGTATTGGAGGTAATAAAGTTTGTACCTGGCGACCATAAATAGGTGTAGGTTGAGCCTGTGCCACCAAAGCCTGTTGGCGAACCACCCAGCACTACCTGCGAGCCAGCGCAGATAGTATCATTGCGCCCGGCACTTGCAGTTGGCTTTGGATTAACTTTTATAAGCACAGAATCTATTCCTATACAACCATTTCCATCCGTCACTACCAGGTTGTATTTAGTGGTAACGGTTGGCGTTGCCACCGGATTAGCGATAGTAGAATTGTTTAATCCGGTGGCAGGGGTCCAGGCGTATGTATAAGTTCCGTTACCGCCTGAGGCCGTAGGACTACCGCCGAGCGTAACCGGGGTTACTGTCCCCTGACAGAATGAAGCTCCATTACCCGCAGTCGCAGTTAAACCACTTCCTGTAACCGATATTGAAACCTGGCTTTCGGCAGTACATCCGTTACTATCCGTTACCATTAATGTATAGGTGGCATTAGAGCCCAGGTGGCTTACATATGGATTTGAACAACTGGTGCAACTTAACCCGCCCCCCGGAGACCATGAATACTGATAAGGAGTTGTTCCTCCGGTGGCCGCAGGTGTTCCCCCTAAACGCAAACTATCGGCATTACATGCCACTAACGCACCGTTACTACCTGCATTTGCCGATGGATTGGCATTGACCTTTACAGTTACTGACGCACTTGCCGAGCAACCGGTATTGCCGGTTACCACAACAGTATAAGTACGTGTTGAGCCTGGTGTTGCCAACGGATTAGAGGCTACAGAACTGCTCAAACCTGTTGTAGGTGACCATGAGTAAGTAAACGGTGAAACTCCACCACCTGCTGTTGGGCTTCCTCCAAGCTGCACGGTAGTGTGGTTACATATCGTAGTATCGGCGCCTGCGTTAACCGTCATTGAAGGGTAAACGAAGATCTGAACCGAATCAACGGCAATGCACCCTTTCGAATCAGTGACAGTTACATAGTATTTAGTAGTTGAGGTTGGATTTGCCACGGGGTTTGAAACCGAGGTTGAGCTTAAACCGTTTGAAGGTGCCCATGAATAAGCGTAGGAAGCAGTTCCACCCTGGGCAGTAGGACTACCACCCAATGTAATGCCGGTAATTGCTCCAGGACACAAAGAACCGCCGTTTCCTGCATTTGCGGTTAAGTTGCTCTGTGTTATGCTAACCAGTGTTTGCGAAGTAGCAGTACATCCTTTAACGTCAGTAACGGTAAGCGAATAGAAGCCCGGAGAAGTTATTCCGCTGAGCCATGGGTTAGCGCAATTGCTGCAGTTAAGGCCCGATGAAGGACTCCATGAATAACTATAACCAGGAGTACCTCCGCTGGCGGATGGAGAGCCACCCAGTTGAGTACTATCACCAACGCAAGTCCCAAGACTTACATTGCTGCCTGCACTCGCCACGGGGTTGGGATTTACGGTAATAGTCACAGAGCTCTCGGCTTTACAACCGGCAGAGTCAGTAAGTGTTAACACAAAGGTAGAGGTGCTCGATACTTCGGCAACCGGATTAGGGCCATTGTTAGAGTTAAGACCTGTTGTAGGACTCCATGAATAGCTATAGCCAGGTGTTCCTCCGCTGCCTGTAGGATTACCTCCCAGAGTAACACTGAACTCATTGCAAATTGCAGTATCGCGTCCAGCATTGGCTGTTGGAGACGGCTTGACTGTTATTTTAACTGAGTCAATTGAAGTGCATCCTTTCGAATCCGTTACGGTCAGATAATAGGTAGTAGTACTGGCAGGCTGAGCAGTTGGGTTAGATAATGTTGAACTGCTTAAACCATTTGTAGGGAACCAATGATATGTATAAGGTGAACTGCCACCCACTGCGCTGGGTGAACCACCTAATTGCGCCAGAGTGCCCGAAGAGCTACACACAGACTGGCTATTGCCAGCATTGGCCTGCAGTGTACTCTGCACGATTATAACTTCAACAAAATCAGCCGCCTTACATCCAAAAGTATCGGTAACCTGAAGATGATAAGACTGTGATGATGTTATTCCTTTTACCCATGGGTTAGCAGAGGTGTCAGTGTATAAACCAAGATTTGGAGTCCATAAATAGCTATAAGGACCTGTTCCGCCAGTAGCAGGAGGGAAGCCTCCTATTTGAGCGCTATCATCAGGACAAGTAGTTAGGTTTACATCTGACCCGGCAGAGGCAGTTGGATTTGGACGAACGGTAACCAGTACGGCATCAGTGGCTGAGCACCCTTTGCTATCGGTAACAGTAACCTGGTACGTAGTTGAAGCAGAAGGTACAATCAGCGGATTAGAAGAATTGGTTGGCGATATAAAACCACCAGTAGGACTCCATGAATATGTATAACCCGGAGTGCCCGAGGAGCCGGTTGGTGAGCCGCCTATACTGACTTCACCTCCTGAACAAATAGCTGTATCGCGTCCAGCCCTGGCAACAGGGGAAATATTGATAGTTATGCTGGCTGAATCAACAGCTGTGCAACCCAAAGCATCAGTTACTGTTACATAATAATTGGTACTTGAAGCCGGATGCGCGGTAGGATTAGGGACAGTACTTGAACTCAACCCGGCAGTAGGCGACCATTTATAGACATAAGGGGTAGTCCCACCTGTAGCCGTTGGATTACCACCGAGCGTAATTGTTGACGAAGAATTAGAGCACAGGCTGCCACCATTACCTGCCTGAGCCTGCAAAGTACTCTGCGTTACAGTAACGGTAACAAAAGAGGTAGCCTCACAGCCTTTTGAATCAGTAACGAATAAAACATAATTTTCAGTCGAATCAATTCCTTTTACTACTGGATGTGGAACATTCACACTATCGAGCCCGGTTGCGGGAATCCAATGATAACTGTAAGGACTGGTTCCCCCGGTTGCAGCAGGCGAGCCACCCAGGATAACGCTATCCAGTGGACAAGTGGTCATTGTTTTATTTAACCCGGCATTTGCAACAGGTGTAGGATTAATGTTTATAATGATATTTCCCGAGGCTGAACATCCATTACCATCTGTAGCCGTAACAATGTACGTAGTGGTATTGGTTAGCAATGCTTGCGGATTTGACTCCGTTACACTGGTTAGTCCGGTAGTTGGCGACCACTGATAGGTAAAGCTGCCATTACCACCCGAGGCCGTAGGACTTCCTCCAAGGTTAACCGGGAAGCCGGCGCACACGGTCGTATCATCTCCGGCATTTACTAACACTTTTGGTAATACTTTAACCAGCGCGGAATCTGTAACCGAACAACCAAGCGCATCGGTTAAGGTCAGGTCATAAGTAGTTGTAACTGTCGGAAAAGCTATTGGGTTTGCAGGGTCATGAAGGTTCAAATTTGTGGTAGGTGCCCAGGTATAGGTATAAGGAGGTGTTCCTCCAACAGCGGTAGGATACCCACCCAACATAACGCTATCATTTGTTCCGGAACATATGGAGCCCCCGGGTTCAACATTTGCGGCCAAAGTACCCGGAGTAACCCTGATTAATACCTCCGACGTCGCCGTACATCCGTTTTGGTCGGTTACTGTTACGTTGAAGAAAGTATTTGTGGGTAAGCCACAAGCAGTAGGATTTGCAATAATTGAATCATTAAGATTTGCTCCCGGACTCCACTTATATGTAAATCCGCCGGCTCCTCCTGAGGCGGTAGGTGAACTTCCCAGCAACACGCAACTTCCGCTGCACGAAATCGCACTTTGCTGCGAGCCTGCATTGGCAGTTACAGGTGGGCTTACAAATACGGTGGTAGCGGCGGTAGCGCTACAACCTTTACTATCAGTTACGGTAAGCAAATAAGTGGTAGTAGTTAAAGGTGATACAGTTGGATTAGCTACAGATGCTGCTCCATTACTCCATGTGTAGGTATAAGGGGCTGTACCACCGGTAACGGTAGGTGAGCCGCCAATATTGATACCTAAACCGTAGCACAGAATAAATCCATTTGCCGGGCCGGCACTCGCCACCGGTAGTGTATCAACCTTAATAGTAATGGTAGCTGAAGCGGTACAATTATATCCGTCGGTAAGCGTAACATTATAAGGATAAGAACCGGAGAGATTAGGAGAAACGCTTACCACACTTGTGTTGGTAGGATTTGTTCCGCCACTCCAGTTATAACCGAAAGCCGCAGTTCCCCCGGTTACATTAGCGGTAAGATTTACACCGGTACCGCTGCCAGCACACCATTGCGAGCCTCCGCTCGAACTAATGTTCACGATAGGTGTGTTGTTAACAAAGGTAATTATTACCTGGTCTGATGAGGTACATCCGTTAGCATCGGAAACGGTAACCGTATATGTGGTGGTTGACGCAATTCCTACTACAGTTGGATTGGCAACAAATGAATCGGGAACGAGTCCGGTTGAAGGGCTCCATGCATATGTGTATGGAGCTCCACCGCCACCATTGGCGGTCGGGCTTCCTCCAATTTGAACACCGGTAGGACTACATCCTGGTAAATTTTTATCGGCTCCGGCATTCGCTACAGGTAATGGCCTTACCGTTATCGTTGCACTGGAAGTTGCTGTGCAATTATGAGTATCAGTAACCGTAACGAAATATGTGGTAGTGGCCGATGGGCTGACAGATGGATTTGATACGGCTGAGGCGCCACCGCTCCATGAATAAGTGTAAGGATTTGTTCCTCCGGAAGCAGTCGGGCTACCGCCCAAAGATACTTGCACCAGATTACAGATTGTATTATTGGCTCCTGCATTGGCTCTTGGTAAAGAATCTACTATTACCGTTTTCGTGGCAGTTGCAGTGCAATTGTAGTTATCGGTAATTGTTACTGCATATGAATATGAACCTGCTACTTCAGGATTAACGTTTACTGTTTGGGCGTTGGTTGGGTTAATATCCGTGCCGCTCCAATTAAATGAGAATGGCGTACTACCACCCGAAATATTTGCCGTTAGGTTGGATGATGTTCCACTTGCAGCGCACCACTCAGGCGTTGAGCCCGATGAAATATTTACAGACGGAGGTGTATTTGAAACGCTTACAGCTACCTGGGCACTGGCAGTGCACTGATAAAAATCTGTAACTACCACTGTGTAATTGGTATTTGATGTAAGACCAGCAACGGTTGGATTAGAAACCGAAGCTGAAGATAAACCTGTTGGAGGAGTCCATGCATAAGTATACGGACCCGTGCCACCGTTTGCAGTTGGTGTTCCCCCAATTTGAACGCCTGTTGGGCTGCATTTTGGTTGCGTTACTGATGATCCGGCATTTGCAGTTGGAGTGGGATGTGCAATTACTGTTGAACTTGCAGTTGAAGTACAGGAATTAGCATCAGTAACAGTTACAGTATAAGTTGTTGTTCCACCCGGATTAACGGATGGATTTGCTATGGAAAGCGCTCCGCCACTCCATTGATAAGAGTAAGGTGAGGTTCCTCCGCTTGCTGTAGGATTTCCGCCAATTTGCACACTGGTTCCCTGGCAGGTGATAAAACCGCCTGCCCCGGCTGAGGCTGTGGGCACAGAATCAATAAGTATAGTTTGGGTAGCGCTGGCGGTGCAGTTAAAGCCATCGGTTACAGTAACATCATAAATATAACTGCCGGCAATTGCAGGCCCTGCGCTTACCACCTGTGCTGAAGCTGGGTTTAGATTGGTTCCACTCCAGTTATAGTTAACCGGAGACGTACCGCCTACAGTATTAGCGGTGAGATTTACACTGGCCACTGTACCAGCACACCATCTTAGTGGAGAACCGGAAATGCTTACAGAAGGCGTGTTTGTAACCAATGTTACTTCCGTAGAATTACTTGCGGTACATCCTTTACCATCAGTAACAGTTACAGTGTAGCTTGTGTTTCCGCTAATGCCCACCACGTTGGGATTTGGAGCAGTGGTGGAAGTAATATTTGTAGTTGGCGACCAACTGTAAGTATATGGACCACCGTTACCCAGGCTACCTGTTGGTGCACCTCCAATTTGCACGCCGGTAGGGCTACAACTTGTAACCGAAACATTTGGTCCGGCACTGGCCACTGGGTTAGGGCGAACATACACTTCGGTGGTTGCCGTTGCAGTACAGTTATTGGCATCTGTTACTACTAAATTGTAATTAGTTTGAGTAGTCGGGCTAACCGAAGGATTAGCAACTGAAGATGCTCCGTTTGTCCATGAATAACTGTAAGGGCTGGTACCCCCGTTTGCAGTAGGGCTTCCTCCCAGTGTAGCACTTTGGCCGTTACAAATAGTATCGGTAGCGGCACCAGCACTGGCGGTAACTGCAGGATAGACCGTAACGGATGCTGAATTGCTTGCATTGCATCCGGTAGCATCAGTTACGTTTACAGAGTAAGTGTAGGTTCCGGCAGTATTGGGATTGGCAATGGTAACGGTTCCTGAAGTTGTACTTAAATTTGTTCCGGTCCATTGCTCGCTATATGGCGACGTGCCATTGGAAGGTATCGCGGTAAGTGTTACCTGCCCGCTGGTTCCGGCGCACCATGTTAGTGGTGCATTATTTAAGATAACTACTGACAATGACGAACTGGTTATAGTTACCGTTGTGCTGCTTGTGGCAGTGCAGCCATTGTTATCGGTAACCAAAAGGGTGTAAGTAGTGGTAGAGCCAATTCCCACAACGTTTGGATTAGAAGCTGTTGAAGATGACAAGCCACCCACAGGGGTCCACGAATAACTATAAGTGCCACCGCCACCTGACGCAGACGGGTTACCGCCAATATTGACCCCAACAAGGCTGCAACCCGCCATGGATTGACCTAAACCGGCATTTGCGATTGGATTTGAATTGACTGTTACAGAAGTTACTGCGGTTGCAGTGCACGAATTATTATCAGTAACTGTTACCACATAACTGGTATTACTTAAAGGGCTTACTGTTGGATTAGCTACCGGTGCAGCACCGCTGCTCCATGAATAAGAGTATGTTCCCCCACCTCCGGTTGCTGTTGGATTTCCACCGATAATAACGCTGGAGTTTGCGCAAATACTATATCCCCCAACTACTCCGGCGCTGGCGCCAGGGTTGGCATTAACGGTAACTGAAGCCGTTGCGGTACTGGTACAATTAAATCCATCGGTTACGGTTACAACATAAGGATATACATTAGGTGTTCCGGGGTTTGCCGTTACAGACGGAGTATTGTTGGCAGATAAATTACTACCGCTCCATGCATAGGTTAACGGGCTCGTACCACCGGTTACATTTGCAGTTAGTAAAACACTTCCACCACTTCCGGCACACCATGCAGTAGCAGAATTGGCTGAGATACTGGCAGAAGGAGAATTAGTTACCACATTTACAGTAGCCTGTGCACTGGCAGTACATCCGTTTTTATCAGTTACAACTACAGTATAAGTTGTACTGTTATTCAGACCTTGAACGATAGGATTTGAAGCTGTTGAACTTGATAAATCAGTATTCGGACTCCAACTATAAGTAAACGGAGCGCCACCACCGCCCGAGGCAGTTGTATTTCCTCCGATCTGAACACCGGTAGGACTACAGTTAGGCAAAGTTACATTGTTTCCCGCGCTTGCTGTTGGTGTAGGATTTACATTGATAGTTACACTACTTGTTGCCGAGCAACTGTTTTTATCAGTAACGGTCAAAACGTAAGTAGTAGTAGCAGATGGAGTAACGATTGGGTTCGATACCGAAGATGCCCCTCCACTCCAGTTATAATTGTAAGGGGTGGTACCACCGGCGGCAGTTGGGGTCCCTCCTAAAGTATCGGGTTGTGCATTACATATAGTGTGTGCATTACCTGCATTTACAGTTAATGCAGGATTTATTGTTACGCTTGTTGTAGCACTGGCAGTGCAGCTATTGGCATCGGTAACGGTTACATTATAGTTGCCATTCATCGCAGGTGTTGCAGTAGCTCTGAAAGGATTTTGGGCACCCGAAGTATACGCGGAAGGACCGGACCAGCTATAGCTGTAACCGGCTGTTCCGCCGCTTGGGGTTGATGAAAGTTTAAGGGTGTCGCCAAAACAAACAATGGAATTGCTGCTGGCTACAAGAATCGGTGACTGGTTAACAGTTACAAATGTTGAACCGGTACCCGAACAACCATTGGCATCAGAAACAGTTACTGAATAACTGCCCTGGTAGGTGAGTAGAGCGCTATTACGCGAAGGATTTGAAACGTTGCCCGGAGCAAAACCAGCCGGACCACTCCATGTATAACTGAAAGGACTGGTTCCTCCTGTTAAGGCTGCATTTAAACTTATTGTTCCACCGGTACAAACAGCAGAGTTACTGGTTACATTCACAGAGGCCGTAGGATTTACGGTAACCGAAACAGAGTTGGTTGCTGAACAACCATGTGCATCGGAAATCGTAACGTCATAAGTACCCTGATTAGCGGAGGTTACTCCGGTTATAGAGGGGTTTTGATTTCCACTGCTGAATGAAGCCGGGCCTGACCAGCTATAACCAAAAGGACTGGTGCCGGTGCTGGTTGAAGAAGTTAGGTTAATGGCTCCGCCTGAGCAAACCGGAGAGTTACTTCCTATTGTAACTGTCGGACTTGGGTTGACCGTAATTGTTGAGGTACTTGCCGAGGCCGTACAACTGTGACTATCTGATATTGTAACACTATAAACACCGGTCATTGCCGTGGTTGAATTTGGCCGGGTGGGATTTTGAACGTTACCCGGGCTAAATCCTCCTCCCGAGAACGACCACGCATACGTATAAGCAGGTGTGCCGCTTGTAGGCGTGGATAAAAGCGAAATTGTAGTGCCAGAACAATATGCGGCGCTGGTGCTCGATGCAGTAACCGAAGGAGATTGATAAACTGTTATAGTGGCGGTTGCGGCTGTTGCAGTACAACTATGCGCATCGGTTACGGTGACATCGTAAACCCCACTGCTGCCGGTGGAAACATTTAAACTCCCCGGATTTTGAACATTACTAGAGAAGCCCGAAGGGCCAGACCAGTTGTAAGAATAAGGAGTTGTTCCCGATGATGGCGTTGAAGTTAAATGGATACTATCACCAGAACAGGTAGTAGGAGTCGTTGTCGATGCAGTTACTGAAGGCGACTGATATATTGTTATAACAGGAGCACTGGCAGTGGCCGTGCAGGTATTGGCATCGGTTACCGTTACAGTATAAGTACCCGACATAGCCGTTGTTGATGCCGGCCTGGTTGGATTTTGAACGTTACCGGGGCTAAAGCCTCCACCAGAGAAAGACCATGCATATGAATAGGTAGGCGTACCCCCGCTTGGCGAAGAAGTAAGTTGGATAGTACTACCTGAACAATAGGTGGTACTGCTGCTGCTGGCTGAAACTGCAGGCTGCGGATTGACGGTAACATTTGCGGTTGAAGCTGTAGCCGTACATCCGTTTTTATCGGTTACCGTGATGCTGTACACACCTGACATAACTGTGGTTGCCAATGGCCTTGTTGGGTTTTGACTGGTGCTGGCAAAACTTGAAGGTCCGGACCAATTATAGGTATATGGCGTAGTGCCTCCTGCAGGAGTAGAGTTAAGCGTTATAGTTGACCCCGAGCAATAATTGCTTGCAGTAGCAGAAGCGGAAACCGTCGGGTTTGAATTTACTTTAACAACAACAGTGTCCTTACCAGAGCAACCCAAATTGTCGGTTACGGTTAAGAAATAACTGGTGGTAACAGTTGGTGTAGCAACCGGGTTAGCCACATTTGTAGCACTAAGACCTGTAGCAGGCGACCAATTATATGTATAAGGGGATGTTCCGCTGGTACCGGTGGGATTTCCACCCAGTACAGCCGAAAAACCGGTACACAACGCCGTGTCATCTCCTGCATGCGCTACGGCACAAGATGCCACCGTAATAGTTACCCGCGATGTATCATTTACCTGGTTATAATCATACTTTTCTTTATGCACATAAGCAGTATTGGTAATAGAGCCCGAGGTATTGGCAGTAGCAATAATGATTAATGAATCCGTCTCCAGGTAGTTAACATTGCCGACCGACCAGAGACCTGTGGTGGAATTGTAGGTGCCTTTTGAAGCGACTGCTGAAACAAAAGTAAGACCAGCAGGAAGAAGATCGGTCAAAGTAACCGTATCGGCCACGGCTGATGAAGGCCCGTTGTTAGTTATGTCAATCTTAAAAGTATCGCGTTGATTGATGGCAACGGTGGAGTGATAAGCTGTTTTTGTTACGGCCAGATCATTGTCAAAAATTAGAAAGGCACACGCTTGCACGTTACTTGGTGTAAACATGGCGTCGAAATAAGCCCTCATTCCATTTACCCTGTTGGGGTCGTTGGCTACACCATAGTCATGTCCGCCTGCATAAAAAACAAGGTGACCTAAACCACTACCATTTTTTGAAACCGAAAGGCAAATGATACTTGAATCGGCCGAAGGTTGAAACTCCTGAATTTTTTCGGTACCGTTGGTAAAAACGCTACCGGATTCAAGCTCCCATGACGGAACGGAGCTATTTATTGAATCGCCATCGAATGAGCCCTGAAACTGCGTAAATGATAAATCAGGATGAGGAAAAGTTATTGTGGCGTTATTTCCCGGGGCAATTTCTTGTATCCCTAGTGTAGATTGAAAACGGCCGTTAGTAGCATTTTCATATTCGGTAACCGCAAGGCACTGTGCCAAAAAGTTACCACCATAATCCGTTACAAACGCATGTATAGAATCGATAACAGAAGAAACCGGGGCACCGTTATGCGGCTCGGAGGCAAAAGTATAGCAGGAATCGGAGAGGTGTGCGGCGGTACTCAGTTCAGTATAGTTGGCCGTAGGCATACTGGCAAGGGCCATGTAATTCAACATGATGGGCGCATTTGTTCCATCATTCAAAATGGCGGCGCGGGGTTTTTGGCGCAGAATGTACCTGATATCAACCCTGGCAGAGGTTGTCAACTGGTAAACATTTACGGCATGGCCGGGATTTGCAGCATTAAATGTATTTACAACAGCAAGGAACCCAATAGAATCAATGGGTTCAACGATGAACGGACCAGCTCTGAAAAGTCTTAGCGAAGCTGCCCCGCTATTTGGTAATACCTGTGTTGCTGTGGCCACGAAATCGGTATCATCCTTTGCCTTGCCAGCGCGGATGGCCCAGAAAAGTTCTATCTGGTTATCGAGAATAGTTCCTAACAAACCGTATGCCTTGATGTTAAATACATTGTAGGTTGGGTCGTTTTGCAAGGTATTATCCATAGCAATAACATAACTGCCGGCGGGTACTGTTTGCAATGTATCGGTAACCGGATCCAGATCCTGGGCAAATGCTTTATTCGTAGTAAAGCAACCCAACGCAACCATGGCGAGGATTAGTATGCTTATCCGCAATTTCGGGTAAATAGTTTTCATAGGCTTACCAATATATATTAAGAACTAAAATTTGTCAATTGCTATTCACGCAGTTTCGAATTCAACAACACAAATCCGCATAAATGCCCCGGAACCCAGGAACTAGTGGGGAGATGGGGGGATTTATTAAGAAATAAACATGTCAGTAAAAAAAGCAAACCAAACCTTACGGGCGCAACACAATTACACATCATACCCGGCTTAAATAATCAAGTCAAACTACTCATTTGCCTCAGCTTCAAAACCAGATTGCAATATTTCTCACCAATAAAATTCAGCTATAGCTGAGTCAACTTTAAGTTTGTAGTTGTGTGTCAATAACAAACGCGGTGCAATTTACAACTTTGTTTTAAAAAAACGAATTTCAATGGATAATTTAAATATGCATGTTTAAAATATAGACTATTCACACTTTGGGAACAATCAACATGGCGAACACCCGCCGAAATGTTGTTAAATTATTCTTTATAATACCGCTTTTTAATGTTGAGTTCTGTCAATTCAGAGGCTGACTGTGGTCATTCCTTTAAATTAAAGCTGTTGCTTAATTTGTATGGAAATATTCCATTATGAAAACTTTATGGGCTTTTTTAGCGATTAATATGGCCACCTGTGCTTGTTTTTCCCAAAATAATAAGGCAGGAAACCGTGAATTACAGACCTGTAACCTTAAACCGGGCGATAGTTACGCTGGTGGAATTATTGTTTACTTATTTCCGGGAGAATGCCATGGGTTGGTTTGTGCACCCCGCGACCAGGCTAAAGACATGCAGTGGGTTGAAGCCAATAATCTATGTAAAGCTTTAAACATCGCTGGATTCTCTGACTGGCGATTACCTACCCGGGCTGAACTGGATGAAATGTTTAACAATCTTCACAAGCAAAAACTTGGCAATTTTGGAAGCAATAACTACTGGAGCTCGACAGAAGGAGGTAACAACGACGCCTGGAGCCAGTATTTTGATACCGGTTACCAAACCTTCGACACCAAAAATTACCCTAATTACGTTCGGGCAGTAAGAACTTTTTAATCCTTGGTATTACTGCTATTTGCTATTTCATCCAAAAAATTCAGCGCTTCGGCCGGACTTGAAATCCGGATAAATTTAATGTGCGCATATTTAATGTTATGCATTGTCTCATTATATCTTGACTTATTACTATGGTATGTATTGAATGACCATAGAACAATAGAATCGCGACTAAAAAGCATTTTTAATGTTTCGCGGTTACCGGTTCCTTCCCATATTTCAGCCTGGCTTATAATACGCCACAAAGCCCGTTTTATGACTCTGAACATTACCCGAGGCATTGAGTAGTCCAACCAAATTACGACCTGCACATTTTTCCATTTAATAGCTTCTGTGCGTTGATAGTTTCCGTCCAGTACCCAACTTTCGCGGTTAAGTTCGGCCTCCAGTTTTTTAAAAAACAATTCATCCGCTGGCTCATTCCAGTTTGGCCCCCAGTATAATTTATCAATTTCAAGATAAGGCGCTTTGAGTAATGCAGCTAGTTTTCGGCTGAATGTTGATTTGCCTCTTCCGCTGGTGCCTATAACATTAACGCGCTGCATGGTTTTTATGGCAACTTTGGGCTTAATCATTTATTAAACTATACCTAACAATGTAAAACCCAAAAGCAGCTTTCACTTTGTTATTTTTGCCCGACCTGTTAAAATGTTCAGCCTCAAACAGTTTGTTTGTTTTACGAACTTAAATTTCGCATTTTTAATAGCCGGTTACCTGTATTTAATGAAATTATTTTGATCCAAATATTTATTTAAAGCACATTCAAATATCAAACCAACCCCACATGAAAAAAATTTACACCCTTTTTGTTGCTCTTTTTTTGGCTGCAGGCATCGCGTCTGCTCAGTGTACCCCTGACACCAGTACCGCTTTCTTTAATCCGGTTCCGAACACTTTACCATGTATCGATTCATCTGTTGCTTATAACCAAACACTCAGTATTTATGTGTGGGACTCTTTGAACCTGGAAACCTATTTACCTGCATTTATTGACTCTGCATTATGGATTCATATTGATTCGATGACCATTGATTCTATTGGCGGATTCCCAACCGGTATTACCTATGCCATTAACCCGGCTAACGGACACCTTTACCCGGCTACGCATGCCTGTATTCAGTTTTCAGGAACTACTAACGATACTGATGGTACATATAAATTGTCATTTTTTGGCACCATCTATTTTTACTCTAACGGATATGCTCCTTATTTACCAGCCGGCTACGACTCAGTGCCATTTACCGAATTTGAATTTAGCTCAGCGAATCCCTTTACAGCCAGTTTGCATGAAGTTACACCGGGCACTCCGTGTCTTTCAGCAGGCATAAATGATTTTAGTTCCGATTTAAATACGGCTATGAAAGTTTATCCAAACCCCAGTAATGGAACATTTGACCTGCAAATTAATGCAGCACGCCGAGTAAACGGCGAGGTATTGGTTATGGATATGACCGGGCGTACAGTATTTACCCAGCCTTTAGATGTTATCGGATTATATAATGATAATATCAGCCTTGATAAATGTGCGAAAGGTTTATACATGCTGCAAATCAGAACACCGGAAGGTTTTGCTTCTAAAAAGATTTCGATAGAATAGTTGAGTCGTTGTTATAAAACAAAAAAATGAGTTCAGGCAGCTTACCTGAACTCATTTTTTTTTGTTTGTATTGGAGGAATAAAAAAAAGGCAAGCCTCCCCGTCTTGCCTTTCAGAAAATCAAAATCTTACATTGTTAGTTGAGGCATATTTTGCTTATATCGTAAGGTCTTACCCTCATCAGTTGCAACATCTCCAGCATGTCATTGCATTTTTCCCAGGCTTCAAAGGTTTTTTCAACTTCTTCAACAAAGAAATTATACCGGTCGATAACCACATTACAGATGGTAATAAATTCGGTTTGTTTTCCGGTCATATCTTTTAGCGAGCCTAAAAATTCCTGTTCATCGTTTCCGTATTGTTCCAGGTCGAGTGAGTAGTTTTCAGGGTTATGCGAAAACTCACCTCTAAACTCTTTGTACTCCTGAAAAATTTCAGTCAGCATTTCATCTTTGTTGTCCAGCGGAACAAATATCTGGTGCATGCGGTTGCTTTCAGCAGCCAGTTGTTCAACATCCTTATTAAAACCAATCAATAGTTTTTTAAACTCCCTGCCTTCCGCAATTACGTTTTCTATTTCAGTTGCATCCGGAATCATTCTGCTGATTGCGTTTTTTGCTCCCTGGTTAAGGTGCTGCATACGGGTTTTAATAGCCCTGAAACGTTGAATAACACGTTTAATGTTGTTGTCGTGCGCCTCATACTTTTTCTGAACGCTGTTATATTCTTCGCAAAGTTCCTTTACAAAGTTATGCAGCGTGGTATACCGGTCCAGCATTTCCTGTTCAAACGGCTGAAAGGGTTTCAGCTCGTCATAAGTCAACTCTATTGTGCGGAGCGGGTGTTCAATTATTTTGCTTGCCATATTACTTTCGGTTATGGTTATAAGGTAGCGGCAAAACAAAGCTTTGTCAAGCAAAAGGTTTCATTAAAACCACACAATCCTACAAGTGCAACATTGTATAATCATAAAATGATGGCAATAAACCGTAACCTACAGTTAAACCACACGGATACTACAATAAACGTTTGTTTTTGCGCGGCTTTATTTGTGAAAAAAGTACAAAGAAAAAACGCCTTTTAAACTATTTAAATTTCAATCTATCATAGTTTCATAAAATCAATTATTATGAAAACTACAATGTTTAAAGTAATGTTCATCTTCCTGATGAGCTTTACGTTGGTTCAAAGTTCAGAAGCTGCCGGTCGCTATTTTTACCATGCACCCCGTGTTGTTTGTGCACCCGTTTATTGCGGACCCCGCTTTGTTGGAACTTGTTATGGAAGAGTGCTTGTTCCCGGTCATTATTTCATTAACCGTTTTGGAGTAAGAGAATATGCCCGTCCTTATTACAGGTAAGCAAATGATTCCCCGTTTTTAGTATTAAAGTGACGCCTGAACGACATATAATTCAGGCGTCTTTTTTTTGCCCATAGGTAAAGCCCGGTATTATCCGTTACAAAATCTTAAATCAAACCACCGTTTTGTCAATCATTATTATATTCGGCAAAATTTATTGCCTGCATGCTCAAGCTATGTATTACAGGGTTCGTATTAGGTTTAATATTGGTTACCGCAAATTCGTGTAAAAAAACTACCGAAAGCCAGTTGGTGAATGGGTTGTGGCAATTGAATACCGTTAATTTAGACACCTCCAACGCTAATTACCTCAATAAATTTCCCAATTTCGGGGGCTCTTGTTGTGCCTACAAGCTATCGTTTGAGGACCCCAATATTTTGCTGGGATACTACATATCAAACGACAGTATTAAACTCATCTCAGCAGGTACCTGGAGTGTTACCACCTATAGCCAGGTAACTATGAAGGTAGATAGTTTTATAGATGGAACCTTTAGTATCACGCGAACTACCTTATCGCATTGGGACCTGACCAGTAATCACAACCACGTAGCCGCTTTTGATAACGGGGCGAACCCGCAGTTTGATACTTGTTATACCAAACTGGATATGACCAGGATATAATTATTTTTTTTGTGGCTCGTATTGCTGCACTTCCTCGTGGAAGAACTCGAGCTTTACGCCGGCTGTTTTAAACATTTCTTCGCTTTCGGTACCGGCATGGTATTTACGCTGGCAAACTACTTTCTTAATACCGCAGTTGATAATCAACATAGCACATACGCGGCAGGGTGTCATACGGCAATACAGGGTGGCTCCCTCCAGGGCAACACCCCGGCGGGCGGCCTGGCAAATGGCATTTTGCTCGGCATGTACCGTGCGCACACAATGCTCGGTTACCGAGCCATCCTCGTGAATGGTCTTTTTCATTTGGTGACCCACTTCATCGCAATGCGGCAGGCCCACCGGCGAACCCACGTAACCGGTAACCAGCAGTTGGTTTTCGCGGGCTATTACGCAACCACTACGGCCACGGCCACAGGTAGCCCGTTTGCTGATAGCGTCCATCACCTCCATAAAATATTCGTCCCAACTCGGTCTTATATATTTTGCTTCTGCGGTTTCACTCATAACGTTTGTTTATTTTATTTTTTCTAAAACTTCGTCAATTTGGCGGTATAACAAATCAAAACTTCCATTGTTTATAAACTTATAATCTGCCAGTTTCATTACCGCCGAAAGGTTTTGTTTGTTGGGGTCAGTGTTGGTCATTTCGCGGTTTTCATTTTCGACAAAAACCTCATAACTTATTTTATCGGTTTCCGAAGCCCGCTCAACAATGCGTTCGTATCTTAGTTTTTGGTCGGCATCAACGGCAAATAAATTAAAATTGCCTTTACTATGCAGCGAGTTTACCTCGCCCACGGTGCGTATACTTTCAATAATGCAATCGCACCCGCTTTCCAGGGCCTCGCGGTATAATTCCTCCGCAATAAAACTGGGTGTATTTTGCGCTCTCAATTCATTAGCCACTGCCACCAGGGTATCGCGGTTTACCTCACCGTTTCGCGCCCTGATAATTTTGCTCAGGTATTCCCTTACCGAGAAATGCGTGAATTTGTGGTGTTTGGTCAAATAATCGACGATGGTACCTTTGCCGGCGCCGAGGGTGCCTGTTATGCCTATTATCTTCAACGCAATGATTTTACGTGAAAATAAGGAGTTATATCATACACCTAAGGTGGTGTGAATAACTTAGGCCTGGTTGTGAAAAACGACGTTCTTATGCATTTACCGGGATATTCATGCCCCGATTGATTGATTATTGCATTAACAC
>Ga0316217_10002042_pt1 | contig 25087 bp, 20 predicted proteins | sample 1anoAmetaG_FD_203633 | JGI IMG/M metagenome (GOLD analysis project Ga0316217, IMG submission 203633) | Freshwater microbial communities from Trout Bog Lake, Wisconsin, USA - 1anoA | ecosystem: Environmental > Aquatic > Freshwater > Lake > Hypolimnion/Profundal zone | place: USA: Wisconsin...
GCTGCTGGACGTGCGAACGCCGGTGGAATTCGCCGAGGTGCATGTGCCGCAGGCGCGAAACGTGCCGCTGGATGAGTTGCGGTTGGGCACAGTGTCAGTTCCGAAACACCAGCCGGTGTATCTGCTCTGTCGCAGCGGCCAGCGCGCCACGAAGGCGGCTGAAAAGCTTGTCCGGGAGGGTTTCACCCAGCCGGTGGTGATTGCTGGCGGCACGCTGGCGTGGATTGCTGCCAACCTGCCCGTGACGCGCGGCCAGAGCAAAGTCATCAGTCTCGAACGGCAGGTCCGGATCGTCGCGGGCTCGCTGGTATTGGCCGGCGTGGCGCTAGGCTGGTTTGTCCATCGCGGATTTTATGGTCTGGCTGCATTCGTCGGTGCGGGCCTGGTTTTTGCCGGCGTCACGGATTTTTGCGGCATGGGACTTCTGCTGGCCAAGCTGCCTTGGAACCGCAAGGTTTGAGGGCATTAAGGGCTGGCGTATTCCAAAACACTGGCGAGCAGGTGGACGCCCTGCGTGAGGGCGAAGCGTTTGGAATGCCGCGAGTTCACCGGCGCTTTTGCTCGCAAGAAAATATTTTGAATTGCCCTTGACATTCTTTGCACTCTGCTTGAATATACGACTCGCTATATCGTTTATGAAGCTGGTATGGCGAGACTCAAGAGCGCGTTGCTATTGTGACTATAGAGCTTCTGATTTTTTTTGCAAATAAACACGACAACATGAATCGTTATTACCTATGAGCCAGATTCAACAAAAAACGCAGGTTGGCGAATCAGGTGATTTGAAGTGGCTGGAACTAGTCGTCCAGCACGTCAAATCACTGCGTTACGGCGTGGTGGAAATCGTGGTGCATGATTCGCGGGTGATTCAAATTGAGAAGACCGAGCGCGTGCGCTTGGATAAAACGGAAAACCGCATTGATTGACGCAAATGACTGATTGGACACGCCAAGTTCTCTGCGCGCTGCTGGTTGCCGCCGGTCTGTCGCTCGCCGCCCCAGCCCGGGCGGGAGACGTAAGCATTCTGAACGTCTCGTACGACGTCACGCGGGAGTTTTACCAGGAGTTTAATGCCGCCTTTGCCGCCGCGTGGAAAGCCAAAACCGGCGACCGCGTCACCGTCAATCAATCGCACGACGGTTCCGGGAAACAGGCTCAGGCGGTGATCGCCGGCTTGGATGCCGATGTGGTGACGCTGAATCAGCCGCTCGACGTGGACTTGCTGTTTTCGAAGGCCAGGTTGCTCGCCAAGAACTGGGCTGCGCGCCTGCCGAACCATAGTGTGCCTTACAATTCGACGATCGTGTTCGTGGTGCGCAAAGGGAATCCCAAACACATCCAGAATTGGGATGCGCTGGTGCAACCAGACATTTCCGTGGTCGTTCCCAATCCGAAAACGTCGGGGACTGGACGCTACGGTTATCTTGCGGCCTGGGGATACGCGCTGAAGAAATCCGCCGGTGACGAGAAGAAGGCCCGCGACTTCGTGAGGAGGCTGTTCGCGAATGTGCCGGTCCTCGACACCGGCGGACGCGGCGCCACGATGACGTTTGCCGGTCACGGCATCGGCGACGCGCTGCTGGCTTTCGAGAATGAAGCCGCCCAAGTGCAGACCAACTTTCCGGACGAGGCGTTTGAGGTGGTGGTGCCGCCGGCCAGCATTCTGGCGGAAAATTCGGTGGCGTGGGTGGACCGCAACGTGGAACGCCATCACACGGAAGTGGTTGCGCGCGCTTATCTGGAATTTCTCTACAGCGACGAGGGCCAGGAACTGGCGGCGAAGTACCATTTCCGGCCGAAGAGCCAGGCCATCTTTGCGAAATACTCCGACCGCTTCCAGCCGCTGGAATTGTTCACGGTAAAGGAGATCGCCGGCGGCTGGCAGCAGGCGCAACAAAAGCATTTTTCCGACGGCGGCATTTTTGACCAGATCCATCAAACTGAAAAGTGATCCCAATGCCAAACAACTTTACCGACGCCACCAAGGCGAGGCCCATCACCTCAACGACAAAGTGCGCAAGCTGACCGGCTCACCGGAAGCTCCGCAAGACAAGAACACGACCAAACAATTATAGAAAATAGTAAATTATGAGAACCATCACACTGAAAAAACATGTCATTGCAAGTCTGGCCGTCGCTGGCTTGGTACTTTCGCCCAATTCACATGCGCAAAGCCTCACGGTAGTCACCATTTCGGGCGGCAATGCCAGCTCCGCCTGGACTTGGAATCAAGTCACCAACGCATTTGGCGGGCCCAGCACGGTGAGGACCGTCGGCTCGACCTCCAGTTCCACCGTGCGTTCATTCCAAGGCTATCTGGCGAGTCTGCCAGGCAGCAACCCCAATGTGGAGCTTGATTTCATCCTCAATGGGGCGGTGGGCGGATTGCAGGACATCACTTATGGCAACGTTGAAACCAACGCATTGGGCGGGTACACCAATACGCCGACCCTGGTGATTTCCAGCACGACCCCGGATGCGGTCGGCTTGAGTTCCAGCGGATTCACCGAAGCCAAATCATTGATCGCACCCTACGTGTTCGTCCGCAATCCGGTCACCTCCGGGCCGGGGTTGCTCACGCTGTCCAATTTGACCCAGCGGCAGGCGGCTTATCTCGAGGGTTCAGCGGGTCCAAATTTCCATTCCGCATACATCGGCGGATCCCTCACCAACGACTCAGTTTATCTCGTCGGGCGCAATACCGCCTCCGCGGTGCGGACGGAGACTGATGCCAACATCTATTTCACCGGCTCGCTGGCGACCTATACGACGAACGCCGCCGGCCAGCCCATCCTGGATCCGGCTGGCGGCCAGACCAGCGGCTCGAACATCCGGATTCTGCTGGGCTTGATCACCAACTCCATTGGCACCGTGGCCTTGCAGGACTTGAAAACGAACATCCCGTTGAACTTCGAGGGTTACTCGTTGACGCCTTCCAACGTGATTTACGGCAACTATCCGCTCTGGGGTTACGAACACTATTATTGGGAAAGCAGCGGTGGCGCCGCGCCGACCCCGGCCCAGTTGTCGGTCATCACCAATCTGCTCTATTATGTCACGAACACCACGTACCAGCTTTCCAGTTCATACAGTTCGATTTTCACCAACAGCTATGTGTCTTACCACCAGTTGAAAGTGCAGCGTTCGGTGGATGGCGGCCCCATCACCTGGCTGCAGTAAACCACCATTCAAACTTCAATTTTCCGAGACATGAAATTAATATATCAATTGAGCCTGGCGGCGCTGGCATTGCTGCCGGCCTTGCCCGCGCGGGCATTGTGGCCCGCCTATAATGACGGCGACGTGCTGCTGGTTTTTCGCGAGAGCCAGCTCGCTTCCTACATCTACCCCAGCGGCTTAAACGACGTGGAGTACAACCTCGGCAGCGTCACCAACTATCTTGGCAAGACGAATGGCTACACCACCACCGTCACCGGCTGGAATTTGAGCCAGGTACAGGGGGTTTATGGTCCGGACCTGACTGGGGTAAGCGTAATTCTCATCGCGGCCACCAGCCCGACGAACCTCAATCCGACCGCCTATTTCAGCGCGGCGCTGCCGCAGAGCTTCTGGCTCAACGGAGTTGAACCTTACAACACGGCCTACAACGTCTCGCCGTCGGTCTGGCAGAGCTTCTGGTCCAGGATCAATTCCGTCGGCACGCGTCCGGCCCTTTACCTCCCGGCCAACCAGCAGGTGACTTCGCCGACTGCCTATTCCTTCGCGCCCGCTTCTGTTTTGTCATACGACACCATAGTGTCGGGTGGCAATGCCGTGTCGGGTGTGCCGCTGGCTGCCGGGTCAAGTGGCACGATCTATCAGGACTGGCTCGCGCAGTTCGGCGGTGGCGCTCCGTTCACGGTGCAAGCCACCGTGCCGGGATCGTTCGGTTTTCTGGCCGTTCCCGCCACCAACTCGGTCGTCAAACTGCTGGATCCTTACATTGGCACCTTCACGATCACGGCCGCCGGGGTACTGACCTTCACCGCCGGCCCGCCGACCTCAGTGGTCACCGGGGTTACGCGTTCCGGCAATACCAGCACCGTTAGTTTCAGCACGGGCTTGAGTGGCAACTATTCGTTGCTTTACACCAACAAAATCAGCGGTTCAACCAACTGGCCGGCGGTCGGCGACTCGCTGGTGGGCGACGGCAATACCAATTCACTGACGTACACCAGTGCCGACCCGGCTGGCTTTTTCCGGGTCGTTCGGGCGCCATGACGTAATTCGCGCAGGCAACTTACGGCGGGGCTGGCTTCCACCAGCTCCGCCTTTCCCAAGAACAATTTGTCGAGAGGACAACCACAGCAAATGAGATTCTGGCCGATTCTGTTACTGGTCGCCATTGGAAACAATGTTTCCGCCGAACCGACCACCGCCATTTCACCGGCCACCAACGCGCCGGTGAAAGGCCTGAACATCATCGGCTATCAGGTTGAAGGCAACACCGTTTTGTCGTCGGCGGAGTTGGGCCTGCTGACCAATTATACCGGCGCCAATGTGAATTTTTCCCGTCTGCGCGAGGCGCTCATCAAGCTGCAACTTCGTTATCACGATTTGGGTTATTCGACCATCAGCGTCACGCTGCCCCCCCAGAAACTGACCAACGGCATCGTCCAGGTCAAAGTTGTCGAAGGCCGGTTGAGCAAGATCAACCTCAAGAACAATCATTACTATAGCAACGCGAATATCCGGCGCGCGCTGCCCAGCCTGACGACGAACATCCTAATCAATAATAAATGGTTCCAGCCTGAACTGGATCAGGCCAACGCCAATCGCGACCGCCAGATTTATCCGGTCATCGGCCCTGGCCCAGACCCCGGCACCACGGAGCTGACCTTGAATGTGAAGGACCAATTGCCGCTGCACGGAAGGGTGGAGGTCAACGATAAGTCCCAACCCGGCACGCCCTTGTTGCGCTTGGATGACGCGTTGCAATACGACAATCTTTGGCAGTTGAACCATCAGATTGGCTTCGACTACGATTTTTCGCCGCAGGCGTACAAGCCTCCGGGGAGTGTGCATGGATTTTATGATCTGCCGCTGATCGCGAGTTACAGCGCGTATTACCGCCTGCCGTTAGCTTTCGATCGTAGCCAGCGCGAAGCGCTGGAACAACAGCCGCCCACATTTGGCTATGATGAAATCACCCACCAATTCAACCTGCCGCCGCCCTCCGGCCATCCCGATTTCACCGTGTACGCCTCGCGTTCCGTTTCCGCCACCCCGGTGCGGTACGGACCCCTGGCCGTTATTTTCACCAATGCGCTTGCGGGAATCCGCTCGCAATCCTCCGATCAGAGCTTCACTTACAACAACAATGTGGGCGCCAGATTCAACTATCCACTGCCAGTGATCGCGAAGATCCACTCAGCCTTTTCGTTCGGCGCCGACTTTAAGACCTATGAAGCGCCGACCTTCTCGACCAACCTGACGTATTTCGATCTGTACGCGGAGGATGCGCGGGGCAACCTGTTTCTGGTCACCAACAAGACCATCACCCTGCCGTCCAACACCCGCGTGGCGTTGGATTACATTCCGTTATCTTACGCCTGGTCGGCCTCGCGTCCGGATCAATGGGGCAGCTTCGCCTTCAGCTATGCACAGAGCGTCTTTCTTGAACCGCTGGCCTCGGCCCGGACGAATTTTTCCGTCGTGGCCGGCGCGCCGGCGGCCGGCGGCAGCTACACCACCATTAATGCCGGACTCGCCCGCGAGCAGAAATTGTTCGGCGAATGGTCGGCGCTGTTCAATGTCAACAGCCAATGGGCGAGCGCGCCGCTCATCAACAACGAACAGTTCGGACTCGGCGGCACCAGCGGGGTGCGCGGTTACCAGCAGGGCGAGATTTACGGCGATGACGGCTGGCGCGCGCTGTTCGACTTGCGCGCCCCGGCCATCGTCATCGGGGATTTCCCCACCGAGGACGGCGTGGTGCCGGCGCAACTGCATTGTTCCTGGTTCATGGATTATGGCCAGGCCTGGCTGATTGATCGTCCGGTCAAGGGGCAGGGCAACCAGGATTTTACTTTCAAGCAATGGGGGACAGGGGTCAGCTTTTTTCTGGCCATTGGCCAGCACGTGGACGCGCGGTTGACGCTGGCTTGGGCCTTGCTTGGCACGCAGACCACCAGCTCGGGCAACGCGCAAGCATATTTTTCCATCGGCGGGCAGTTTTGAAGTATATGAACGCCAGAACCACTTTCCCTGAACCGCGTAGCGCAGGCGTCCCGCCTGCGGGTTTGGGCACCGTCCCGGCGCCCGTTGTCCGAACTGGCGGCAAGGCGCCGCCAGAACCCGCGGCCGAGACGGCTGCGCTACCTGAACCGGAGCGCCGAGCACCGCCTCGGCTCGTTGGTTGCGAATGCTTGTCCACTGGCCGGGTCGGAGACCGGCGCTCCCATCGCCATTTGAAAACACGCTATCAGCCGCCGACCGGCTGGAAGTGGCTTGGTGTCTTCCTGGTGCTGCTCGGCCTGCTGCGGCAAAACCGGCTGCTGGCTAATCCCACGGGCATGAGCGTCATGTCAGGTAGCGCCACGGCCCAACAGCTTGCTTCGCAGCTCAACGTGACGGTCAGCCAGGCGGCGATTCTGAACTGGCAGAGTTTTGACATCAGCGCGGGTCAAACCACTTTATTTTTGCAACCGTCAGCCAATTCGGTCCTACTGAACGTTATCGGGGGCGCCAATCCCTCCCAAATTTTTGGCAGTCTCAAGGCCAATGGCACGGTGATCTTGGAAAACGCGAACGGGTTTTATTTTGGGCCGGACTCCATGGTGAAAGTGGGCGGCAGCTTCATCGCCACCACGGCGGCGCTTACTCCGGATTTGGGTTCCGCAGCGGGTTGGCAATTCACTGGCTTGCCGCCGCTGGCCAGCATTGTCAACTATGGCCAGATTGAAGCTGGCGCAGGCAAATCGTTGTTTCTCATCGCGGAAAACATAGAGAATCACGGTTCCCTGAATGCGCCAGGCGGCACTGTGGATTTGGCCGCCGGTCAAAGCGTGCTCGTCAGCGAGAGTGCGGATGGCCGGGGTTTGAGCGCGGCTGTGACGCTGCCGAAAGGCACGGTGGATAACTTCGGCCGCATCACGGCCGATGGCGGCAGCATCCTGATGCAGGCCAAAGTGGTCAACCAGGACGGATGGTTGCAAGCTGATTCGGTGCAGAATCGAAACGGGGTCATCGAGTTGGTTGCGTCCACCCAATTGAACCTCGGTGCGGATTCGCAGATGTTGGCGCGCGGGGATGACTCCGCTGCCGGCAGTGAGGGCGGAACGGTGACGCTCAAGTCCGGAACCACATTCAGCGATGTGGATGGCAGCCAGATTGTCACGACAGGCGGTGAGCATGGCGGCAATGGCGGCAACATCGAGGTCAGCGCGCCGGACATTCAGTCGTTATCCACGGCGATGGATGCGAGTGCGCACCACGGTTTTGTCGGCGGCGCTTTCCTCCTGGACCCGGCCAACATTGTCCTTGGCACGTCGGGCAGCGGCGCGGTGCCGGCGAGCGGCATCGTGGATGACAGCGGGAGCGGCAATTTATTCTTGAACGTCAACACGGCTTTCAAGAACAAGAATTTCTCCGAGGTTCTTTTGCAAGCCACGGGAAACATCTATGTTGGCAACGGCTCGTTTAATGCCAGCGGATTGTTCACCTTCGCGGCCAATCCCGGCATTACTTGGAATTTGAGTTCCAGCACCGGCCAGACTAGCGGACAACTGACCTTGGAAGCCGGCAACAGTATTTATTTCGGCAGCCGGTCATTGATCACCGACGCCAATAATTGGGCGGTGTCGCTGGAGGCCGGATATAACTTCCGAAACAACACCGTGCAGTCCGGCAGCGGTCTGGTTTACAGCGGCTCGATTTATCTGGGTGACGTGGTCCGCAATTCCAGCGGCGTCCAAAGCACGGATGCCAACGGGAATTTCATCCCCTCCAACGGCAGCGGCTCAATCCAATTGGCGTCGGGCAATATCAATCTCACGGCGGGGGGCAGCGTGGTAGTTGGCGCGGGATCGGTGATCACGACGGCGGGTGGAAATATTGACACTGCGGCATTGTCGGGTGATATCAGTGTTGGAACCAGGGCCAGCGGCGTGCAAAACAGCGGTTATGCGGATAATAATCTGAATATCTGGGGCGTGAGCGCCAATCTCGCTGGCATCAGCACGATGGCGGGTGGCAATGTGACGCTGGATGCGGCGAACGGAAGCATCAATCCAAGTTCATCCAGCTCAGTGGTCTTTGGGGTGTCCGGCGCGTTCGGCAGCGAGCCGGGAAATGTCACTTTGATTGCGGGCAACCAGGTTTTTGGCACTTTCAATGTCGCTAATGGAACCGGCTCGATCTTGGCCGGAGTGAGTGTCGCGGGCGGTTCGCCAGTCATCCAAAATCCGGGTGCAAACATCGGCAGCCCGACGCATCCGGTCAGCCTGCAATTGGCGGCCGGTTCCTGGAATGTCTGGGCCGGAAATAACCTTTATCTGGGCGAGGTCAGGAATCCTGCTGGCACGTTTGATGCCAACGATTCGTTTCCGTTCAATTATTCAGCAAATGCGGCCGCGCTTCTCTGGGCGGGCAACGGCATCACGCTGCAAGGACAAAACCCCCCGCGCACCAGCGAAAATTCATCCATGCCCAGCACTTATGCGCCGCAGTTGCGGCTGACTGCCGGCGCGGGCGGGGTCACGCTCAACAACCCGATCGTGCTCGCCCCGTCGGACGCGGGTTCGCTGGACATCAGCACCACGGGCGGGGGAGGAATCATGGCTGTGAAATATGACGATTTAACTCCGGCCCCAAGCATTACCATGTCCGCAAGCGGCTCCGCGCCGGTGACCCTGGATGTTTCTGGCAGCATTTACGGCCTCATTTTGAATGTGCCGACGGCCGCCAACATCACCGTCGGCGGCAGCACCTATAACTTCGGGTTTCATGGGCAAAATCTGACCGCCGCCGCAACCACCGCAATCAATGTCGCGGGCGACATCATTTATCCGACCGCGCCAAATCAGGCCAGTGTCGCCTTGACCGATCTGCTGCCGACAGAACTTTTCAGCACCACATTGAGCGGCGATCCAACGGTTGCCAAGGTGCTTTCCTACAATGCGGGGACCGGTCTGCTCTCGTTCAACGGATTGATGACGGTGGGGGATTTGACTTTTCTGCTCAATCCAACGGTGACGGAACTCAATGCCGCCGGCCAGCCGGTATTGAATGCCAGCGGAAATCCGGTCATGGTGCCGGTGACGCTCGACACCGCGCAACACTCCGCCTTGCTGGCTTTATATGCGGATACCCAGAGTCCAAATTCTCTGGCGCTGGGCGGCCCCGGCAACTTCAACCTTGCGGCGCGGAACATTCAATTGGGTGTTTCGTCTGGCATCACGGTGGATTTTCCTGCGCTGACCGCCATTTCACCTTACGGAGCCAATATCAACGTCACCGCCTCCGGCAATCTGGATCTGACGGCGTCGGAGATCGCCAATGGCGGCATAGCGGGCGGGATTGATTTGAACGTCGGCGGCACGCTTAATGCCGGCAGCGAGGCCAGCGTCTTGGGTGCTCCGGGCATCGCCAAGGGGATTTTCACGACGAGCGGAGGCGACGTTACCGTCAATGCCGTTGGCAATGTGAACGTGCAGGGTTCCCGCATTGCCGCTTTTGATGGCGGCAATGTCAATATCACTTCCCAACATGGCGATGTGAATGCCGGCGCGGGCGGTGAGGGCGAAGTGGTTTTTCAGACACTGGAACTGAACTCGACCACCGGCAAGTTGATGGCACTTGAGCCGCAGATTCCTTTTAGCGGCATTTTAGCCACGACCGTGTTTGGTTCGGATGCCGCGCTGGGCAACATCACTATCTACGCGCCCAACGGGAGCGTTAATTCCAGTTCCGGTGGCGTCCTGCAAATCGCGTTCAACACCGCGAACACGGCGGCCAATTTTATTGATGTCGCTGCCGGCAAAGACATCAACGCCACCGGTTCCGGCGTCATCGGCTACAACGTCAACTTAAAGGCCGCCGGCAACATCAACGGTCTGGTCGTAGGCATCCAAAGTGTGGCGGTCACCTCGCAGCAAAGTGTGGATGTCACTGCCGTCAGTGGCGGCAATGTGGACATCAGTGCGTCGGGCAGCGTTTCCGGCACCGTGATTGGGGGGGGCGACGTTAGTGTGAGCGGCAGTTCCATTGATGCCGCTGTGCGCGGCGGTGCGGTTTCCACTTCCGGCGACGCGAGCGGCGCGACGCTCGGGACGCCGGCGGCTGGGCCCAGCCAGAACGCCCAAGCCGCTGACAACGCGAACACCGTCGGTTCCAAAACCGACGCGAATGAGGACGATGAACGGAAAAAGAAAAAGGGCATCGCGCTCGCCCAAAAAGTCAGCCGTGTGACGGTGCTGCTGCCGGGCAAAAACTGAATTCATCCACGAAACTAAACTGAAATTGCCATGCTTCCCATGATTCATCCCATGCTGGCCGCCAACGCGGCCATCTATGCCATCGAAAACGCGACCACCGAGGGCAAGGTGACCGTCCTCGTCCTGCTGGTGCTCTCGCTGTTCAGTTGGACCATCATCATCACCAAATTCCGCCAGTTGATGATTGCGCGGAAGGCGGCCAAACAGTTTTTCGCCGCCTATGGCGCCACGCGCGATCCGCTGGACATCAAGAAACGCGCCGAGGAATTTGAGGGCGCGCCCGCCTGGGAATTGTATGACCGCGGCGCCGAAGAACTGCTCTACCACCTCAAAAACCACCCGGTGGAAGTTCATCCCGCCGTGGTCCATAGCACGGGCCAAGGTAATACGGACTTCATTTCGCGAGCGGTCACCACCAAGATCAGCCCCAGCTCTTTCGAGGCAGTCAAGGTGGCGCTGGAGGAGGCGGCCGCCAACCAAGCCATGATCTTAGAACAAGGCATGATCGTGCTCTCCACCGCCGTCGCGGGGGGGCCGTTCATCGGTTTGCTGGGCACCGTCTGGGGCGTTATGTCCACCTTCGCCGGCATCGCCGAAAGCAAACAGGCCAGCCTCACCGCCATGGCCCCCGGCGTGGCGGCGGCCCTGGTCGCCACGGTGACCGGGCTGCTGGTGGCCATCCCGGCGATGTTCGGCTACAACTTCATGGTGACCACCATCCGGCACATGACGCAGGAGCTGGACGGCTTTGCCACCCGCTACGCCAACCAGATGGAGCACACCTATGTGGACAACCGCGACTTGGAGGAAAAAATCGCCGGCGCCCTCAAACGCACCAGTGCCGCCACCCCCGAGAAATTTTGACACCCCTTGACGCTTTGACGCTTCAACGCTTCAACGAGTTCATCCTGGCATGAAAAAATGTTCCAAAACCGCGCACGAATCGCTGACGGAGTTGAACATCACGCCGCTGCTGGACTTGGCGTTTGTATTGCTGGTGATTTTCATCATCACCACCATCCCGCCCGTCAAGGACATGGACTTGAAACTGCCCACCGCCTCCAAGCATGAGAAGGATCCGCCGCGCTTGGCGCATTACATCTCCCTGCAAGCCGACGGGCAATTGTTTTTGGACCGGTACACCGTGAAGCTGGACGAATTGCTGCAAACGCTCATCAGCCTGCGCACCGACAACCCGGACTTGAACATCATTGTGCGCGGCGATGCCAAGACGCATTACAAACAAATCCGCGCCGTGCTGGACATCTGCCAGCAGGCCAACCTCGTGAAGGTGGAACTGGCCACCGAAGTTGCCAAATGAAAACCAGCCCCCCCCCAATGGATGGATGGATAAATGGATTGCTGGATTGGCGGCGCAACGCTTACCACCACCCATCCATCAAAACGATGTTTCAAATTGCGAACGGGGCGCACCCGTCCCGGGCGCAGCAACGCCCGAATTGCCAAGCCGCCGATAGAACCGGAAGCTGTCGGTCATCAGCGCACTGCTGCGGCCGAGGACGGCCGCGCTCCAGGTCCACCGATCCATCAATCCAATAATCCGCTTTGTTCCGATGCTGCCCCAAGCCCCCCAGCGCAAGAAGAAAAACTCGTCGAAGGTCAATCTGACCATTTCGGTGGTGTTTCACGTGCTGTTGATTGGGACGTTGCTGTACTTTGCCGCGCGGCAAGGATTGCTGGGGAAGCAAATCAAGAAGATCGCGGTGGATATGGTGAAGGAGAAGCCGCCCGAGAAGCCCAAGGAACCGGAGAAGCCCAAGCCGGAACCGCCGAAAGAGACCCCCAAAGTGGACGAGCCGAAAATGGAGGAGGCCAAGCCCGCCGCCCCGCCTTCCGCCGCCCCGCCGGTGGTGGCGCCGGCTAACGCGGATGTGCCGGCCTTCGATTTTAGTGACGGCGCCAAGGCCGTAACCACGGAAAACGACCCGGTGCAGCTTTACAAGGGGTATTTGGAATACGTGCTGCGCTCCAAATGGAACCGGCCGGACAACATGGAGGACGACCAGTATGTGGCCGAAGTGCAGGTCCAGGTGGACAAGACTGGAAACTTGGGCGGCATCGTTTGGCAGAAAGGCAGCGGCAACGACAAATGGGATCAGAGTGTCAAGGACGTGTTCAAGATGGTGCAGGTCATTGACCGCCGGCCCCCCACGAATTTTCCGTCGCAGGTGACGGTGCGCTTCGATGTGCAGGAGGAAGCCCAACCCGTGATGATGCAATGAGCCTCAAGAAGACCACCAAGCGCGGCCATGGCACCATGACCGAACTGAACATCACCCCGCTCCTCGATCTGGTCTTCGTGTTGCTGGTGATTTTCATCATCACCACCCCGCAATTGGTGAATAATCTGGAGATGACGCTGCCCTCGGCCAAAGCGCCGCCGCCCAACAAGGTCAAACCCAAGATCACACGCATCGAGGTGGCGGCCAACGGCCGCATTACGCTGGAAGGAGAAACGGTCACGGTGGCGCAATTAAAGGAGAAACTGGCGGCGCTGAAAGGCGGCAATCCGGATTTCGCAGTGGTGGTCAAAGGTTCGGACGAGGTCGAATTTCAGGGCATGGTTTCCGTGCTCGACACCCTCCAGCAACTCGACATCACTAAAGTCGGATTGGCAACGCAATAATTTCAAGCTGGCGAACCGACCCGATCAGAATTGCAACAGTATTACCTTGTTTAACTACTATAAAGTGAAGATAGCAATAAAAGTGTTTCAGCCGCCTGCGCCATCGCATCGGTACCATTCTTAACATTAGTTCCATGACACCCACATTTTGCCAGACGAACCCACTCACGGCGTGCTTGACTAAATGACAATTCAGTCTATCGTTTTTCAAAATGAGAGTCTCCAAACGAACCGATTATGCTTTGCGCGCATTGTTCACCTTGGTGGACCACTACGGCGGCCCTTCGATCCCCATTCGCGAACTCGCGCGGCGCAACGACGCACCCAAGCGCTTTCTGGAGCAAATCATGCTGGCGCTCAAATCGCAAGGATGGGTGGACAGCACGGCGGGCATTCGCGGCGGTTATTTTCTCGCCAAACCGCCGTCCAAAATCACCATGGGCGAGGTGGTGCGGCACTTCGACGGCATCTTGGCGCCAATTGACTGCGTTTCCGTCACTGGATACACACGCTGTTCCCAAGAGTCTGTTTGCCGCTTCCGCCGAGTTTTCTTCGATGCTCGTAATTATGTGGCAAGTTTGATGGATCGTTCGACCTTGGCGGACGTTGCCAAAGGCTTGCCTTTGGAAAAATATGAGGTTTCCACCGGATTCATTGGCGGCGAAGGAATTTGAATATTTACATTTTTGCCGTTGACAAAATCACTTAATGGGTCATAATAACGACAAACAAGGTCGTGTATATTTGGTTGTTGAAGAACCACTCGACTGGTTTGGTGACAAGATTGCTTTGTCAATGTGATCTTTAGTTTTAATTAAGAAACGACTTTTACTGTCGTGGTAGCGCAAAGTTGACAATTTGAGACATTGAAACCAACCGGCTGACCGTAACCAACGGAAGCGGAACGAAAATGAAAAGAAAACTGAACTGGAAATTGATTGTCGGCGTTGCCGGGTTGAATTGCACGCTCACCTCGTTCGCCGCCGGCGACTTGGAGGCGACGAACCCGGTGGCCAGCAATTTGACCGCAACCGAGTTGGAAGTCCAACAGTTGAAAAAGCAAATCGAGGAACTGGATCAAAAAGTTCGCATCTTGGAACGGGATCGTGAGATTGACCAGGACAATTCTGTGGCGGTCGCCAAAGCGCAGCCGACCATCGTCATTGGCCCCAGAGGTTTCACCATGACTTCCGCGGACTCCAACTTTGTGGCGCAATTACACGGGGTGGTGCAACTCGACAGCCGGACTTTCTTCAAAGACGGCGGCATCAATGGGAACGATGGGTTTCTGTTGCGCCGTGCCCGGCCGATTTTCTCAGGCACGGTGTTTCGCGATTTTGATTTTAATTTCACGCCGGATTTTGGGGGCAGCACGGTCCAGATTTTGGACGCCTACGTGAATTACCATTACAACTCCGCCCTGCAACTGGAAGTTGGCAAGTTCAAAGCACCCATAGGGTTGGAGGCGCTGGTGGCTGACCAGTACCTTTTGTTTAACGAGCGTTCCCTGGTGACGGACTTGGTGCCGAACCGGGATCTCGGGGTGGAATTTCACGGGGACGTGCTCGGCGGTGCCGTGAGCTATGGCTTGGGCTTGTTCAGCGGGGATACGGATTACAATGGCACCACGGCCAACACGCCGTCACAGGATGACAAGGCTTTCGAGGGGCGGTTGTTTTTTCAACCCTGGAAAAACACCGAAATCAATGCCCTGCGCGGACTTGGTTTTGGCGTGGCCGGCAGTTATCTGGCCGATCATCCCCCAACCAATTCAGCCACCGGCCTGACGCCCGGCTACACGACCGACGGACAGCAGAAATTCTTCACCTACAATGCCGGGGTGAATGCCAATGGAGCGGGTTGGCGGGTTTCACCGCAGGCCTACTATTTTTATGGCCCGCTTGGCGTGATGGGGGAATATGTCGCTTCCGACCAGCAGGTGGCTTCCACCACCAAATCCGCGGACTTGCACAATACGGCTTGGGAAATCACCGGCAGTTGGGTGCTGACCGGCGAGGACGCTGCCTATGACGGGGTGACGCCGCGGCATCCGTTTGATCCGCGCACTGGCGGTTGGGGGGCCTGGCAAGTGGTCGCCCGCTATGCCTCATTGAATGTGGATAGCAAGGCGTTCGCGGACGGCTTCGCCAGTTCGGCGAAAAATGCGGATGGCGCCAATGCCTGGTCCGTGGGGCTGAACTGGTATCTCAACCGGAACGTTCGCGCCGACCTCAGCTTTTCGCGCACGCTCTTTGACGGTTTTACCGGCAAGCCTGCGCCGGGCGTGGTGCCGGCCCAGGCGGAAAACGTGTTGTTTTCACGACTGCAACTGGCCTTTTGATTCCAGCCATGCCTATAAATCTCTCCATCCAAGACCGGGCTTCTCATGAACCGGAGCGCCGACCTCGGGTACGGCTCGTTTCAAATGGCGCATCGTCGAGCCGGGGCGGTGCCCGGCGCTCCGTTGGCAACGCTCGCGGCCCGTGGTTGTCGAAGTTTGGCCTGCCAATTCTGCTGGCGGTGACGCTGGCGGTTTCCGCCGGCGCCGGCGAAATAAAATTGCTCAATGTTTCCTACGATCCCACGCGCGAACTTTACACCGAATACAACGCTGCCTTCGCCAAGTACTGGACGGCGAAAACCGGTGACAATGTGCTGGTGTCGCAATCCCATGGCGGCTCGGGCAAGCAGGCGCAGGCGGTCATCAATGGGTTGGAAGCAGACGTGGTCACACTCGCGCTGGCATACGACATTGACGCGATTGCGCAGCAGGCGAAATTGCTGCCCGCCGATTGGCCGCAGCGGCTGCCTAATGACAGCACACCCTATACTTCCACGATTGTATTCCTCGTTCGCCAAGGCAACCCCAAGCACCTCGCGGACTGGGATGATTTGGTCAAGAATGGCGTGGGGGTGGTGGTGGCCAATCCCAAAACCTCCGGCGGTGCGCGTTGGGCCTACCTTGCCGCGTATGCGGATGCGCTGGAAAAGCACCACCATGATGATGACGCCGCGCGCGACTTCATCAAACGGCTCTACAAAAATGTCCCGGTGCTGGATTCTGGCGCACGCGGCGCCACCGTGACGTTTGCCAAGAACGGCATTGGCGACGTGCTGCTGGCCTGGGAAAATGAGGCGCACCTCGCGCTCAAAGAATTCGGCGCGGATAAGTTGGAAATCGTCACCCCACCGCTGAGCATTCTGGCCGAGCCGCCCGTGGCGGTGGTGGACAAGAATGCCCGGCGCCACCACACGACCGCGGTGGCGAATGAATATCTGAAATATCTTTATTCGGAGGAAGGCCAGGAAATCGCCGCCCGGAATTTTTACCGTCCGCGTAACGAGGCCGTGGCCAAAAAGTACGCTGCCAATTTCGCCCGGTTGAAGCTCGTCACCATTGAGGCGGAGTTCGGCGGGTGGGGTAGGGCGCAACAGACGCATTTCGCCGACGGCGGCGTGTTTGATCAAATCTACCAGAAATAAATCGCCAGAAAAAAAATCGAATTATTTTTGTTTTTGCGGTTGACATAAACCGCAGATGTGTCAAAATAACGATGTAAACGGTAGTGTATATAAGATCGCAGATGTCAAATTGATTTGAAGCTATTAACAATAGAGGTTTTCAGGCCTTTTTTATTTGAATTAAACAACGATTCAGCGTGTCGTGTATATAATTAATGCCAAAATTCACGGGCGGCCGGACCATGGCAGCGCAATTCAGTTTGCATCGCAAAATTCAGCACCAAAATAAATTATGACCATCGCCGAATCACCAATTCAATTTGCGCCTGCCCCGGCCCGCAAGCAACGACGATCCATCGCCGACCTGCTCGCGCCCTTGGAGCAGATCGCCGCCACCTCGCCGAACCTGGTGGCCAACCACGACGCCCGTTTTGAGGCAAACGGTGAAAGCTACGAACTGCCGCGCTACTTATTTGTCGGCCCGCGTGGTGGCGACACGCCCATCCGCGTCGGCATTTTTGCCGGCATCCACGGGGACGAACCGGAAGGCGTCCATGCGCTTGTCCGGTTCATTCAACTGCTTGAAGCCAGGCCGGAGTTGGCGGCGGGTTATTACTTGTCGTTTTATCCGGTCTGCAATCCGACCGGCTTCGAGGATGCCACGCGGTTTTCGCGCAGTGGCAAAGACCTGAACCGCGAATTCTGGAAGCGTTCCGCCGAGCCGGAAGTCCGGCTGCTGGAGGCCGAATTGGTTTCCCGCTCGTTTCAAGGCCTCATCTCCCTGCACACCGATGACACCAGCGATGGTTTCTACGGTTTCGCCCACGGCGCCACGCTCACGAAGTATCTCATCGAGCCGGCGCTGGCGGCGGCGGAAAAGTTTCTGCCGCGCGACGGGCGCCCGGTCATTGATGGCTTCAACGCGCGGCGCGGCGTCATCCGCGACAGTTATGCGGGCATTTTATCCGGTCCGCCGAAACTGCGCCCCCGGCCGTTTGAAATCATTTTGGAAACCCCCGCCGCACCGCCGGAGTTTTTGAAGGAACTTGCGTTCGTGGGCGCGCTCCAGACCATCTTGCTCGAATACAACAAATTCATCGCCTACGCACCCAACCTTTAGTCACGACAGACACTGAATACTATTATGCTTTATGTCACACATCTATAACGACATCACTGAAACCATCGGCAACACCCCGCTCGTGCGGCTCAACCGCACCGCGAAGAAATACGGCGCCGTCGCCGACGTGCTGCTCAAACTCGAATTCTTCAATCCGCTCTCCAGCGTCAAGGATCGCATTGGCGTGGCGATGATTGAAGACGCCCTCAAGTCCGGCGCGATCAAGTCGGACACGGTATTAATCGAGCCGACCAGCGGCAACACCGGCATCGCACTGGCGTTCGTGGCGGCGGCCAAAGGCTTGAAACTCATCTTGACGATGCCGGAGACGATGAGCGTCGAACGGCGCAAGCTGCTCAAGATTCTCGGCGCGAAACTGGTGCTAACGGAAGGCCCGAAAGGCATGAAAGGCGCGATTGCGAAAGCGGAGGAATTGCAAAAACAGATTCCCAACAGCGTCATCCTTCAGCAATTTAGCAACCCGTCAAACCCGGAAATTCACCGAAAAACCACGGCGGCGGAAATCTGGCGCGATACGGACGGCAAGGTGGATTTCGTTGTCGCGGGAGTCGGCACGGGCGGCACCATCACCGGCGTGGCGGAAGTCATCAAAAAACTGAAACCGGAATTTAAAGTCATTGCCGTCGAGCCAGTCAAATCTCCGGTGATTTCGGGCGGTCCGCCAGGACCCCACAAACTGCAAGGCATCGGGGCGGGCTTCATTCCCGTCAATCTCAACACCAAGATTGTGGACGAGGTGATTCAAGTGAATGAGGATGATTCCGGTCCGATTTCCAAGGAGGTCAACGCGCTGGAAGGCATTCCCATTGGCATTTCCAGCGGCGCGGCGGTGTGGGCGGCGCTGCAAGTGGCCAAACGCCCGGAAAACCAGGGCAAAACCATCGTGGTCATCGTGCCGTCTTCCAGCGAGCGTTATCTCTCGACCTGGCTTTTCGCCGACATCGGCACGGAATCGGACGACATTAGCCGCTGGCTAAAACTAGCATAAATGTCTTTGCTGATGCGGCGTGCTTTCAAAACCATCGGAGCGCGCCCGTCCCGGGCGCAGCAGTGATGAGACCGGCAATCCGCTAATGGATTGCCGCAAACCGCTGGTCGTGAGTATATTGCCGCGGCCGGTGTCGGTCGCGCTCCGTAATTTTAAAACACGACCTGCGATTTTTCCAGTATAGTGGCCACAAAAAGCTATAAGACAAAACGATTGCGCGTGCTGCCGGGCTTCAAACTGACGCTCGGCTTCACGCTCTTTTATCTGGGTCTTATCGTGCTGCTTCCCTTGTCCGCCGTGTTCTGGAAAACCAGTTCGTTGACGTGGAACGAGTTCTGGCACACGGTCACGATGCCGACGGCGCTGGCGTCGTATCGGCTTACGTTTGGCGCGTCGTTTTTGGCGGCGCTGGTGAATGCGTGCTTCGGGTTCATTGTCGCGTGGGTGCTGGTGCGCTATCAATTTTTTGGAAAAAAAATGGTGGATGCGCTGGTGGACCTGCCGTTTGCCCTGCCCACGGCAGTGGCCGGCATCACCCTGGCGTCGCTCTACGCGAAAGCCGGTTGGATCGGACATTGGCTGGAGCCGCTGGGAATCAAGGTCGCCAACACGCAGCTTGGGGTTTTCGTGGCGCTCACGTTCATCGGTCTGCCGTTCATCGTGCGCACGGTGCAGCCCATCCTGGAAGACCTGGATCCGGAACTGGAAGAAGCCGCCGCCAGCCTGGGCGCGAACCGCTGGCAGGTATTCTGGCGTGTGATCCTGCCGATGGTCACGCCCGCCCTCCTGACGGGTTTCACGCTGGCGTTTGCGCGTGCCTTGGGCGAATACGGCTCGGTGATTTTCATCGCCGGCAACATTCCGATGAAAACCCAAATCACCCCCGTGGTCATCATGGGCGAACTGGATATGTTTGATTACGCCAAAGCCACGGCCATCGCCGTCGTGCTGCTGGTGGTGTCCTTCGTGCTGCTGCTCAGCGTCAACGTCCTCCAGTGGTGGACCAACCGCCACAACTCCACCAGCCTGGCATGACGGGAAACGATGAATAACATCCAACACTCAACATCCAACATCCAACATCCAATGGCCCGGGATTCTGGCGTTCGGTGGATATTGGATGTTCGCCAATTTCTTTTGCCATGAATTTCCCAGTGCCACACCGCCACTCATCCACCGAATCGCCCGGCGTGCGCCGGCTGCTTATTGGCGTGGCGCTGGCGTTTTTGAGTTTGTTCCTGTTCCTGCCGCTGATCTCCGTGTTCGCTCAGGCCTTGGCCAAAGGCTTCCATTTTTATTTCCACACCATCAGCGATCCCATGGCCTTGAGCGCCATCAAGCTCACGTTCATCGCCGCCGCCATCGCGGTGCCGCTCAATTGCGTCTTTGGAGTCTGCGCCGCGTGGACGATTGCGAAGTTCGAGTTTCGCGGCAAAAACATTTTACTCACGTTGATTGACCTGCCGTTCTCGATTTCCCCCGTGATCTCCGGGTTGATTTACGTCCTCGTCTTTGGCGCCCAGGGCTGGCTGGGGCTGTATCGGAACGCAGATCATCCCGCCTGGCCGTGGCTGGCCAACTGGCTGAACGACCATGATGTCCAAATCATTTTTGCTGTGCCGGGCATTGTGCTGGCGACGATCTTTGTGACCTTTCCCTTTGTCGCGCGGGAGTTGATTCCGTTGATGCAGGCGCAGGGCCGGAACGAAGAGGAAGCCGCTCGTTCCCTCGGCGCCAGCGGCTGGCAGACCTTCTGGCGCATCACGCTGCCGAATATCAAGTGGGGCCTGCTTTATGGCGTCATCCTGTGCAACGCGCGCGCCATGGGCGAATTCGGCGCGGTCTCCGTGGTCAGCGGCAAAATCCGTGGCAAGACGAACACGATTCCGCTGCACATCGAAGCGTTGTATGATGATTATAATTTTACCGGCGCGTTTGCGGTGGCGTCGCTGCTGGCGCTGCTGGCGCTGGTGACCCTCGGCCTGAAGACCTGGGTGGAGCACAAGCAAGCCGCGCTAAACGAACCCGGTACTTGAAATGCATACTGCCTTGCCAGCACGATTTTGCGGAGCGCGCCCGTCCTCGGGCGCAGCAAGTTGGAGCGTGAAGAACGCCTGGCCTGTCCGCTGGTCTCCGATACGCACCGGAGCGCGCTCGTCCGCAGGCGCAGCCAGCCGGCGATGCGGAAGGGTTGGGCAAACCCGACCACCTTTTCCGCTTGGGACATCGCTGCGCCCGGGACGGGCGCGCTCCGATTCGGGAACAAATCCGTCTGAAATCCAGCTTCTTACATGAGCGTTGAAGTCAAAAATGTCACCAAGAAATTCGGCCGCTTCACCGCGCTCGACCACGTGAGCCTCCGGGTGGAGTCGGGCGAGTTGGTGGCGTTGCTCGGCCCGTCAGGCTCCGGTAAGACCACGTTGCTGCGCACCATCGCCGGCCTGGAATTTCCCGATCCGGGCGACGCCCAGGTTTTGTTTTATGGGGAGGATGTCACCGGCATTCCGGCCAGCGAACGCAAGGCCGGTTTCGCCTTCCAGCACTATGCGTTGTTTCGTCACCTGAGCGTGTTCGAGAACATTGCCTTCGGCTTGCGGGTGCGCCCGAAACCAACGCGTCCGCCGGAGGCGGAAATCCGCGCCCGCGTGGAGAAATTGCTGAAACTCATCCAGCTTGAACCCTTGGCCGGCCGGTTTCCGTCGCAACTTTCCGGCGGCCAGCGCCAGCGTGTGGCGCTGGCCCGGGCGCTGGCGGTGGAACCCAAAGTCCTGCTGCTGGACGAACCGTTTGGCGCGTTGGACGCCAAGGTGCGCAAAGAACTGCGCCGCTGGCTGCGGCAGTTGCACGAGGAAATCCACGTCACGACCCTGTTTGTGACGCATGATCAGGAGGAGGCGCTCGAAGTGGCCGACCGCGTGGCCATTTTGCGGGATGGCCGCATCGAGCAAATCGGCACGCCGGAGGAGATTTACGATCATCCCGCGTCGCCGTTCGTTTATGATTTTCTCGGCAACGTCAATTTATTCAGCGGCCGCGTGAAGGACGGCGCGGTGGTCATCGGCGAATCGGAATTTGCCGCTCCCGAAACCGCGGGCGGGCCGGACACCGACGCGATTGCGTTTGTGCGTCCGCACGATGTTCGCATCACGCGCGAGCCGGGCGGGCAAAAGACCTTTCCCGCGCTGATTGTCCGGTGCAATGCGGCTGGGCCGGTGGCGAATTTGGAACTGGACCGGGTCCAAGGGGGCGGACACTTTGCCGCGCAAATGAGCAAGGAGGAATTTCAGCAGTTGCAGCCCAAGGCCGGCGAACACGTTTTTGTGGAATTGAAGAACGTAAGAATCTTCTCGGAGGATTATTCGATTTGACGCCACGCCGTGGCGGCGGGCATCTCTGCCGGCCGTAGAGCCGGGCTTCCCAGCCCGGCGGAAAGAAGGCCGAGCCGACCACAGCACGTTGGGATTTTGTCAGGGCATCTGCCCGCCCCACGCCGATTCCGGGCGGCAAGGATGCCGCCCTCCACGTCAGGCAAGGATGCCTGACGCCACGCCGTGGCGGCGGGCATCTCTGCCGGCCGTAGAGCCGGGCTTCCCAGCCCGGCGGAAAGAAGGCCGAGCCGACCACAGCACGTTGGGATTTTGCCAGGGCATCTGCCCGCCCCACGCCGATTCCGGGCGGCAAGGATGCCGCCCTCCACGTCAGGCAAGGATGCCTGACGCCACATTAGTGGTGTTCCGCGCTTGCCAGCCAGTGACGCTGGCTTCATGCTATCTCCACGTCCACTGATTTTATCCCTATCGCAATCACAAAACCGGGGTAGATTCAACCAAACGAGAATCCTGGCCATGTCCGAGCCAACAACGAACCGTGCCGGCGGCAGTGCAACCGTGGTTTGGTACCTGGTTGAAATGACCGTCTATGCCTTGTTTGTCTTCGCTTATTATTTGGCGGTGCTGCACGCCTCGCGCGGTTGGCTCAAAGAACTCTTTGACACGCATAAAGCCATCTATGCGGTGGTGGCGCTGGCCTTGATTATTGGGCAGGTCGTTTTGCTGGAATTGGTGACCACCGGCCTGTTTCGACTCATTCGCGGCAAATTCAAATGACCGGCGCATGGACTTTCCGATTTCTGGAACTCACATCAATCCGGTCGCTTTGATGGGCGCCGGCTTTGTCATCGGTGTGCTCGGTGGTTTTTTTGGGGTGGGTGGCAGCTTTCTGGCCGGCCCGGCTTTGTTTGCGTTCGGGGTGCCGATGAATTTCGTGGTGGGGACAGACTTGGCGCATATTGTCGGCAAATCCATTGTCGCCGCCAGAAGACACAGCCGCCTCGGCAATGTGGATTTCAAGCTGGGGCTGCTCATGATCGCCGGCACGATTCCTGGCGTCGAAGCCGGCGCCCAAGGCATTCAATACCTCAAGCGCCATGCCAACGTGGATCAGGTGGTGGCCCTGGTTTTTATCTTTGTGCTCATTTCCATCGCGATTTTTGTGGCTTGGGAAAGTTTGCGGACGCTGCAATTGGGCAAGGGGGCACGGTTCAAAAAAACGCACACCGTCGGTTCCGCCAACACCAACCGAGGCGATGTCTCGGCCCTGGCGGGCGTGGCCAGGCGGATTCATCTTTTGCAATTTCCCCCCATGATCAGCCTGCCCAGATCCGGCATCAGGGAGGTTTCACTTTGGGCGATACTGATAGTGGCTTTTGTGGGCGGGGTATGCAGCGGATTTCTGGGCGGCGGGGCGGGCTACATTCGCATGCCGGCCATGGTTTATCTCTTGGGCGTGCCCACTCATCTGGCCGTCGGCACCGATTTGTTCGAGGTCATCATTTCCGGCGGTTATGGCACGCTGACCCATGCACTGAAGGGCAACGTGGACATTCTCATCGCCTTGGTCATGCAGACGGGTGCCGCCATCGGCGCCAAGCTGGGGGCCAGTTTAACCACCTATTTTCACGGCCCAGGCATTCGTCTGGCCTTTGTGCCGCTGCCGTTGCTCGGAGCGGCCCTGCTGATTTACACGCTGATCACCGGCCATCACTTTGGCTGAGCCAGAGCACCGCTCTCCGACCCGGCGGGTCGGAGTTGGCTTAAGAAAATTCCCGCCCGAAACCGAAACCGACAAAACGACAAAACGCTATCGAATTCTTCTTGACGTGTTGCTTGGAAACTGATATGAGTCCTTTTGATACTGCAAGGCAGACTGGAAACAATATGAAAACCATCGGCCGGATATTGTTAACCGCCTTCACGCTGGCGATCGCGTTCAATCACGTTCACGCTCAAACTGCGCCGCTCGACGGCGTCGTCGCCCTGGCCGCCGACTCGCAATCGCTCCCGCCAGTTTACCCTTTGGACGTGCCGGTTGTCGGCTCAACCTGCTGGTGGGTTTTGCCCGGCGGCATCACGGTTGCAATGCCGTTTTTGCCTCCAGGTTCGTATGGCGGAATCTGGCAGATAGCGCCACAACAATTTTTGGTGGACCAAACCGGAGGCAGCGCGGTGGTGAATCCGCGCCGGTTCGGGCTGCCCGCGAACAGCACCGCTGCCTCGGTGGTGGCGGCCGAAGTCCAGAGCCTGATAAACCAGATCATCCAAGTTCAGACCACCGCCGCAAATCCCCCCGCAAGGGCTCTTGGCATGGCGGCGGGCTTGCATGGTTTTGACGATAACGGCGGCGCCGAGGACGCGAACACGACCACCAGTTTCAACACCTATCCCACCAACGGCCTTTGGCTGGAAATGGTGGGCGTCACCAACGGGCTGGCGTTTCTAAACCTGCATTGTGTCCCAAACTTGAACTCGGTTTATGAAATTCTCAGCCAGACGCAGTTGACGAATGCCGTGGCCCAAAATTGGAACATTGAGATGGAGGTATTTCCGCCGGATACCAATCAAACGGTGGTACCCTTTACGGTGCCGGAAGCGGGCCGGACGAATCTGTTTCTCTGGGCGCAGGACTGGACGACCGTGGACAGCGACGGGGACGGAGTGCCTGATTGGTGGGATTGGCTGTACTGCGGCGTCACCACGATGGACACCAGTGCCACTGACTACTCGGGTAACGGGAACACCTTTTCGCAGGATTATTCCAACAACACCCCGCCAACAGTCTTTGAATTCAATGGGATTGGGGTGGCCAATAATTATGTGAATGTCAGTACGGTGCCGGTGCAACTGAGCGTGGCGGGCTATCCCTATTACGTTGCCATCTTGATTGACGACACAGATTTTACTGACGCGGTTTGGACCAACTACACCACTGCCAACCTGACCATCAATCTCGGCGCCGTCCAAGGCTGGCACGATGTTTGGATTGGCGTGCGCGGCCACGCGGATGATCCCAGCGCGGCGGTGTGGCAGTGGCAGCGGTTAAAACTGGATTTGACGCCGCCCACCCTGATCATCACC
>Ga0316217_10002044_pt1 | contig 25045 bp, 9 predicted proteins | sample 1anoAmetaG_FD_203633 | JGI IMG/M metagenome (GOLD analysis project Ga0316217, IMG submission 203633) | Freshwater microbial communities from Trout Bog Lake, Wisconsin, USA - 1anoA | ecosystem: Environmental > Aquatic > Freshwater > Lake > Hypolimnion/Profundal zone | place: USA: Wisconsin...
CACCAGCTATTGGTATCAGTGGAGGCCGAGCTCCAATAGTTGCTGTAGTTCCAATTCACCGCATTGGTCGCCGGATATCCGGCGGACAGCGTGCTGGAGGCCCAGGCGTATTTGCCCAGGGCCAGATTGGTGCCGGAATAAATGCGGCTCAACAGATTGGTGTAGCCCGGCTCCAGCCCAGCCGCACTCATGATCGCTTGGGCGGCGGCCGGAGGCTGACCGAGCGGGAAGGTGGCATACGCGATGTTGGTTACCAGTCCGCCGTAGCTACAGAAGGTGGAATCGCTAAAATTTCCAATCGCCACACAGTTCTTCGGGTCAACCGTATCATAGCCCACCCAGCCACAGCCGGTAAGCCCGGGCAGCACCTGCCGAACCACGTTGCTGCTCCAAGTCCAACCGTAGCTGGCTGCATCCTGATAAAGCCCCCTCACCGCATAGTTGCCAGCGCTCGGCTGATTGATGTCGTAAATATCGTTGGCCGTGACCAGGCTGTTCGGAAAAACGCCAAAGCTGTAGATGGAACCGCCGTCACACACACCGTAGCGCGCCCCGCCCATAACCAGGGCAATCCGGTTGGAAGCCACCAGAATGTTGCCCTGCCCGTTGGCCGGCAGGCTACTGATCGTATTGCGCTCATGGAAACCCATGTATTGCGAGTCGGCCATGTCGTTATGTACGACTTGGAAACTGTTATTGGCAAGATTATCAATTAATGTCGCCGCCATGAAATCCATCCCGATATCACGAATCACATTATCAGCGACCACTGTATTCGTGCCTACCTCGTTAACATTCCCCCAATTTCCGCCCAGCACGGACGCGCCGGTCAGATCACAGAAGATATTCCCCTGAACCAAGGTGTCCCGCGTCCCATCGTAAGTTCGAATGCCGCAAGCGCCCTGATGCTGGATGGTGTTGCCGAGGAACTGGATGCTCAGCGTGTTGATCAGCAGTATTTCCCCGGGAACCTGGTAATTGTAGCTGTTCAGCAGCTCCGCCTGACCGCCGCCAAAATAGGAATCACGCGGAAAAAACCAATTGCCATGCTCGAAAGTAATCCCTTGGAAGCGGATGTTCTGCACCTTGTTGCTCGTTGAGTCCCCAAGCACACTGACCAGAGTTTCAACCACCGGCGCATAAACCACCGCGGTGGTCATGTTTTCATAAGAATACGGATAGTAATACACCTGCTGAGTGGTGCGGTTGAGATACCATTCGCCCGGCTCGTCCAATTCTTCGAAGGCGCTGACCACCATCCAATAATTCGTGGCCGCAAAAAGATTCGTTCCCGGACCGCCCCCATAGCTGTATCTGTTCTGGCACCAAGGCTGTTGCAGGGCGACTTGGATCAGGCCACTGGTGCTGTTGGTGGTGATTCCCAAAATTGGAAATTCATCCACTTTGAAATGCTCGGCATGGAGGAGCCGCAAGTCGGCAAGGTTCGAGTAGGACTTCAGTCCGGCCGTCGGCGCGAAGGCGATGCCATCGCAGGTTTGTGGCGTGTTGGGGTCATAGTAATAGTCGGCTCCCTGAATCCAGTCCGAGCGGGCTCGGTCGGCGCGCACCTCGTTGACATAGAGTTGCCGGAAATAATCCGCGAAACCCGCATTGGTCGGCACGCTGGCCACCCAATACGCCTGGCCCGGCACTTGCGTCCAACCAGTCACGCGTTTGCCACCAGAAATCGTAGGCGTCTCTCCCGGATAGGCCCGGTAAGTAATGTAATAGCCGCCTGCTCCCGAGTTGACGGTTCCGAAGGCAAGGGTGTTTGTCAGTTCATAACGCCCGCCCCGCAGATAGACCGTGATTTCACCCGTTTGATAAACACTTGCGTCCAGGTAATCACGCGCTTTGGCGACCGTCTGCCACGGATTGCCGATACTGCCATCGCCGCTGCTATCACTGCCGGAAGGCGAGACGTAAAAGGTCTGAGGCCCCGACGCCACCTGGTCCACAACCAAATCCAGTTCGCCACCACTGATTTGGAGATGGCCGGTGCCGCGCTTGAAGGTCACCGCAGGAACAGCGCCCGCCACGCTGCCGCCGGCAAGCGAGGTGATCAACGAGTAGGTCCCCGGCGCAAGTGGCACGGTGTTATGGATTCTGAACACCGTGTTGGTGGAGAGTGTCAGCGTGCCATTGGTGACCACGAATACCGGTGTGCTGCCATTAAAACTCACCTCGACGATGCCATTGCTGGTTCGGAGACTGCCTTTCAGCAAACCGGTAGCCGAAGAGCTGTTGCTCAAGGTCTGGTTTGCCCACAATCCAAAGGTCGAACTCAGACCAGAAACATCCAGCATCGCCCCACCACCCACGCTCAACAACGGAGAGGTTAGCGAACATTTGTTGCTCAGTACCAACGTTCCGGAGAGGAGGTAAGTAGGCCCGGAACAAGTGTTGGTGCCGGTAAGAATGATCGGTGATCCGCCACTGCTCACATTGAGTGCTCCGGCCCCGCTGATGTTGCCGCTGATGGTCAGTGAATTGGCGTTGGCCGCCGTCGAGAGCGTCAGGTTGTTGTTGAGGGTGATGGCACCCGCCCAGGTCGGACTGTAGTTGACATAATTATCGAGCTGAGCCGATCCGGAGTTTCCCGCCTGCACCACCAAGGTGTTGTTGAAAACCCCTCCCACCCCAAGGCTCAGATCGGCATCGGCGGTGCCTGTGGTATCGCCCAAATAGACGGCGCCGGAACCGTTGTTGCCGAGCGCCCCCATGTTCTTGGCGACGACGGAACCGCTCGCAATGGTCAATCCGCCGGCGAACGGGTTGCTGGCTTCCAGCCTTAATATGCCGGCGCCTGACTTAAAGACCCCGCCGTTACTGATTGCGTTAAAGACGTCCAGCGTGTTTCCGGCTACGGAAAAGACACGGGTAACGCCGCCGAGGTCGACGTTGAGTTTGTTGGCGGAATTGCCCAGGTTGACACTGGCCGTGGTCATAGCCACATCGCCCCCGAGTGTCAGGGTCCGGGTGGTGGTGTTGGCCGAGGTGAGTGAAACCGTGAAGTTCCCGCCTTGATTAAAGGTCAGTCCAGTCGTCAGCACCATGTCTGCGGAAAAGGTGACCGATTGATTCGCCGCCAAAACCAGCGATGTGTCCCAGAGGCCATTAATGGTGCCACCCACCCAGTTTGTGGTGGCGTTGTAGTCGTATGGGCCGGCGCCGGTTTGATTAAAGCCGGTGGTTGCAGCCGAAGCGGCCAGGCACAGGCAAGAAGCAATTAAGCAACCGGTCTGCCGGCAGATTGCCGGCAAGCTGCGTCTGCCCAAGCTGACAGTTGTCTTTTGCTTCATTAATCAATAAGTTGATACACTAAACTCGTCCGCCGCCGCGCCGACCTTGTGGATGAAACAAGGGGCGTGAAACCAGCCGAGCCGGCTTCACGCCCCCCAACCCAATCCCTGTCAAACCAGATCAATACTTGAGCCGGTAAAATACTGCCGGCCGTGTTGGGTTGATCGTAACCGGATAAGGCGGCGTGGCCCCCGTCACTGTCTGCCAAGCACCCGTGTTAGACAAACTAACAGAGTTGGATTGCAACAGCCAGCCTTGGCCGGATGGCCAGCTTAAGGTCATGCTGGTCGGGCTGGTGACCGTGTAGGTGATGTTCGTTGGGTTTGGCGTTAAACTTGCCGCAACCTGCAAGCTGATCGTGCCGGCGCTCGTCACGATGGTGGCGGCGGTTTGCGGAGCCAGCGAGCCGCTGTCAATGACTGGCGAGCTGCTAAAGGCGCCGGAGCCGCCGGAGTACGTCGCCAGCGTGTAAGTGCCAACCGGCACATTGTTCGACAAGACGAGGTGTACGTCCGGAATCGTGCCGCTGGTGACAACGGTCAGCGAGCTGCTCATGGTCAACTGAGTTCCAAGGGCGAACACAGCATGGGAGCCGGAATTGTAGGCGACCGCGCCGCCAATCATGCCCGCACCACCCAACGTGCCCCCGGATTGCACTGTCACACTGCTGGCCGGATCGAGCGAACCACCCACCAGCAAGGTGCCATTGCTCACCACGGTCGCGCCTTGGTAGCTGTTGGCTGCGGTCAGCGTGAGCTTGCCCGTGCCCAACTTGGTCAATCCGCCGGCGCCGTTATTTTGCAGCGGCAGGATGATGGTGTTGTCATAGCCGCCGGTGTCAATCACCGCGCCGCCGTCGCCCACCATCAGTTGCAGCGGGTTCGCGCCGTTGTAGCCGTTATCAGTGGGAATGACGTTCGTGCTGGCGCAGACGAGCTTGCCACCGTTGAAGTTGATGACGTTGTTGCCCGATTGGGTGATGTAAGTGCCGCCACCACCTTCAACAATGGTAGTCACCGTCAGGACCCCGCCATTCAAGTTGAGCGTCGAGACGGTTCCGGCGCTTACATTGTTGCCAATCCAGAGACCGTTGGTGGTATAGGTATCGGTGGTGCCCACAGTCAGCGCTCCGCCGTTCACCGTCAGCGATGGCCCCGCGTTGATGGGGCTGCCGCCATACCCGATTTGAAACGTCGGAACCAAAAGGCTGCCACCATCAACAATGAACTGGGAGCTGTCCTGCAGAATGACCCCATAGGCCGTCTCCTTGATGTTGTTGCCACCGGTGAAGGTGACGGAGTGACTGCCGCCGGTGACACGCACTATGCCGAGTTGGCTATTCCAAATCGTCACGTTGGTAAGCGTCGTGGTGCCGCCCAAATCCAGTTCCCCGCCATATTGCGCACCAATCCGACTGAAGGACGACGAGCCCCCCAGACTGCCAAAGTCCGCCGACAAGGTAACAGCGCCGTTCAACGCGAGCGTGCCACTGTTTGTCACCAGCAAACCAAAACTGCTGGCAGTCCCCGCCGAGGACGGGCAATTGCCCGCCACATTGCCCGAGTAAGTGTCCGTCTGGCCCGTTAGGCCCACCGTCAACCGGTTCGTGGTCACATCCAGTGTGCCGCCGCTGCCCGAAAGGCCGCCTACCGTGCGAACACCGCCCGATACCAATTTAATCGTCCCGCCATTGTTGGTCAACTCTCCGGTCGTGTTGATGCCGCATTGCACCACCAGATTGGAGTTGCCAGTCTTGGTCAGGCTCGCGCTTCCGCCGATCGTGCCTGTGCCGGAGATGGTGTAATTGTAAGTAGCATTGTTCACGAGAATGCTGGGCGGCGTCACCGTCGAGTTGAGGGTTACCACCTGGTCACCGCTGATGAAGAGTTGATCAAACTGCACATTGTCGAGGTTATCCAGGTAGGCGGTGTATGCTGGAACCGCGCTGCTGTCTTTCCACACATTGGTGGGAGTGCCGGATTGCCACAACCCGGTGCCCGTGCCCGCCCAATGCAGCGGCTCCACCGGGCCAGCCGTGCTGGTAACCACAAGGTCCAATCCGCCGCCGCCGTTGATAACCAAGTGGCCTCCGCCACGGGCCATGGTCACCGTCGTCGGCGCCGTTCCCGACACGCCAGAGGTAATTAGATTATAAGTCCCCAGCGCCAGCACACCAGCCGTCGGATTGACCGTGAAGGCCGTCCCCACGGCCAGGGTTAAGTTGCCAGTGGTAACGGAAAAGACCGGCGTTGCGCCATCGTAACTCACCGCGATGCCGCCACTGCTGGCATTGAAATTTCCGTTCAGGTTGGCCGTTCCGCCGGTGTTGCCGAGCGTTTGGCCCGACTTGAGGACAAAATTTCCAGAGGTCGTTGCGGTCACATCAAAGGTCGCTCCGCCCGACACAGTGATGGAAGTCGTGTTGGAAATGGAACCATTACCAATCAGTGCCAGTTTGCCAATTGTGATAGAGGTGGCACCGGAATAGATGTTGGTCCCGGAGAGGTTAATGGTACAATCGGAGTTGTAGCTAGCCGTGCTCAAGCCGCCGGAACCACTGATCGCCCCGCTCACCGTCAGCGTTTGTCCACTGCCCCCCCTAAGGGTCAGGTTGGTGTTCAAAGTAATATTGCCTGCCCATGTGGGACTATATCCTGAATAGTTGTCCAAAGTCGCAATACCAGTGCTGCCCGACTGCACGATCAGTGTGTTGTTAAACGTCGAACTGGTGCCCAAGTTTAGAGTCGCCGAGTTGGCTCCGGCGGTGTCCAACAAATAAACGGTGCCAGTGCCATAAGCAGCGGCATTTTTTGCAACCGCGGCTCCGGCTTTGACCGTCAGGCCGCCGGCAAATGAGTTGGCCGACTCAATGCGCAGTACATTGCCATCCACCTTGGTGACACTGGCGACTTGGATATTGCCGAAAGCATCCACTTGCGAACTGCCGCCAACCGTGAGGACATAACTACCGGTAATCGGATCGCTGCTGCCGCTGCCTAGATTCAAGGCCTGGCCTGTGGCTTTGATGGTGCTGGCACTGCCCAAGGCTATCGGACCGAAGAAATTCGCCGCCGTCGCGCTGCTGTTGATCAGCGCACCCCCGCCGGCGGGTCCTGCGCCGTTCAAGGTCAGGATATTGGTGTTCGCGGAGGTCATGGTTATGCCGTTCACGTCCAAGACACCACCGCTTTGCACATTCACCGTCGCGCCGTTGCCGCCGAGCGCGGTGGCATTACCCATCTGAACGACGCCGTTGCTGATGATTGTGCCGCCCATGTAAGTATTTGCCGTAGCCAATGTCAGCGTGCCCGCGCCGGTCTTGGTCAAACTGCCGCCGCCAATCCCACCGGCCCCCGAAATGGTGTAGTTGTAGTTGGGATTGCTCACCAGCGTGCTGGCCGGACTCACCGCCGTATCCAAGGTCACGGCCTGGTTGGCGCTAATATACTGCTCGTCAAACTGCACCGTGTCGCCATCCACATAATAAACGGAAAGCGCGGTGGGTGTGGTGCTGTCTTTCCAGATGGTGTTGCCTGAATCGGCGGAATCCCAGGTGCCGGAACCAGAACCCGTCCAGTGCAGCGGTTCAACACCGGCGGGGCCGCCAATATCCACGACCAAAACCAATGCGCCGCTCGTGATGGCCAGATGGCCCGTGCCTCCGTTGAGCGTAATTGACCCCGGCGTCGAATACGGCGGCGTGCCGGCCACACTGCCACCGGGACCCGCGGTGATTAGCGCACAAGTTCCCAAACGCGGACCGAGGTTGCTGAGGTTGAACACCGTGCCGGCCGAAAGCGTCAGCGTGCCATTGGTGATGGTCAAGGGCGCGGTGCCGGGATAGAAGGTGATGGCAAAAGTGCCGGCGCTGGCGTTGAGGTTGCCCGCCAAGGTGGCCAGTGAAGTCGGGCTGTTGCTGATGGTCTGGCTGGATTGGAGCACGAAGGCAGAACTCTTGCCTGAAACATCGAACTTCGCCCCGCCGGCGACAAAGATGATTGGCGTGCTAGACATGGAACCGCTGCCCGTCAAAGCCAGGGTGCCGGCATTGATGTAGGTGTTCCCGGTATAGGTGTTGGCCAAATTCAAACTCACCGTGGCACTGCCATTCTTGGTCACGCTAGTCGTGCCACCGATGGCGCCGGCTCCGCTCAAGGTGTAAGCCAGGGTGCTGTTGTTGAAGAGCACTGCCGCGGGAGTCACGGTGGACAGCACGCCCACGGAACCGGATAAAGCCGTGTCATCAAAATTCACCGTATCACCGGTGGCATAAGTAACGGGCGTCGCCCCCACCTTCCAGGCATTGGCATCCGTCCAGTTGGCCGTGGTGCCTCTCCAAGTCTCCCCCACCTGATAATTACTCAACACCACACTAGTGGAGTTGACGGTCACAGTGAAGCTGCCGCCGTTGGCGAGCCGGATAAGACCACCAGAGAGATTGCCAAACGTCCCAGAGCTGCTGGCACAGGTCATGATGGTGTAATTATCTGAATTATTCGGCGTGAATCCGTTGATCAGCGAAACGTTCAGCGTGCTGTTGCCGAGATTCAATGCGCCGGTGACAGCAATTTTGTCGTATCTGCCGGCATTGGTGGCGTCTTGGAAGGCGGCCGAGGCCGTGGTGCCGCCGATGTCAATGGCAATCGTGGCGCTGGAATTCAAGGTGTAACCGCCATTGATGGTGGTCAGCCCGCTGTAGCCCACGTCGCCCGGCGCCATCGTGCCCGCCGTCTGGCTCAAGGTCGTGCTGTTGATGCTGCTGCCACTGCCATTGAAGGCAGCGGAGGGTGTAATGGTCAAAGCCGAAAGCTGGCCACCCGTCCAATTAAAGAAATTATTCATGACTGAACCGGCGACCGTCGCAGACACTGTCCCGTTGACAAGCAATTTGCCGTTAGCCAAGGTCACGGTGTTGCTTTCCGAATTGGCCTGTGCCGTCGAGGAACCCAAGGCCAAACCGCCACCAATGTTGACCGAACCGCCCGTGTTGACGCTCAAGGAGTTGCTTTCCGTCGCGCCGTTGGCCGCGCCCAAGGCCAAGGTCAACCCGCCGCCGAGGATGTTCAGAGCCGAGGCGCTGCTGCCGATGGCCGGCACCGCCAGATTCAAGCCGATGTTGTTGGCCGCATTACCTCCTTCCGAAACCGCACCGTAGAAATTCAACGTGCCGCTGTTCACGTTCCAAGTGCCGTGGGCAAAGCCCCCGTTCAAAACATTGACCGTCGCACTGTTGGTCACTTTAACCGTGCCGACAAATTGGGCACCACTGTTGTTTTGCCCAAGCTGGCCGATGTTAAATGTGCCGTTTTGCAACGTGCAACTGGAATTCGTGGCGGTGTTTTGGTAACCGAACCAACTAATCCCCACCGTGCCGCTGTTGGCGACCTGGAGCGTCGAGACGCTGTTCACCTGTGGATAAATAAAGCTGAAGCTGCTGCCGTTGCCCAGCGTCAGCGTGTTGTTGGCCGTAGCCGACACAATAAGTTCGCCGTAGCCGCTGGAACTGATGTTGCCAATGGCGGCTAAAGGCGTGGATCCCGCAATGTTCAAAACGCCATTGTTCACGATGGCGGCCGTGTAACTCCCGCCATTCAGGGTGGCATAACCCGGCGCGACGGGGCCGATGGTGTTGGGGTTGCCCGCAACCGGTGCTTCCGCCGCGTCAATGGTCAGCGTGCCCGACAAGGTGCCGGAATTATTGAAGTTGGCGGAGTTGGCAGTTGAGGGGGCAACCTCGACGTTGCCGGAAACCGTGCCGCCGCTGTTGATGGTCAGCGTGCCGCCGGTGTTGACTTTGACCGCTGAACCGGCAGCCAAGCTGCCATTGGTGGCAATTGTCAGGGTGCCCCCGTCCACGGTGGTGGCGCCGGTATAGTGGTTGGCAGAACTCAGCAACAATGTTCCCGCGCCGCCCACGGTAAGACCGCCCGGGCCGCTGCCAATCAGTGGCGCGCTGTTGGTCAGGGTGGCCCCGCTCTTGGTTTGGATGATTAATTCACTCGCACTGTCGCCGAGATTGCCGGAGCCGGAAAGGGTGGAATTGGCGGTAGCCAGCACACCGCCGCCGCTGGCAATGGTCAGGTTGTTTGCGCCCAGGGCAACGGTGCCACCCGCAAGCCGCAAGGTGTTGGCCGAAAGCGGGCCAGTCAGGGTCGTGGTGTTGGCGTTGGTATAATAATTTCCGCTGCTCGATCCGCCACTGGTGGGGACGCCGGTCGTTGAATTCTGGGCGGCAATTGAGCCGCTGCCAACGACCGCAAAATCGGACAGGCCATTGTAGGTGGCCCAGGCGCCGAGTGTGCCGGAAGCGCCAGAATAAGTCCCGGTGTTGCCAAAGTCCACTTCGCCAGCCGTGCGCGTAATGGCCCCCGGAGTAAAGGTGAGGCTGGTGGCACCGTTGACGATGTTCGTCACATAATTTCTGCCGCCGCTGACGGTCACGCCTTGAACGGTCTGCGCGTTAACCGTGGACGCCTTGCCGGTCATCAGAAAAGTGCCACCGCCGAGCGTGAGACCGCCGGCCGTGCCGTTCAAAATGTTAGCCGTCGGAGCGCCCGACTGGGAGAAATCCAATTGCAGGATGCCCCCGCCATTGACCGTCGTGCCGGCGGAATAGGTGTTCGCCGCCGCCAAAATCAGGTTGCCTTGGCCGGCCTTGGTCAGGCTGCCCGTGCCGCCGGGGTTGTCGGCGATGACGGCGAGGTTCGTGAGTTTGTCATTGTAGGGGACATCAATCGTTCCGCCGCCGCTGCCGCTGTTCGGACCGACATAAATACCGCGCGTCGCGGGCCATTGTCCGTTGCTGGCGACGGCGGGTATCCAACTATAACCACCACCGTTGAGAATGACGTTTCCGGCGGCGGTGGAAGCCGGCACCAACCCGAACGCACAGCCCGCATCAATCACGCTGATGACCATGCCGCCACTGATGGTGGTGCTGCCGGAAGCATTGCCGTTGTAAGTGTCAGCATAAAAACTCATTGTGACCCCAGTGCCAGTTGCCGTGGCATTGGCCGAGATGGTTACATTTGTGGTTGTGCCTGGAGTAATGGTAATGCCCGTGACATAAGCGCCGGGAGGAACTCCAGTGCCGGTAACCGATTGTCCAAGCGTAACACTCGCGACCGAACTTTGACCAAGAGTCAGGGTTGAGGAACCGGCTGTCGTGTTGAATTTAACAGCCGCCGTTCCAGAGGGATTCAGCATCAGGATGCCCGGGCCGGCTTTGGTCAGGCTGTAATTATTCCCGCCGTCGCTCAGATATCTGGTCAGGGCCAGCAGGGAACCGTTGACCGTCACGGTGCGACTGCCGCCGCTCATCGTTTGGTAATAACCTAGAAACAATGGCGAAGTCCCGCCAAAAGTAAAATCGCCGGACCAAGTCCCCGAGTTTGCCCCCAAGGTGACTACAGCCAGTGAAGTGTTGTCAATCGTGCCGCCGCTGATGATCCCATTGCCGCTGCTGCCGCCAACGGAGCTGTTGTTGAAATTGATTTGCTGACCGGCGCCAACCGAACAACCGCCGGTAAAACTGTTCACGCCATTCAGCGTCAGCGTGCCAGCCCCGGCCAAGGTGATGCTTTTTGCACCGCTGATGCTGCCGTTCAGCGTCAGGTTGCCGCCGCCGCTGTTCAGGCTAATGGTGGTGTTGGCGCCCAGGGTGATGTTGTTGTTGATGGTTTCCAGCGCTGTGCCGTTATTGGCGATGCTGCCATTCAAAGTGAACGGATTGCCGCCCATGGTGAAGGCGCTCGCGCCGGAATTGAAAGTAATGCCGCCGTAGGTAAAACTGTTCTGGTCGCAAATCAAAGTCGCGCCATTGGCCCCCGCCGTTCCGAAAACCAGCGAGTCGCCGGTAATCGGCGGCTTGTTCGCGCTGTCGCTGGTCCAGTTGCCGGAGAGGGAAAAATTGGCGGCGCCGCCCCCCCCCTGCCAGGTATCATTACCGTTGGCGCCCCGCGTTTCGGTGGCGATGCCGAGGAGGGCCAGGACGGCGACAAGCAAGGCGATGGAAGTGTGGCGATGGAACCGGCCAAGCCGAGCTTGGTCTTTGTTGGTTTGGTTGTTGGAACCAGGATTCATAATTTCACTTGTTGGTTAATGTTTTTATGGTTGAATGATTTTACGGTTGCAGGAGATTGAGAATAGTCATCGAGTTCAATCAATGGGTCTTGCCACTGATGCCGGCAAACCAGAACTTGGCAAAGGGTGAGGAGCCATCGGTGCAATTCGCCGGCAAGGGATAGGCCAGTGGAATTCGGCCTTCCTTTAATCCGGTCAAATCCGGCTTCCGGGCATCGGCATGGCCATCAAAATAAGCCTGAACCCCCGAGCCGTCACTGTAGAGCCAGGCATTTTGATAGGTGTTGGCGAAGGCCACCTTCGCTTTACCCATGTGCGGACAAGTCGGAGGGCGCCCCATCCAACCGCCATCACAGGGTCCCCAGAATTGATTGTTGTCGTTGAACCCGCCGCAATCATTCATTTCCATGGCGTCGGAAGGTTTAACCACTCTAGTTATTTTGTCCAACCATCCACTCTCTCCAGTGCCACCAGACGATACGTCCATGTAATCCCAGTAAATAATACGATTTGCCGAATACGTGGGCTCATTTAAGACATTGATATGCTTCACTGCCGGACAAAAACAAATGTTGCTTACCGCAACACCCCCATGGTTCATTCCGCCCATTCCCATGGCGGCAATCCACTGATCATATGCAGGTTGGTCTTGATCAGGTGTCCGAAAACCACCAGGCCCCACATGCGCAGACATTACAAACCCGTAGCAAATCCGGTCCTGATTGTTGCTCACATAGATTGCAGAGGCCAAACCGATTTGCCTGATGTTGCTCACACATTGGATTCGCAAAGCCGTTTGTTTGGCACGCGACAGCGCCGGCAGCAGCATGGCCGCCAGGATGGCAATGATGGCAATCACCACCAATAGTTCAATCAAGGTGAAAGCCTGGACTGTTGAATTCTTGCTGGCGCGGCGGCTACGCTCGCGACCGATTATCAGATTTGGTCTGTTCATCACAACATTTTTGGCGAATTTGTGTAAAACTACATTTTCGCTCGAAATCTTGCTAGTCGCTCAAATGAGCGACAAGAGGTACTCACGATCTCCGAAGTCAGAAAAAGCTCGTGAAGATTATTGCTTAAACAACCCGCGCCGACCCTGCACCAAGCGACCCGCCTTGAAATCACCTCCCCTTTTGGAGGAAACCAGGCTGGTTCTGGATGAAGCGCCCAAGGCGATCTCGCCTTTCGGCGGTCTGGCCAGTTTCATTTCCTCCTGGGCCAGATCAGGTTCGCCCGCGAAGCGCAACCCCATCGGCCGTTTGCCGAACCACGTCCAACAACGGCATCCCGTTGGCTGAGAACACTTTGCAGCTCCCCAATGGGAAGTCATAGATGGTGAAACTTGGCAACCGCCTGGGCGCGGCTATGCACATGCAGCTTCTTGTAAATACGGCCAACGTGGGTCTGGATTGTCCAGTAACTGACGCCCAGTTTGTCGGCGATCTCCTTTTTTAGAAAACCCTTGGCCAGCATTTCCAGGATTTCAAGCTCACGCGCTCCCAGAGCTTTGCCGTCATCCGGCGCAGTTGCCGGCTTGCGAAAGGTCTGAATCACCCGGCGCGCAATGCTCATGCTCATGGGCGCGCCACCCGCCAGCACCTCGTGAATCGCCTCAGCGAGGCTGGCAAATTCCAGAGGTTTTAACAGATACCCGGAAGCCCCGGCGGCGAGTGACTCATAGACCGAGTCGGAATCATCATAAACGGTGATCATGATGATCTGCGTCGCCGGCAGTTTCCCGGACAGAACCCGAACACAGTCAATGCCGCTCATCCCGGGAAGCTGAATGTCCATCAAGACAATGTCCGGCTTGATCGCGGGCAAAGCGTCAATGGCGGCCTCGGCGCTTGGATAAGAACCGACGCAGGTGCAAGGCGGCAACAGCATGGCGCCAATTTGCTCTCGTAAAGCCGAATTATCTTCGACCACGGCAACTCGGATTTTTTGGGGGTTCATGTTTTTTCCTCCTTGAGCGGCACGGAAAGCAACACCGTGGTTCCGCGGCCAACCGCACTTTGGCGGGAAAATGTTCCGCCAATCTCCTCCATGCGTTTGCGCATGTTGGAAGAGCCGCGCGAGGTTTCTGAATCGGTTTTCTCCGCGAAGCCGCAGCCATTGTCTTTGACCACTACCTGCAAATGACTCTCCGTTACGGAAACGCGGCAGAGAATCTGTGTGGGGGATCCATGCCGGACCGCATTGTGAACCGCCTCCTTCGCGGCGAGAAAAAGGTTGTGCCGCAGACGGCCCAAAAGCGGATAGTTCGGGAAGCTTTCTGGCAAGTCGAAACGGGCGGAAATCCCGGCTAATGCGAGGTAGGCCTGAACCGATTTGCAGAAATAACTGGCAAAGCGCTCAATGCTGTCGTTGGCCGGATTGATGGCCCAAACAATTTCCTCAAATTGCCGGACCGTCTGTTGCGCATGTTTGGTAATTTCCGCCAGGCGGGGATTTTTCGAGCAATCGGCGCAGGCATTGCGCTTGATCAAATCTGCTTCCATGGCGATGCTGGCAAGCTCCGTCCCGATGTCGTCATGAAGATCCCGGGCGATGCGGACACGCTCCCCTTCGGTGGCCGCCAGCTTGGTTTTGCTCGAAATAATTCCGACCTGTTTCTGAACCTGCCTCCGCAGCGCGAAAGACCACAACACCGCCAGACTCAACGCCACCATAACGCCGCCCAACGCCATTAGCAGCCTGCCCGTGGTCCACCACGGAGCCGATTTGATGACCGTCACGCCTTCCGGCCCTTTTAGCCATAGGTGGAACCCGTTGGGAACATAGTTAAATACCGGATCGCCCTTTTCCGGAAATTCGTATTCACAGACTCCCGTCATTTCCACCAAGGAATCAAGCTGCCAATCCGCCACCTCTCGTTCTGCGACCGCATGATCGTAGGGAATGTGCGCAAGAAAAAATATTTTATCTGATTCAACCAAAAGTGTCAGCGGGTCCTTTGACGATTTCCAATCCACCCGCCGCACGATGCCGGAAAGCCGAACCCAGCGTCCGCCAAAGTCACTCGACTCCGGCTTGCCCCAGTCACTCCGTTTGCCGGGATCCAATAGCTGGGGCGCGGTGACCGGAATTGCGGCTGGCGCCATCCCCGCGCCGGTCACGCGCACCACGGCGTTGCGCAAGGAGGCAAAGGTGTGTGAGGTGTCCACAAAACCCGCGACGTCCACCTGTTGTCCAACCTGCACGTCCGCCAGTGAATCCACCCGCAGGCCGGTTTCGCCGTCTTGCAGAAAGAAAAACCGCTTCGATACCCTATAGGTCACTACCCCGGAAACGACCCGGCGATGCCACGGACGGCTATCCGGTGAAAATGGCATCAAGCGCCCCAACGGCACTCGCGGTGATTGAAATGGATCTTGGGGAGCCGGTTCAAGCACATCAATGTCCGTTTTCGGATCCGCCACCTGTATTTTTAAAAGCGCCGCCTCCGAGCGGGAATTGACATCCGGAGAAAAGATGCCCCTCACCCGAATCCGAGCATCTACGAATTTTCCAAAATCCCGCGCCACGCCGGCCGAACCCAAACGGCACGGAATACCGTCAATCAGCATCAAGGCTCCAACCCCGAGAAATTCTCCCTGGTAAGCGGTCTGAACCACGCCTTCCACTTCAATCCATTGACCGTCTTCATTGCCGGAAAGCAAGTCTTCCAATTCGGGGTGTCTTGGTGGCGGCAATGCCGATTCGCCCACAGGTTGCACTCGCTTGGCAATGATGGCAGGACCGTAGGCTGCGGGATCGGTAACTCCCTCGACTACCAGTTTGGCGCCCCGGCGAATTTCAGGGGAGTCCAGTGCTTTTGAGGGGACTTGAACCCAGATGCTTTCCTGCCCATCGTTTATGACAAACGCGGGTAGATTGGCCACGTGAAAACAGGAAATGCAAACGCCGGTAATCTTGACCGGAATTGCTTGCCCCGCTTGCGCCCGTGAGAGACGCCGGATTTCGGCAACCTTCGTCATGGGCGATGGCTGTTCCGCGCGAAGCGTCAGCGACGCAGACAGCATCGTCAAAAAGGCAACGATGTGGGCCAGTTTCATGGTTTTCGCCGCCGACATTATAGTTTTTTCACAATCGAATCGAAGCTTTTTTGCCACCCAGCTTGTCGCTCATTCGAGCGACAAGACCTCGTAACCTCATGTGATTTTGTTTTTGAGGTAAAACACGCCCCCGGGGCGCTGAATCAGACCGAATTGTTGTTTCATTGCATCACTCATGGTTGCGAGTGTGCTACAGGCGGCAGCGGTCGCATAAGCGAGCACTGAACGAGCGTTGAACGAGCACTGAACGAACAGTCAAACAGGTGAAGATTCCGGTGAAACTCGGCCCCTGACCCCAATCAAACCCGCATAAACATTGGCGATTTTGTTTAGAGGCGAGGGTCGGATTGCATTTGTTGGACGAGTTCGTAACACGTTGCACTCCAACACTTTAAGTTGGAGGCGAGGGTCGGAATCGGCCTGAATTATCCGCTGTTGCGCCTCCAATATGCCCGTATTCATTGGCGAATCAACATAAATCAGCATAACCCAGCTTAACCAGATTTAACTCTTTTGGTGTCCGCGTTGGTGTCCGCTTGGTCGCGACAGGCGGTCGCTTGTTCTGCTCGGTTGGATTTCCCTAACCGAGCATCGGCACGGTCGCGGACGCGGCACCGCCAGCCAGCAGCGTCGCAAAGGGTTTGGCAGTGGCGCGTCCGGCACGGACCTTGAGCGCGGGAATGGAGTTCACGGTCTTTTGAGATTTCCTGAACTCGGCTTCCGTCGCCCAGCAGGTCGCCAGCAATTCCGCCGGCAATTCCAAGCCGGCTTCCGTGAAACCCTTGATGCGGGTTTCCACCGTGCCCTTGGCCGCCGTGAACTCGGCTTCCACCGGCGTGGCAGAGGCCATCTGCTGTGCTTGCTCAGTTCCAGACCGAGCTGCGTCAGCCGCCCAGATGCCGAACTTGGCGTCGCGGAACCATTCGGGGCAATGGTAATTCGTGAGCGAGTTCCAGTCTGGCTTGAATAGCCCCTCCGCAGCCGGCAGGTTGAGTTTCTCTTCCGCTCCGACGCAGATACCGGCGAGACACAACCTGGCAATGATGATAAATTTGTTTATAACTTTTCCTGTCGTTAGTGGCGTTGCAAGTCGAGGCAATCAACGGCAATTTGACTTTGATCCGGACGAATGCACAAGAGTTGGATGTGGTTCATGCCTGCCTTTAGCTGGATGGTCGCCTGCGCAGCTTTCCATTCGCCCTCATGGGTCGGGGTAAAATCCAGGGAGTGGCTATCCAGTTTGCATGAATATGAATCCTTGCCCAGATTCTGATAGCGGATGGAGCAAGTGTAATTGCCGGCATGAGCGATGGGCAGATTGAGGCGGAAACGGAGCCGAGTGCCGCTTTTAACTCCCGTCACATAGCTTTCGCCCGAAAAATTGGGCAGCGCATTGGTGGCGGAGCCGCCGTAAAAACAAACCCGCGTGTCATCCTCCATCTCGATCCGCACCGGGCCATGGGAAAAATCCAAAGCCGGCGGAACATAAGCCGGCGGCGGAGTCAAAACTTCAAAGCTGGAAACTTTGAAGAGACGGATGCCGTGGGACGGAACTGTGACAGTCGAGGAACCGCGCTGCAGACCGAGGTCCTGATGCGCGAACAAGTCGCGGATAAACGCATCGCCATGGATGCCCAAGGTTGGCAGTGACAATTCATTCGTTTTGGCGACAGGGCCACGATTCAGCAACGCGACGGCAATTTGCGTTTGGTCAACGAGCGGCCTCAACCACACTTGGAGATCTTTATCCATTTGCAAGATCAACCAGCCTTGGCGACCGGCGGGGTCTTGGTCCACGGCCAGCACTTCGCGATTGATGAGGATGTCCCGAACCTCCGGTGTCATGGTGCGAAGATCGTTTCCCGCGAGCAGTGGCGCCGCGAGAATGGCCCACATGCCAAATTGGGCGCGACATTCATCCGAGGTCAGTCCCCGGTTACCCACCCGCAGCATGTCCGGGTCATTCCAATGACCGGGGCCGCTGTATTGCTCCAAACCAATCTGCTGATCAATCACCGAGCAGATACATTCCTGTTTTCGAAACTGTCCGGGCCGATACCTGAATGCGGTCATCAAGTCCGACGTCGTCCGCCACATGTCAGCGTAACGGCGCGTCAGGGCGAAATCGCTGGAGACATTCACGCTCAGCACCATCGGACGGCTAAGTCGGTTAATCCCAGCCCGCCACTCCGCCAGCACATCCTCGGGCTTCTCGCTATCCCCACACATGTCGAGTTTGATGAAATCCACGCCCCATTGGGCAAAAGTACTCAAGTCCGTATCCAAATGCCCGCGGGAACCGGTGTTGCAGCCGCAGGTGGAATCGCCGGGAGAAGTGTAAATTCCGAACCTTAATCCTTTGCTATGGACATAATCCGCCAAGGCTTTGATGCCACTGGGAAATCGCACCGTGTCGGCCAGCAAGACGCCTTGGGCATCCCGTCCCGGACGTTCCGCCACCGGTCGTTCCGGCTTGGAGACGCGGCCTTGTTCCCAAAAATCGTCCACCACGATGTATTGATAGCCGGCGTCCTTCATGCCACTGGACACCATGGCGTCGGCCATTTCCCGAACCGCTTTCTCGGTGGGATGTTCAGTCAGGCAATTCCAGGAATTCCAGCCCATGGGCGGCAGCGGCGCCAGCGAAGGGCGCGCAATGATCGTTTCACTGCCCAATGCCGGTGTTGAAGTCTCGCGGTTGGTCACGGAATCGGCGCAATATGCGGATGGCCATGCAATCATGGTGACCAAAGCAAGTAGCGCCAATGCCTGCACGGTCAATGCTGTGCTCTCACCGCGCTTCGGGAGGAGAGGTTTATTCATGGTCTTATAAACACGGGCGTTTTTTTCATTAATATCGTTAGGTTTTAACACCTATCGCGCCCCCCAAGGATTGGTCGTGTGCACAGGGAGCAAAGTCACAATTGGTGGGTCGGTTCCAATCACTTTTTCCTCACCTTTGGCAATTTTGAGTTCTTGAATTTTACCATCAATCTGAATCCGGCACGGTTCTCCGGCAAGACTTCGAATGCAAACCCACCCTGTCCTGCCGTTCTTACGCCCGGCACTCACCAGGAAGCCGCCTTCGGCGCGAAGGTTGTGGAAGGTTGCGTCGCGCCACGCGGACGGACACGCGGGAAAAACACGGATACATCCGCCCCAACTTTGCAGCAGCATATCGAGTATGTTTCGTTGCGCGGAAATCGGCGATTCGAAGGTCGGCCAGCCGTTCTCGCTGTAAAGCGTGTTGGGCGTGACCGTCGGACCTTTCGGTTGGATCGCCAGCGCGCGTTGCAGCCGCAGGAGCGCGGTGTCGCCGTCGCCCAACGCCGCCGAGAGCGACGAGGATCCCGTGAATTTGAACATGCAATCGTCGCCTGCCAGTTCGACGTGCCAGCGGATGGATTTTTCCATGAGCGACCGCTGCTCCGGTTGGCCTTCAATGTTCAAAACATAAAGCGGAAAAATCGCGAACAGGTGGCTGTAATGGCGGTGCGGCTTGGCAAACGGCGTGTCCTTGCCGATCATGATGCCGGTCTTCTCATCCACCGGATAATCCGCCAGCTTGGCGAGCACCTCTTTCCACTTCGGCAACTCCGGATCGTTCATCTTCAAACGCTCATTGCTTGCAATCAATGTTTCCAGTCCCCAGCGCAGCAGCGCGAGGTTCATGCTCGTGTCCTCGGCGTTGCCGTATTCATCGGAAAAGGCGTTGGGAATGTGGTAATGCCCGTCCGCGCCGAGTTGGATGACGTGCAGGTAAAAACTGAAAGTGCGCCGAAGCAACGGATAAATCCGCGTGCGCAAACGTTCGTCGTCCATCGTGAAGCGGTATTGCAAATAGGCTTGCTGCATCAGCCACGGCAACGCAATGAGGTGCAGCGGCGGCGTGGCGCTCACGGGCGCTTTGAGTTCCAGACCGGTGGGATTGCCGAGCACGGCGGAGTCAGCGCGAAATTCCGGCGGACAGTTGCTGATCAAATCCGGTACGCTGTCTTCCAGCCAGCGGCACAACCGGTCGCTGAGTTCGGGGTGATTGCCCGGCAAAGCGGAGAAATAAGCCAGCTGCACGTTCAAGTTTTGCCAATACGCCGCCCACCGCGAGGGCTTGAACCACGGCCCCATCAAATCCACTACCGGCCGATCGGCACGCGTGGCGCTGGCCAATTTATACCATTGAATCCAGTAAAAACTTTCGATGCGCGCGTCCGGCACCGACACGAAGCTCGCCGGATAAAACGCGTGCCACCACTCGCGATGCGCCCGCTCCAGCGCGGGCACGCCGCGCGCCGCAGCGCGGTTCACGGTGGCCACGGCGGGGTTCGCCGCGCTGCCGGCGGGAATGCCATTGGCCACGGTCAGAATAATCGTCCGCGCGTCATCGCCGGCTTTGATTTCGCACCAGGTCGTCGCGTAATCGCCGCCAGCCAGCAGCGGCTGCATCACAATTTCCGCGCCATTGGTCTGAATTATTTCAAACGGCGGGTTTGGCTTGTAGTCATATTTGTCACTCTTCAAAACCGTGTGACGCGGGCTGTCGCCCTGTTGCGGCCGGAAGGAAAATTTCGCCGCCCGCTCGCCGCCGCTGGTTTTGAGTTCCAGCACGATCACTTCGTCGTCACTCGGGACCAAGCAGCGCCACACGATGCTCCCGGCGGTGGTGGTGATTTCGCCGCGCGTCTCAGCGTTCCACAAATCCGTGCGCAGTTTGGCGCCGCTGATCTGCCCGACAGGCGTCAGCAAAGCTTGGCCGATGGGAAGACGGCAGCGCTCATACATCGCAGAGCCGCCAGCGCGATGATCGTAAATGTCCGTGCGCCCGATTTCAAAGCGCAAGCTGTTCGTCTCAACATTATCCCTAAAAATAATCGTGCCGAGCAGGCCGTTGCCCACGAATGCGCCCTCGTAATAATCCTGCGGTAACCGGTTCCAAACCAAATCTTGTTGTGACAGGAATTGCGGCCAATCCACCGAAACCTGAATTTTCGAAATGGAGGGATTCTCCGAGCCAGCCACAACCGGATTAGACGCCCCCGCGGCAACGGTTGCCGCGAGGCTGGTGAACCCAATCAACGCCAATACAAACTGTGGCCAATAGGCGTCGAGGCCAATGCCAAACAAATCAACTCGCAATTTTTGAGATTTCATGGTATTCCTTTACGACTGTTTTTATTTCCTCAGGGATGCTTCATGTCGCCCGACACTTTTTTATCCGCCAACTCACGCAAGATGGACTTCGCTGCGACATCGGCGAGCAATTGATAAGCCGGCTGTTTCCAATGCGCGCCGTCTCCGCCGTTCAATTCCTTTTTGTCCACCAGCAAAGAATAGAAATCATTGATTGGTACCCCGGCCTCCGTCATGATTTTTGCGTCAATTTGGTTGCGCTTGACGATGATCGGATTGATGTCCGGGTTGAGTTCCTGCAGGTTCGTCTTGTTCAGAAAAGGTGTTGTATTGGCCCAGATCAGTTTAGCCTGGGAACACTTGTCGCGGATGACTTTTAGAAACGCACGCGTCAATGGCTCGTATTCCTCGTCCTTGATCCGACCGGCGGGCCAGCCATGCAGCCCGAGGTTCATGTGGATGACATCATACGGCCCCTGATCAAGGACATTGCCGAGGGCTTTGTTGAATTTTTCCGACTGCCACATCGGCGTCAACCAGATGTCCACATACACTTTGCCTTCAAGCGACTGGACGACCATCGGTCTGTAACCATTGAGGATCGAATCCCCGATGAGCAATACACGCGGACGGTTGGTGTCGGTGATGGTGGCTTTCTCCAAACGCCAGTTCCCACCGTGGGGTTGCAAGCCGGGATTTGTCTCCTTTACCAAAGCCCCCGGCACATTCGTCGTTTCGGCGCGCGCAGCCAAAGCCATCACCAGCCAGCAAAGACAGATTGCCCCGCGCCATAAAATATTCCGGGCTACGGGATGCGGATGCGCTGTTGCTTTTGTGATTGAATTAATTTTCATAGATTTATTTCCGGACTGTATTACAAATTGATTTGTTGTTCAAAGCGCAGTTGCACCGGACCGTCCAAGCCCGCCGGCTTCAGTTCACTGTCCTTACCGTAATAACTCCATGTCGTGAACGTCTTGCGTGCCGATGGCCGCGGCAAGCCTTTGAGGAACCAGTCGGGGAACCGGGGCAGTCCGTAGCCTTTCACATTTTTGTGCAGCTCGGCCGATGGCGGAATTTCAAAATCAGCCGGGATTTGTTCATCGCCAATAATGCCATTGGCCCAGTTGTCGGTGACGGCAATCTCCAGTTGATTGTCCCCTTCCCGCAGCAGGCCGGTCACATCCATCGTATAGGGTGCATACCACAGCACTTTGGCTGCACTTCCGTTGATGCTTACGGTGGCGATGTCGTTCATCGTGCCCAGATCCAAAATGACACGCCGGTGCGCCGAAATCTGCGAGGCATCCAGCCGGATTGTTTTCCGATAGGTTGCTGTGCCGGAGAAATACTTCACGCGCGGATCACCATGCCGACTGAAATCAACCAGCTCCACAATTGACAACCGGAATGGCTCACCCAATTTGGGCACAAATGAGACATCCCAAGTGCCATCAATCTGAACTGGAGCCATGGTTGCTGTTGAAACTGTTTTTTTCTTGCCAGAAGAATAGCCCAGCTTCGCGGTGTTCTTGGCTGCCGATTGGAAAACAGGATTGCCTGCAAGATTGCGCCCAATGTTCCACTCCGGCGCCCCGTCACCGACCGTGACAGAAATAGGGTGGTCGCCATTCTTCGCCGGCCTGCGGAAAACCACGAACACAGATTGTTGACAGTCCAGGCTGAGGGATACGGTTGTGCGGCCGTTTTGCCCATTCCAAACCGGCGCGTCGCTGATGGACAGATCTTCCGCCTGCCACAACTCCGGTTGTTTCCCCGCCACTCGAAAATCCACGGCGAAATTCTGCGGCTGCGACCAGCGGTTGACCACGAAATAAATGTCGGCCTCGGGCGAGTGCCGGTGCAGCACTTTCACGCTGTCCGTACCAGCCAAGGAATGGATTTCATAATCGGGCGATAGCGCCAGTTGTTTCACTGCCGCAGCGGTATTGCCGAACAGTTGGTTCTGATATTTGCCAGAGTCCCAAATTTCCGCACTGATCTTCGCGACGGTTTGGTCGCAGGCCGGATAATCCTGCAAGCTCGGCGAGTGTTTGAACGGCGCGGTGACGAGCGTCGCGCCTTCATCGAGCAGTCGTTTCAACTTCGCCGCCACTTCCGGCAGCACCACCCCGTTTGCGGGGTAGGTGAGATAATAATATTTCCGTCCGGACGCAAGCTGCACCTGGCCGTCCACCACATGCGTGTCATCATTCACGAAATCGCAAGACGAAATCAGATCGCAGTGCTCGGACTTTTGAACCGGATTCTCCAAGGTGCGAGGGTCCAAGATTTTCTTGGTTTTGCTCTCAAAGGGACTGTCAATCGCGAGACTGTCCACGACTTCCTCGCCTTGTTGCAGCATGGCCTGGCAACGGGTGAGGTAACTAAAATACGCCTTGCCGGGCTCAAACCAGGTTTGGAAGCGGCCAAAATGAACGCCCCATTTGTGGAAGGTCAGCCCCGGCTGGTATTTGTCGTCGAAGGGTTGCAAGGTCCAATGATGCAGGGTCATCTGGTTGACGCCGGTAGCGAACGCGCCATCGGCGATGTATTTCAGCAAGGCGGGCTTCTCCGTCCACATGCTCACGCCGGGCATGGAGGTGTAGGATTCACTGTTGATAATCGTCCGGCCCGCCGCCCGTGCTCCGGCTGGTGTCTCGATGGCCACCGTGCCGTCGCCGTTCATGTTCGTCAGGCTGTAATCGCAACTGGTGGTGGTCCAAAAAGTCGCCATGGGAATGTCGGCAATCGCCGCGCCCTCGATGATGCTGAACGGACCGGCATAAGGTTCGAACGAAAATCGAACGTGATCCGGAGCCATCAGTGATTTGGCCAGAATCCAATTATCGGTGAAAAGCCGGTTGACGACATCCACATAGTCCCACTCAAAGCGCGCCGTTTGCTCCGCCGACTCGATCATCCGGCTGGTTTCGTTTCGAGGCATTCCGCCCATCATGCTCCCGTTCATCTGCCCTGGCTTGTAGCCCAGCACCGGCGTGCCGAAACTCACGAGCCACGGAACCGGATCGTAACCTTTGCGCCGGATAAATTCTTCGCGGAAATGTTTGCTCCAGTTCTGGGTGCCGCATTCATAACTGTCAATGTGCAGCCGGTTGAAGGCGGTGCCGTAAAGCGGGCCAAGGTTCTCCTTGAGTGGCTCAATGACGTGGCGCCAATGATCCAGATTGGCTTCCCGATCCATCTTATCCACTTCCAGGTTGGCCGTGAGGCCATTAGGCGCCGGATGGGGCGCTTTCAATGACGGCATATACCCGATTCGGAAAATGGACCATTTCCCGGCAGGCGCCTCCCAAACCAGATGACCATCTGCCTGCATCCGGGCACTGAGGTCCAATACCTGTTTAAGCGCGACGGTCTTGCCGGCAGGAACTGCCAGCACCGCGATGTCATCGTATATTTTGGCCGGCTTGCCCGTCTTTGCGAGCGTGAGTCCGGATTCCGGCAAGCTTGGTCGCGTCAAAACAAGGTCAAGTTTCTGAGGACCTTCGGCGTCTTTCTGCGTCCAAACCAGGCGCCGCATGTTTTGCTCTTCCGGCACCCACGGCCCGCCGGTTCCAGTGTAACCAGGAGCGTTGGCCAGGCCGATGGTCATGCCAAGGCGTTCGGCTTCCGCCGCGGCATGTTTGATGGCGTCAAAATATTTTTGGCTGTGGTAGGTTTGATCCGGCCACGGCGGGTTGGCCAAGGTTCCTGAACCCACGTTCAAAATTAGCGCCGCCCCAAACCCGGCGGATTTCATGGCCTCCAAATCTTTGGTGATGCCCTCCTTTGAAAAATTTGAGTCCACCCAAAACCAGTAGGCTTGCAACCGCGCCGCTTGCGGAGGCGTTTTGAACTCAGCTTCCAACCGGTTGTCGGCGCGAATGGAAAGCGGCTGACTGATGAGTATCGCCGCCAACGCGACGGAAGTTGACATGGTGAATTTATTTCTCATGGTGTGATTTTCTGTATCGTGGATTGAGGCTTTGACCGCCTATTTTTCGGCGCTATTTCGCTGTCGCTGGCTTCATGGTCATTTTGTAAGTTACCGCATATTGGCAGGGCCAGGAAGCGCTGATGTGGACCACGATTCCGGCGGGGCGGGCTTTCCAAAAAACGGGTTGGTCTGAACCGAGCAGGGAGATCGAGGTGATGCGTTCGGCGACGGCGGCGGGAGCCGTCAGGGTCAATTCACCCTGCGGGATGCCACAGGCAATGGCGTAGAGGCATGTTCCGTCCTTGGATTGCGTGTAACGAACATCCTTCCAAGTCAGCGGAACCCGGAGTTCGTTCATTCCCTTTGCCGCGATGACCGTTGGTCCCTCACCAAATGTGGTCCAAGGATGCGTATTGAAAATGGCCTCCCCGTTGATCGGCATCCACCGGGCAAACTCGTCCAATACCTGCGCGCATTCGGGATAGAGGCTGCCGTCGCCGCGCTGCGGGAAATTCATCAACAGGTTGCCGTT
>Ga0316217_10002045_pt1 | contig 25016 bp, 14 predicted proteins | sample 1anoAmetaG_FD_203633 | JGI IMG/M metagenome (GOLD analysis project Ga0316217, IMG submission 203633) | Freshwater microbial communities from Trout Bog Lake, Wisconsin, USA - 1anoA | ecosystem: Environmental > Aquatic > Freshwater > Lake > Hypolimnion/Profundal zone | place: USA: Wisconsin...
TATACAGCTCAACTACTCGGAAAAAGCACCCGGCTACCTGGAAAGAAAGAACCTCCCCTATCTGTGCTCGCCCAATGGACCACTTTATCTGTCCGGTGACGGATCAATTTATCTGGCCGCCATAGCTTCCGGGCATCTCCAAGATTGGCCGCTGCCGCCTGTGCTGCCTGACGGGCCTCTTGCAGCTCTTTGACCTGCGCTTGAAGGTCGGCTCTCTCTTTGGCGCGCTCTCCGAGCCGGTCCAAAACCATTTGCCGCTGCTGATTGTCGCAGGTTTCCAGGGAGTCCATTAGCTGCTCAACCCGCGCATTGATCGCGTCCAACTTGGTTTGCACGATTGCCTGCCGCGCCTCATCCTCGGTGGGGTTGCCCGCCCGCTGAGCAAGGGTTTCAAGGTCGACCTGCCGCAAGTAATCGATGACAACGCGCTCCAAGTCATGGATTGGCCAGGTGACCCTCTTTGACCCCGGGTGAATCCGCCCCCAATCAGACTGAAACGTGTCGGCGCCGGTGGCCAGCACCATTCTCGACTGAGGGTGGTAGCCGTCGTAGAGGATGCCCGAAAAAACGTTCCTCACCGGGAACGTGCCGGGACGGCCTGCACCTGCCATCGCTCCGCCGCATTTCTTTGCCCCGGCGATTCGTTCCTGAACGCGCTGCCAGAGAGCATCGTTTATCGCGCGTGGAAAATAGTCCTCGCGAGGCTCACCATCCGGCACCCGCACGGTTTTTCCGCGCGCGTTCTTGACCGTCCTACATGGCTGGAACCTCCCAATGGCCGCCAGGTTGTGAAGAATCTTCGAGATATAGCATGACCACCAACCGCCGACGTTTCCGCCACCCCATGTCGGCTCCTTCCGGCGGTTCAGTGCGTTGCAGACGGCGAGTCTACCTTTTCCTTGTAATGTCAGTTCAAAGATTTCCCTCACTACTTTGGCTCGTTCGGGGATTAACTCGAAGGTTTGGCCGTTCCAGCGCAACCAACCCGGACATTGAGTGGTCATCACTTTCCCAGTTGCTCGTTTATCGGCCCAGGCATCCTTGACGCGGACGCTCTTCTTCGTGCTCTCCTCGTTCGCCAACTGCATCTTGATGATCGATTCGAGTAGGTTGCCGATGTCCTTCATCGATTCCCGGTTGTGGATCTTTCCGTCCGCCGCTGTGCAGATATCGATGCGGCGACGGGTAATTCTCGAGAAGAGTTCCATCGCCTCCACGGCGGGCAACCGGGACAACCGGTCCCACTGCTCGATGATCAGGATCGATCCTGGTGGGATCTTTCCCTCCTCGCACGCAACGATGAACAGCCCAAGGGCCCCCTCCGTGATATTCTTGCCCTCCCAACCAGATAAGCCAAAATCCCGTATAGGCCTTTCGTCCAGAACCCACTCGGGATGTTGGGCCAGGATTTTATCCCGTAATTCGGCCTGTCTGCGCACCGAATCGCCTTTTTCCTGTTCGGCGCTTGAGAATCTGATGTACGAGTATGCGCGACGTTGAACCGGCTTGCTTGCCATATCTTCGAGGATGGCCGAAAGGCGGTTTTCCGCAACGCTATTGTTTTTAAAATGGCCTTTTTGCTCAGGATAATTCTTATATATGGTGCTCCTAACGGAGCTATCGCAGCGCGTCACCTTTGGAGGAGAGGGGGGCGAGTCGACGCGCTTTGGCGCTTCGGGCGTCTCCTGGTTTTGCACCCGCCGCGCTCGACGCGTCCTACAAGCGCGATTTGGCCGCCGACACCTACGCCTACATAAGTCCGGTCATCGAGCGCATCACCGGGCGTAGCGCGGAGGAAATGCTGGCGCTGACCATGCCGGAGCTGATGGCGCTGTTTCATGCCGAGGATTTGGAGAGGATACGACAGGACTTGGCCCGCGCTCTGGCCAAGCCGGCGAAGCGCTTGGAGCGCGGCGCATTCCGCCGCTCTTGATATTAAAGGCGCTTTCGAAATGTTAGAGTAGCGCTTCGAGCACGACACTTAATCTCGCAGCGACGCTACCCATTGCAGAATTGATTCAAATGACGCGCTCCAAGGCGGAAGCCATCTTCCGCGCCGAGGGTGGCGTCCTCGTGCTCGAGGCTGAGCACGCCTTTGTAACCCACATCGCGCAGATTGGCGATGTATTGGCCCCAGTTGATGTTGCCAAAGCCGGGGATGGCATAGCGCCACCAACCGCCCCCCGACACGCCCGCGTACCATTTGCCCCCCAGCACGCCCAGGTAAGCCCGCTGCCTTTCGTTTACCAGGGTGTCTTTGGCGTGGGTGTGGAAAATCCGTTTGCCGAACATCGCGATGGGCGCCATATAGTCGCAGAGTTGGTGGACCAGGTGCGAGGGATCGTAGTTGAAGCCGAAGTGCTGGTCGGGGATGGTCTCCATCAGGCAATCAAAGGTATCCAAACCCTGAAGGTTGGTCTCAAACCAGTTCTCAACGGCCACCTGGATCCCTTTCTCTTTGGCATGGTCGATAATGGGGCGCAAGAGTCCGGGAATCACTTTCTTGATCGTGTCGATCTTGCTCATGCCTTGAACCGGCGTCCCGAGGTTCATACAGATCGTCGGCACGCCCAACAGGACGGCGGCGTCCACCGTCTTCATCATGACCTGTTGTACTTCTCTGGATTTCCCCGGAGCGGTGATGTCCATGAAGTTGGACAAGGCGCTGATTTCAAGCCCGCGCTCGCTTAGCTTCTGCTTGATGGCCTCCACTTGCGCCGAGCCCAGCGTCATCGGGTCGATGTGCGGGTTCCCGGGTTCGGTCACGACCTCCAGCGCGACGATATGGCAGCGCCGGGCCAGGTCGAGGACCTCCACAAACGGCAGGTCGCGCAGCGGCGCCGTCAGCATGCCGACGCGGATGTCCTTTGGTTTCTTCGGCCCCGGCGCGGCCTCCGCCCCGGCGGCGGTTGAGGCGAGGGCGGCCACGCCCAGCGAGGCGAGGGAACCGGCGCTCACGGCTCCGGCGGTGGTTCCAATGAAGGTCCTGCGTGATAGCGAGTTCATGGAGACGCATCGTCGGCAACCCTCGTCTGCGAGGCAAGCTCATAATCCGGCGCGTCATAATCCGGGTGGAAGCGGAACCGCAGGGCGCCTGCGGAGCTTGGAGGCGATCTCGCAAGGGCCATCCTCACCCGGTTCCTCACCCGGTTCGCCCTCGCATTTCAGGGCGGCGGTTCTGAAGTTCGCTTGACCGAGATTGACAGCGAATGAATTTCTGAGTTGAATAACTTATGCAAATATCGAGCCTGAAAGTGATTTGCGACCTGGCGGAAACCAAGAGTTTCACCAAAACCGCCCAGATCAACGAGGTCACCCAATCAGCGGTTAGCCAGGCGATCAGCGCCGTGGAAGAGCAGTTCAAGGTCCTGCTCATCGAGCGGAGCAAGAAGAACTTCCGGCTGACCACGGAAGGGGAGCTCTTTTACGAGCACAGCAAACAGATCCTGGAACTCCACGAGGCCATGCAGAGCGAGATTCAGGAGCTTCAGGGTATCTTTGCCGGCAACATCCGCATCTCCACGGTTTACAGCATCGGCCTGTATGAGCTGCCGCCGTATGTCCAACAGTTCATGCGAGACTACCCGGAGGTCAATATCAATGTTCAATACCGCCGCGCCAACAAGGTGTACGATGATGTGCTGGGCAATGTCGCGGATTTGGGGTTGGTCGCCTTTCCCGTCCCTCACCCAAAACTCGAAACGGCGCCATTTCGCCAGGATCTGCTTGCGTTGGCCTGCCATCCGGAACATCCCTTGGCCAAACTGAAGACGGTTAAGGTCAAGGCGTTGGCGGGGCAGAAGTTCATCGGTTTCGAACCGGACATTCCCACTCGCAAACCCGTGGACAAAATCCTCAAGGCCCAGGGGGTGGAGGCGAAGTATGTCATGCAGTTCGACAACATCGAGACCGTGAAGAGCGCGGTGGAAATTGGCTCCGGGATTGCCATCCTGCCGGAGGAGACCATCCGTAGGGAGGTCGCCAACCACACTTTGGCGATGGTGCGTCTGGACGGCAAATATTTCAGACCGCTCGCCATCCTCACCAAGAAGGGCAAGGCGCTGTCCTCGCCGATGAAGAAGTTCGTCGAGTTTCTAAAGACCTCGATTTGAGCTGACGGCCAATCTGAACACGGTGGAGAAAACAAAAACGCGAGCCACGCGGCGAAAGCGATTCTTGCAGTGGTCGCTGTGGGTCTGCCTGGCCCTGGTGCTTGGCGCTTTGACCGGCCTCCCTTGAAACATACCGGCAAAGCCCTCCGGTCCTTTTCCCACCGCAAGACTTTTCCACTTTTTCCACCCGTTACCCCGTATTTGTCCAACCCCCGGATCAAGAATCGGCGGTAGAAGATGAATACGACGACAAAAAAACTGGAATCCAGGCCCACCCCAACCATCCAGGGCCTTCCAATCCAGGCGCCCCGATTACCAAGGCTCGGATGGAGAAAAGCGGACCACGGCCTGAGTTTTAACTTGGCCAGCCACCCAGCCCCGTTATGCCTCTGACCACGCCCTTCCACCAGGTTTCGATTGGCCAGCGATTTGAATTCCGCGGGCGCCGCTACTTGAAACTCGCCCTAACTCTCGCCGGCGATGAAAACCATTATGCGAACCGCTTTCTTGCTCAAACCGAAGTTCTGCCCCATCCGATCGTTTCCCGTCCACATCGCCAAGTCCTTCTGCAAACCCAGCCCCCGGAAGTTGCCTGAGCCTGACCCTAAGCACCGGCGCGGGAATTAGTTCCGGTTTCGCTCTCGGCGCAAGCCGTCAAAGCGCGGGAATACCGCGGGCTCCGAAACGCTTCGCTATTTCGGCCGCGCGTCCCTATTCCGCGAAGCATTCAGGAGGAACGCTCCGAACATTTTGGCGGTGGCTTTGGTGGTCGCTTTGCAATTATAGGAGGTGATTCCGTCAGCGTTTAGAAGGAGTCTATTCCGAGTTTGCCACGGGAGTCCGCAGCGAAGCTCCAGACTCAGGACTCTTGAAATCGTGGAAATCAGGTGACACCGCGATTCCCCTCACCCCAGCCCTCTCCCGAGAGAGAGGGAGCAGGATCGTCCGCCCGGAGAGGTCCACCGACTTTCCAGGTCTGCGAGTTTCTGTGCGGCGGGATCAGGAATCCTGAGACTCCGGTAATTGGTTCGGACCGATTGGCGCGGACCGGCGCTGCCCTTCTCGCGCGACGCTTGCCGGTCGCGTTGAATATGGTAACGTGAACCGATGAGCCGCGAATACAAGAAGCGCGATTTTTTGCTGCCGAAAGGCTGCAAGAACCTGATGGATGTCCTGGAGCGGCAAGTCTTCGGGACTACGAAAAGACCGACCGCGCCAGGTCAGCCCACAGAGCTTCTGGTTTCGCCGCCCGTGATGGTGGCTGACCTGGCCGCCGTGCTGGGGCAAGACCCGCCTAAGATCGTCGCTGATTTGATGAAAGCGGGGGTGTTTGTGAGCCTGGATCAGCCTCTTGATTTCGAGGCCATTTCCAAGGTTGCCGCCAATTACGGGCTAACGGCCAGAAAAACGCCTCGAAAACGATCAGGCCCGGACGGAACGCAGTAGCCGGTAGGAGGCAAACGGCGCTTCTCCTCCGCCGACCTCCATGCTAAAGTCCGTTGTGATCAAGCCCTTCAACGACCAGGCCGGATTCCCCAGGACCGGGAAGTTCAGCTTGGGGCATGCGTTTACATTGATCGAACTGCTCGTGGTCATCGCCATCATCGCCCTGCTCGCCGCCATGCTCTTGCCGGCGCTCGCCAAAGCCAGAGCGCAAGCGTTACGCGTCCAGTGTATTAACAACGAAAAGCAACTACTGCTGACCTGGGGGCTCTATTCCGTGGACTATCGCGATTACCTGGTCCCCAACGGAGCGGGTCAGCCGCGCGCTACGGGCGCCTACCTTTGGGTCCTCGGAGACAATCACAACTACCTGCCGGCCTTCGTGGACACTCGGTTCCTGCTGAATCCCGCCTACGCGCTCTTCGCCCCCTACCTCAAAACGCCGCAACCTTATAAATGCCCGGCGGATCGATCTACTATGCTGGTCTCGGGAACTAATGCGCCCAAGATCCGCAGCTACGCGCTCAACTGCTACGCGGGGGAACCACGCGGCGGTCTCGAGGAACCCTTCGTCCCCTCCCCGGACGCCCAATACTATCTCAAATCCACGGATCTCGCCGTGACTACCCCGGCGGGACGCTTCATTTTTATGGATGTGAATCCCGCCAATATCTGTTCCCCCGCCTTCGGCGTGGACATGGATGTGGACGTCCTCTTCAACTATCCATCCGCTCTCCATAATCAGGCGGCCATCGTCAGTTTCTCGGACAATCACGTGGAGACGCACAAGTGGATGGATCCCAGGACCCGCAAGAGCGTACCGAACGGTCAGATCATTCATCATACGGACGCCTCCCCCAATAACCGGGATTTGAATTGGATCCGGCTTCGCACGACCACCAAGACGACCCGAGGTTGAAAGGTCTGACGCTGGCGGGTCGCGTCTGTCTTTGACCCATCTCCCTCCGACAGACGTTTTCGGTTTTTCCGGCCCCGGCCGGCAAGCCTGCGGCTGAAGGACTGCCAAGGGAAGCTCCGGTCCCGTTCACGGAAGGGTTGCCAAGCGGTAGAGCCGCCAGGGCTGACCGACGGAGGAGATGTCGAAATAGAGCTGGGTTGTGTGGGTCAAAGGGACGGTAGCGAGCGTGTACCACGCGTCGATGGGGCCGAAGGTGTTGATGGCATCCACGCGCACCGACGCGCCTATCGCTCCCGTCAACGTCAGCGTGGGGATCAGATCGAGATGCAGCGTCGAGGCGGGGACGGGATCGCCGGCCTGCCAGGCGCGATAGAAACGACTTGGGGGAAGCGCGGAGAGATCGAAATACCACTGGGAGGCATTGGTGATGGCAACGACATCCAGGGCGGTCCATTGGGGGGACGAACCGACCCCCGCGCAGCATTCGAGATTCAACGGGGCGCCGGCGAGAGCCCGCAGCGTCAGTCCTGGAACCAATCGGCGCTGGACGTAGGGGATGACGCTGAGCATCGCGGGCGCGCTCGTCACTGTCCCGCTGAGATTGCTCGCCATCACGGTATAGGCGCCGGAGCGGGCCGACTGGAGATTGGTGAGGGTCAGGAGGGAGTTGGTGGAGGATTCGGTCAGAGCGTTCGTGCCATTGAACCACCACTGGTAGGTAAACGGTTGGCCGCCCGTCACGCCGACGTCGAAGTAGGCGGTAGCGCCGACCTCCGCGGTCCGGGTCTGCGGGGCGTCCTGCACGACTGGCGGGGAAAAGTCACCCTCGAGGCGGGCGACATGATTGCGCGGGAGGCCATTGACGCTGGTGAAGCCGCCGCCCAACAGCAGGCGCCCGTCGGATTGCTGGGCGAAGGACCACACGGCGCCATCGGCTTCGGCCACGAAAGCGCCATCCAGCGAGCCGTCGGGCAGGAGCCGGGCCAGGTTGGTTCTGCCAATTCCGTTGAGGTTCTGAAACTGGCCGCCGACCAGGATCTTGCCGTCGCTCTGGACGCCTACGGACAAACCGCTGGTATCCGGCCCGGCCGTCAACGAGAAGGACGGGTCCAGCGAACCGTCGGCATTGAGCCGCGCCAGGCCGTTCCGCGGCAGTCCGTTGACGGCGGAGAAATAGCCGCCGATGAGAATTCTGCCGTCGTCCTGCGCGGCAATCGACCAGACGCACTGATCGGTCCCGGAGCCGCCGTTGAAAGAACCATCGAGCGAGCCGTCCGCGTTGAGTCGCGCCACATGAGGGCGCGCGGTTCCATTGACGGCGCTAAAGTAACCCCCGATAAGCACCTTCCCATCGGTTTGAAGCGCCAGGCACATCACTCCCCAATCGCCCGTCATCTGAGCGCCAAAGGAGGGGTCCACGGAGCCGTCGGCGTTGAGCCGGGCCAGGTTATTGGTCCGGTAGGTTCCCCCGGCCAGGATCTTCCCATCCGGTTGCAGGCCGAGGGCATAGACAAAGCCGCCCAGGTCGTTGCGGAACGAGGCGTCCAACGTCCCATCGGCATTCAGGCGCGCCACTCCCTGGCGCGCCACGCCATTCATGGTCTGGAATTCCCCCGCGACGAGGATGCGACCGTCCTTCTGGATTGCAAACGACCATACGTCCGCGTCGGCCCCCGTCAGACCCTCGAGAAAACTACGGTCCAGCGCGCCATCGGGCAGCAACCGCGCCAGGTGACCGCGCGGCGACCCGTTGACCGAGTCGAATCGTCCGCCCACCAGCAGCCGCCCATCCGGTTGGGCCGCCACGCGCAGGACCTCATCCGAAGGCCCGGTCGGACCGGTATTGAACGAGCCATCCAATGAACCGTCGGGGTTGATGCGGCAAAAGTAGCGTTCGCTCAAGGCGCGGGTGGAGTACTCGAAGCCTCCGCCGGCGAACAGCTTCCCGTCGGGCGTGGCGAGCAGACAAAAGACGGCGGTATCCCAGAGCGGCGTCAGGCCCGCGGTGAACGAGGTGTCGAGCGTGCCATCCGCGTTAAAGCGGGCCAGCCAGGCGCCCAGCGCCCGACAGACCGGATTGTAATTGGCGCCCAGCACGATTCTGCCATCCGCCTGCAAGGCCAAGGTCGGATTGGCCTGCCAAGAAATGGCGATGTTCGGCAGAAACGACTCGTCCACGCTGCCATCCGCATTCAGACGAGCCAGGTTGGTGCGGGCCGCGCCATTGACCGAAGTGAAGGTTCCGGTAATGACCATCTTGCCGTCGCTCTGCAGGGCCAGGCCGCTCACTTGGGCGTACATCCAGCTTTGGGGATCGGCGATCAGCGGCCCCGCCAACCCTTGGAGGAAGGAGGTGTCCAGCGCGCCGTCGGCGTTGAGGCGCGCCAGGTTCGTTCGTGCGAGGCCGTTGACGCGGCAGAATGATCCCCCGATGAGAATCTTCCCGTCGGTCTGCACCGCCAGACAGTTGGCCGGGCGATCGGAGCTCAAGTAGCTCGTCAAATCGGCCCGGAACGAATCGTCGAGCGTCCCGTCCGCGTTCAATCGGGCCAGGTTTGTCCGCGTCGCTCCGTTGATCGAGGAAAAGCCCCCGCTCACGAGGATGCGCCCGTCGGTCTGCGCGGCGAGTTGCCACACCGCGTCACCCGTGCCTACCCGCGCGCGAAAAGTGGCGTCCACGCTCCCATCGCTGTTGAGCCGCGCCAGGTTGGTCAGACTCGCGCCGTTTATCGAAGTGAATTGACCCCCGACGAGAATCTTCTGGTCGGCCTGCACCGCCAGCGCGTGAACAAAGGGTGAACCATTCCCGCCTGACGCCAGGCCCGCCAAAAACGAAGGATCCATCGAACCGTCCGCGTTGAGCCTCGCCAATCCGGCGCGCGATTCACCGTGAATGGTTGTAAACTGGCCGCCAATCAGCACCTTGCCGTCGGCCTGCATCGCCGCGACAAAGACAACCCCATTGAGTCCCGCCCCCGCGTCGAACGATAAGTCCAGGTCGCCCGGATCGGCGCCGGCCGGACATTGAATCCCGACGAGCGCCAGGCTGATGATACAAACCAGAGAGAAGGTTTTCATAGGTAGAGAAACCGTTGAAACGGCCGGTCGCCCGGCTCGCGACGAATCGTCGAAGCGGCGCGGTTTCGAAAGGGTTCGCGCGTCTCCAGAGGACAGGGCAAATCCCAGGACCAGGCATAAGGCCGGAGTCCGCGAACCGCCCCCGCGCGTTCGCCCGATGCCACTCTCGCAATTGCCACCGCCAGGTCCATAATCAATGGCCGCCCCGCAAGACCGCCCGGAAGGCGGCGGGTCCCGACGACTCGCCGCGAAGGTTTCAATAAGTGGATTAGGGATCAATAACAAATCAGTGTCAAGAACGAAGTTTGGCTTCTTTTATAAGAGTACGCCCAATTTAAAGGTGCACACCCTGCTCCACATAACCGTCGACGCTAACGGGGTTGTGACGTCCTCCATGGACGACTTCAGCATCGTCTGCCATTGACCGCCGGCCACGGGTTCCCGCGCCGGGGCCAGGATGGTCCTGGGCCCCGGCGCTGAGGCTTCCGCCTTGGCTCTCAACGCAGCCGGCAGAGACCGGTCGCCGGGCCCGGAACCCCGTCATCTGGGCCGACGTCCCCGACCTCGCGGTCATTGGTGTGGTAAATACCTGCTACGTGAGTTGCAACTCTGGCGGGGTTGCGGTGCTCAAGGCGTTATGGGCGGGAAGTGAATCTTAGGGTGATGCGGGAAGAGCAGGCCCGCGATCAAGGGCAGGGGAACGATGGGGATAAACAAGAACGGCGCGAACACCGCCAGGGGATAATGCCACCAGCGCAACGGCCGCGTCTTCCTTTCTGGCGGCGCGCAATACGCAGGCAAGAACACCATCAGGCCATAAACGAAGATCCAGAGTCCGAATTCCATCGGATTCTTCAGGCCCAAATTGGTTTCCATAGCCGTCCCGGTAAGTCCAAAGAGGAGGAACACGGCGAAGGGGCTAAACGCGTATCGGGAGAGGAGCATCGCCCAACCCACGAACATCGGCGCAAAAATGACCACGCTATGCAGGGCCACCACATCCAGGTAGTTGGTGGAGGCCGTGATATACGCCTCCCCCACCTTCACGCCAAAGAACGGAGCGAGGTTGGTCATGGTGGTGGTAACGACCTCCTCCGTTAAGGCGAGGAGCGTGGCGAAGAGGATGAACTTCCACTTCCAACCCAAGGGGATTTTCAGGACGGCGCCGCGTATCGGGTCGCGAAATCGATACATGAGCCCGCCGCCTACGCCGATCCAAAGCAGGATCAAGCCCCACCCCATGCCGAGCACCGCCCGCATCCTGGGGCTTCGCCAAGTCACGGCGGTCACCGCCGCGGTGGTCAATACGAGCCAGACCGCCAGGGCCTTCACGAATATCGCCCGAGCATTCTTCACGCCTTAAGCCAAACTGCGTTCTCCCCTGGGCGCAAGGCAATTCCAAACCGACCTGCGGGCGAGATCCTGCGGAAGCTCCGGCGCCTCTAACGGCCGCGAAGCCTATGGACTGCGGCGCGAAGCAAAGCGCCACGCCGCTATGGCTTTTCGCGCTCAGTCGGAGGACCCAGTTTGGCGGGAGTTGCTGGGGCGTTCAGCCAAAGCGGTGTCGCGCTTTCGCTTGCCACCGCAGTCCATAGGCTTCGCGATGATTAGGCCGCTATAGTATCCGGCGCGCCTGGGCTGATGATTAGGGCGTCATGAACGCCTTGTTCCCTAACGAAGCCCCGCGTGGGAGGTTCGCGTTTGCCCTGATGGGCGCGGACCCGTCAGAGCCCGGCGTTTCATTTACGCAAGCTCTACAAGCGCGTCGCGGCGGTTTGGCCAACGGCAAGGAAAACAGGGTAAGTTCGCAATTGGCCGGTCGAAGCCGGCTTGGTCATGGAATGAGCATCGCTAAGGCGGACGCGAACCAACCCGGCATTTGCGAGCCACTGGGCGATCTGGGGGCGCTCGAATCCCAGGTGGAACACGCCGTCGGAGTGCCCGTGAAAGCTGCCGTCTTCGCTGTCGAGGTCGGCCACGGCCAACCAACCGCCCGGTTTGAGGAGGGCGGCCAAGCGGCCCAACACCAGGGATACGTCTCGCAGGTGATGCAGGGTCATCGAACTGACCACCAGATCAAATCCAGCTTCCGGAAAGGGCTCAACCTCCAAATCCCAGCGGCGGGTCTGGACGTTGGCCATTCCCGCGGCGGCGAGTTTTTGATCCAATTGTTCCAACATCCCCGCGGACGAATCAAGCGCCACCAATGAGGCGACGCGAGGTTGGAGGTTGAGGGTCAGCAAGCCGGTTCCCGCGCCGTAATCCAGCGCGCGCCAATCGGGCTGAAGCGGGACGGCGAGGGCCATCGCCGCGCCCACGCCGCGCGCCAAGGCCACCCGCCCCGGGTTATTGTCCCATTGCGCGGCTGCCTCGTCAAAATAAGAGAAAGTTTTCATCATAGGGTGGTTCTTGCGCCTGCGGGATGGGTCGCCGCCCAGCGCCGCCGCGGCGCGGCATGGGACCGTCGGCTAGATTCGACGAGTAGCTCGCAGGCCATAACCTCCGTATAGAGGAGAATGGCGCGGCGCAGGTTGTTCCCGGCCACCCGCCAGAGATGGCCACCCACCCTATGGGCACAAACTCCTGGCAGAAGGCCGGGTCCACCGTGCCGTCCCTGTATTCGTTGGGCATCGCGAGCGGTTCTTCGCACTTCATGAATTCTCGTTCTATTTGAACTGAGCCCGCCGGGAAGAAAAAGTTACAAGGAAAAGCGTTCGCCCGCCGCGCGCTGTCCAGTCTCAATGAACCGGCTTGTGTTCCGTGCCAAACCGCCGCGGCGACCGGTTCTGCGGTGACCCCGGCGCGAGCGATCTTCTCCGTTCCCACATCCGGCGCCCATGAGGCGCGGCTAGCGCGTCCGCCAATTCCCCAGGAAACCTCCAGGCCTCCAGTTCAAGCCGGATCATGCTCGATTCGCGACACGCTGCAGCCGGCGAAGGCCTGGTGCGGCCAGCCTTCGCCGATGAGTCAAATGTTCCGCGGTGGCGCGCGCGGTGGCCGCTTGACAAAACCGCCTGAACCTGACAGACCTCACATCATGAATGCGAACTTGTCCCGCCGCGGTTTTGTGAAGTCCTCGCTGTTGGCCTCCGCCGCCATTCCACTCGGCTTAAGCGCGCAGAATGCTCCCAAAAACGATGCGTCCGCAACCAGCCCGACGCCCGCAACGGACGCCATGCCGACGGGGCAAATCGCCGGCCAGACATTTAGCCGGATGTTTATGGGCGGCAACCTCATTGCCGGTTGGTCGCATTCGCGCGACCTCTCCTACGTATCCACGCTTATGCGGCGTTACAACACGCCGGCCAGGATTCGCGAGACCCTCGAACTAGCCGAAAGCCAGGGCATCACCGCCATGAACAGCTATGTCATGGACGACAACGCGCAGATTTTCGAGCATTGGAAAGCGGGCGGCAAGATGAAGTGGTTCGCCCAGGCCACCATGGATGCCAATAACGGCTTCTCCCAGATCCAGAAGGCCATCGATGAGGGGGCCACCGCCGTCCACCTGAACGGCAACGCCGCCGAGGACCTTCTGAGCCGCGGCGCTTTCGATAAGATCGGCGAGAGCCTGCAATTCATCCGTTCGCGCAAGCGCATCGCCGGCGTATCGGCTCACGACTTGCGCGTCATCGTCGAATGCGAAAAAGCGGGCTTTGAGGTTGATTTCTACCAGAAGACGCTGCATTCGCGGGATTATTACACCGCGCCCCGACCCGGCGAAAACGGCCCGATCGGCGCTTGTGATAACTCCTGGTGCCTGGATCCGCAGGCGGTCATCGACGTGATGGCGAAGATCAAGAAGCCGTGGATAGCCTTCAAGGTGCTCGCGGCGGGCGCCATCCAACCGCGCGCCGCCTTTCCCTATGCGTTCAACAACGGCGCGGATTTTATCCTGGTCGGCATGTTTGATTGGCAGGTCGTCGACGACGCCAAGCTGGCCAAACGCGTCATCAACGTGGTGGCCGGCGCCAACTCGAAACGGACCCGGCCCTGGTGCTGACGCTGGAGGGCTTTTTCTGCCGGCGGGAGCAGCCCGGCGATGGGCTTGCCGATGACAAGGCCCAGGTAGAAGTTGCGGGGCGCCGGGCTCTAACCACCCCCGATGCCTACCCGTGTGCGGCGGGTTTCAAGCGTCTTTCGCGCGATGCGCACGGCCCCACACCCGACCCAGGATGAAGCCGAACAAGAAAGGCAAGCCCAGCACGATGCCGGCCAGGAGCACGACGTAGAACAGCACGTCTCGAACCAGTCCGCGCGTTTGGGTCAGCGACCGATCCACCAGGTCGCGAAGGATCCCTTGCGTCTCCTTCATGATGGCGGCCCGCTCCTGCGAGACCTCCTTGAGCACGGCGGCGCGCTCGCTGGCGAGGGTCGCCGTTAATGCCTGCCGCTCGGTTTGCAGGGTTCGGGTGGTGTTTTCCCACTGGCCTTGAAAACCCTCCAGGGCCGGCAGGAAGGCCGCGCGCAAGTCCCGCACCGCGTTCGTCATCACGGCGGGGGAAGCGGCCGCCGCATCGGCCACCTGCTTGAGCGCCGCGTCGAGTCGATCCAAAGTCACTCCCGTGCGCGCCCATTCCGCCTGCCAGGCATCCGCCTCGAGGGTCAGCCGCCAGCGGATTTCCTCGGGAACCTGTTCGCCGAGCATCTGGAGCCGATCCGCAACATCGCTCAGCGCCTCGGAACCCGTTCCCGCGGGGGGCGTCCGAACCGGTTTCTCCTCGGCGTCCTCCCAGCGGGGCGCCACGGGCTCGCGCTCAAAGGCAAGGGTTTGCACGGGGAATCGCGCCACATAATCGGCAAGGAAGGCGTCCATTTTGGCGAACTCCGCCGCGGGGAGCAGCGCGCGGGCGGTGCGCGCGAGCCGTTGCTCGAGGGCCTGGCTATTGGTCACCGCCACGCTCTGGAACGGTCCGAAAAGGCGGCCGCCCGCGCCCTGGTCCAGGAATTCCTCCATTTGCCGGCAGAACGCCCACGCGTCGACCAAGGCCAGCTTGGGAGAACCGCGCAAGGTCGCCGCGCGAATGGAGCCCACGGCGCCGATTTTCCATTGCGCGCAATGCGTTCGGATCGCGGGGTCCTCGGTCTGCGCCGCGATGGAGTCGGCCGCGCGCTCAACGGTCGTGGAAAGGAGCTTGGCAAATTCTCGGGTTTGGCCCCGCAGCGCGAATTCTTCTTTTGGCATCGGTTCGCCGGGCATCTTGAGCTCCACCAGTTTGCAACCGGTGGCCAGGTGCATGAGGACAAGCAACGGCAGGATCAGCCCGGCCCAGTAGGCCGGCTCAAGGCGGAATCGTTTCGACAAATTACCAACGGAACCGCTTTCCATGAACCGTCGTTTTGCAACCTCGGCGGCGTCTCCCTCGCCCCGCGAGGAACGAGCGGGGAGAGGGTTGGGGTGAGGGGTCTTCCTTCCAGGTTCATGGGCCCTATGCGAGCTTAGCAAGACAGGGAGGCTTTCCATGAACCTGCCGATCGATTTCAGACGGGGAACCTCCTCCCCATGAACCTGCCGATCGCTTGGAGATTGGGAACCTCCTCTCCCCATCCCTCTCCTCCAAAGGAGGCGAGGGAGAAGCCGCCGACGCCGTTGGAGTTCGTGGGCGCAAGGCGCTAGATTCCGCCTTGGGGAGTTCTCTCCCCAAACCTCTCCTTCAAAGAAGGCGAGGGAGAAGCGCGTCGCCGGGGCGGGCCGGGGCTGCCTCAAACTCCCAAAGCCGTCGGGCGCGTCACTCCGCGCGCGCCGTTGGGCCGGGTCGGAGGCGCGGCGGACAGGGGACTGCTCCGCCCTGCCTGCGGGAGCAACCAGCGGATTTCGCGAGCTTGATGCAGCCCTGGCGGAGGAACATTCGGTTGACCCATCAATTCGATTCATCAGGGGGGCCAGCGTAACCCAACTCGCGGCGCCAGGCAATCCGGCCCTCACCCGGAAAGGCGGACTCGAGCCGGGATATTTCACACTTTGGCGCGGGTGCGATAGCTCGGCCAGGAGCGGCCTATTTGTAGTGGGGGCGCGCAAAAGGAACCAGGCTCCCAGCGGAGCTTGAATCTAACCAGGCAGGGCCGCGTTTCCATAAGCAAGGCGCTCACAATGAGTATTCCTAATCTGGTTTTCAAACCCCTGCTGTGTCTGGCGGAGCTTCCGCCCGGAGACGCTTTGCCTATCGGGGCGGAGTTGGGTGCCTTGGATCGGCTGGATCTGGCGTTTGACATCGCGGCTGGTAACGACGTAAGTTGTTTCAACATGACGGCCACAGCGACAAAGATTGAGAGGGAACTCCGGAGGCTACCCATTGAGGATCTGCTGGCGATTCACGACTGTTTGGTCGTCTCCATCCATGAAAGGGAGGAGACGGAGCGGCTTGACCCCGCTTTTCGAGAGGAAGTCCGCCGGCGCGTTGAAGAGATCGATTCCGGCAAAACGGCGGGGACGGAAGCCTTCGAGGCGCTCAAGAAAATGTAGATGCCCCCTCGCGTCAAAGCCGTTCAACTCCACCCCGAGGCGCGAGCAGAACTCCAGGAGTCGGTGACCTTTTAAGCATGGAGGGGAGTTTGGCCAAGATGAACGCGTGGCGGCGTCCACGGCCGCCGTCGGCGGAGAGCGCGCGGTGACGGAAGCTCTTGGCGTTGGAATGGGGTTGGCGCTCCAACGCCAATTCCACTTCTGCCTGCAGCCAGAATTCCAGATTGCGGCCCGTGGGTTGGCCCGCGGCTCGCCAGAGTCGCTGCGCTCTGCGGACGACGTCTTCGCGACGCAGTTCAATGAAAGGGCCAGTCAAGGTGTTTGTGGCAATTTTCATGGGTCTTATTGATGACGTTAGTTTCGCAAGCGCCCGCGCGACTGGCGGGCGGCAACCGCGGCGGGGAAATGTCGAGAAACCCAGGGTCGCGCGCAGGCTCCCGGCGCGGTCTCGCCCGCTTCGCAAACCGCCGTCACCGCCGGGTCCTCGGCTCGCTGGGCCGGCGCGGATTCGGAATGCCTCAGGACTGAATCCATGGATAGCATCCTAGGGACGTACCTGGCGGCGGACAATTACCCCCAGAGCCAATCGCGCTATGAACAATGATTTAGTCGGCCTAAAGGTTTTCCTAGGCCAACCGGCACGGGCCCGAACCGGGGCGGGGCGGGCGGACGGGGACGATGGCGGGCCTGGCGTGGCGAGCGTAGGGACGCTGACACGATTGCGCGAGCTGAGAAGAAAGCTGAGAATAAAGCGGAAGCCGGCGGTGGCGGCGGTTCCGGTTCCTTTCGCCGGGTATTGAGGTTCCGGACTTCTAGCGCAATTCCGCGACGAGCATCGCGTGGATGTCCAGGCGCGGGATCGTCACGATGGCGCGCCCAGGGGCGGAGTCCGCCTGGAGGGTGAGCCCTTCCGGTTCCAGGTGGAGGCGTTCAATATTGTAGTTGCGCAGGGTGACGCGGATACCATAGATGGGCAGCGTTTCCTCGCGCAGCGGAACGTCTTCATTGGGCAGGGCGTGAAAGGCCGAAGTGTTGACGTCGTTGTAGAGATGGATGACCAACCGTTGACCGCCGCTGGACTGGCGGGTGGCGACAACGTGGACGCACAACGGCGCCTCGACCGAGATGCCGGGCGGTTCCGCGGCCACCGCGTCGACGAGCGCCCTGAGCATCATCCGCTGATACGGATACGGGTACAAGTAATAGGCCGCGTCGACGCCGGCGGCGAGGTAGGCGCATTTGCCTTTGCCGAACTCGTTGAGAATGACCGCGGGCATTGCCCCAGCGGGCGAACCCGTCTTGGGGGAAATCGTGGCGATCACCCGGGCCGATGCGCGATTCGTAAGGACCCGCACGGCCGGCGCTTTCAAAGTGACGGTTTGGTCGCCCAGCAGCGCGGCGAGCGGCGGCGTGTCGAGTTCCGCGCCGCGCTTCCGGCCGAGGTCCCAAACATTTTTCCGCTTCTCCCAATAGTCCGGCGGCAGGGTGCGGCCAAAATTGGCGTCGAGCGGCACCGGGGCATTGGTAGCGCTCGCGGCAAACTCTTGGTAGTCCGCTCCAAAAACATCCGCCAGGGCGAAATTCGTTTGCAGATCGCCGAATTCGTTGGCGAGAGAAGCGTCCAGCGTGGCGACGAGGCCGCCGCCGTTCCGGACGAACTCGCGGAGGGCGCCGGTCTGCCGGGCATCCAGGCAGGCCGCATTCGGCAGGATGACCACTTTGAAGGGCGCCAAATCCTTTGGGTTCAAATTCCAATCGGCGATGAGCGCGCATTGCAGATGCTCCTCCAGCGCGGCGCGGAAGGCGCCAAACACGTTGGCCAGGTAACGGTCCTCCACCAGATGGGAAGCGCGTCCGTAGAAGTTGCGGGTGTTATCGCTCATCAGCATCGCCGCCCATGGCTCCGGTTGCTTATGCGTGATCCACGGCTTGCGCTTCTGAACCTCCTCGAGGCAATGGTAAATGGCCGCTTGCATGGGGGGCGGCTGGCCCACTGCGATGCTGGGAAAGACCCCGTGCGCCACCGCGAGCAACATGCGGCGCTCGATTTCATGCGCCGGAAAACTGTCTTTTCCGTAGGGGTTGCCATGGGACATGAGATAAGCCTCGCTGAAGGCGACGCGGTGATTGGACAGCGCCCAGATGTAAGCCAGGCCGAACGCGGGCACGATCGTCGCGCCGCGATTGCTTTCGTCGAGCCAAAACTCCTGATCGGGCGCGTCCAGCAGCAGGTTCATGCGCGCGGGCATGTTCCGCGGAATGTCGCGGAAATGTCCGAATCGCCCGGCATTGGTGGTCCAGGTCAGCAGGGCCACTCCGGGTTTGATGGCTTTGAGCCGGGATTGGAGGCGCTGGAGCAGCGCTTCCATGCGGCGATCCGCCCAATGCTGATAACGGCGAAACGCGGGATCGTCCATGTTCACGTTTGGAATATCCCGCCCCGTATCGGCCCGGTAATTCTCGCGGCAATGGGCGCAATAGCAGACGCCGCCATAGTGGAGACCATCGAAACTGAACCCATCGACCTGGGGAAACGTCGTCAGGATCTCGGCCAGGACGTCGATGAAGAAATCCCCGTAGGGACCGAGCAGGCAGAGCATCCCACCGTGCGGATAGAGCGCCAGGTCCATCTGGGGGATCTGCGTGGCGTTCTCAGCGATGCGACGCCAATCCGGGTGCTTCTCATAGACCTCGCCTTGCAGGCTGGGCGGATACACCCCGAGAATACGGATGCCCAACCTCTGGTACTCGGCGATCTCCTTTCCGATATGATCCAGCGGCACATACGGGCTCCGCTTGAGCAGCAGTTTGCTGTCATAGTAGGGGTAAAACGGATCCACAAATCCGAGTTCGCTGATCGACACTCCCGCCGCCCGGGCCCGCGCGCGTTGCGCCGCATCCTGGCCGGAGAGGGTATAGCCGATGCCGAGCGTTTCCTCCACCCACGCGGGAATCGCGATCTCGTGGAACGGAGTTTTCTCAAAGGGCTGGGACAGGATCGGTCCGGCCCAAATGGAAGCCGCCGGCTCCGCGGATCGAAGCGAAACCGTCAGGAACAAAACGAGGGTCAGAAAACCGATGCGGCGAATGGAGGTATTCATCTGTGGCAGACGTCCATGCCCCTTTTCTTAGGCGTCGGGTTGGTTTGAAGCAAGCCCAAATAACTTTCTGTTTGACCCCCGCGCCGGTCGCTTTAAGCTCTAAGCCACTATGAACTACCGAGCTTCGTTGGTATTCTCCCTGCTGCTCCTCCCTTTCGGTGTCATGGCCGGCTCGTTGGAGGTTCCCGCCTGGGCCTTCGACCGGGGCAATGTCAAGGTCTTCACTGAGGAATGGGCGGATGCCGAGCCGATGGTTGCATTCGGAGGCGCGTCCCCCATCTTCGTAGAGTATGACCTCGAATTGCCGGTGGAGGCGGAATACGCCATCAGTATTCGGTTTGCGGCGGATGAAGCGCGGCCCGTAACGCTCCGGTTGGACGGCAAGCGCTTGGGCTACGGGTGCCGGAGCGCGGTGGGTTCCTGGAACACCAGCGCCGCGAAGTGGGAGGAGGGCGCCAAGGTCTTGATTTCTCCCGGCCGTCATACCCTCCGGCTGGAGCGCGAGACCGCCTTCCCGCACGTTGTGAGCCTCCGGTTTGATTCGCCCGCTCCCTGGCCGGCGGGCTGGAAGCTGGACCGGCCCAAGGCGCGCAAACTCCCCGGGTCCGGCGCTGGCGTCGCGCAGAAACCCTTCAGCGCCGAACCGAACCCGGCCGCGCTGCGCCTGGCCATTGATGATTTGGCGACCGTATTTGGCTCGCGTTATCCCCGAGCGGCGGAATTTCGCCGGCGCCTCGACGCCTTGGAAGGCCTGCTCCGGCAGCCCGACCCTCCCGCCGCGGCAAAGTCCGACCTGGCCGCTCTCCAGCGCGAGGCGCTCCTCGCCAACCCGCTCCTGGACTTCGACCGGGTGCTCCTGCTCAAGCGCGGGTTTCCCGCCCCGAAGGTCGCCCGCCAGGCCATGGGCGGCGATCTCGGCGTAGGCACGCTCAACGCCCACACCAGCGACGACACCCCGCGCCAGGGCCATTGGGATGACGAACTGGCCATCCTGTCCGATCTGCGGGGCCGCCCTAAACTGGCCTCGCTTTACCATCCGGCCAACCTCGAGTCGCTCATTGACCCGGTGCTGCACTTCGACGCCCGCCGCCTCCTCTTCGCCAAGCGCGGCGCCAAGGAAACCAACTGGCGCCTCTGGGAACTCGGCCTCGACGGGACCGCTCCGCGGCAAGTGAGCCCGGACGACGGCAACGACGTCGGCCATTTCGATCCCTGCTACTTGCCGGATGGGCGGATCATTTTCGCCTCCACCGCGGTTTACCAGGGGTTGCCCTGCGAATTTGGCGCGCAGGCCATGACCTGCCTTTACCAACTCGACCCCGAGACCCGCGTTATTCGCCAGCTCACCTTCGAGCAGGACAGCGATTGGTGCCCGACCATGCTCCCCAACGGGCGCGTGCTGTACCAACGCTGGGAATACACCGATCAATCCCACGCCAACTCGCGCATGCTCTTTCACATGAACCCCGACGGCACGGACCAGCGCGAATTCCGCGGCAGCGGCTCGTGGTTTCCCGGCTCGTTTTTCTACGCTAAACCCATCCCCGGCGAACCGCACCAGGTCATCGGCGTCGCCACCGGCCACCACGGCACGCCCCGCTCGGGGCGATTGCTGATCCTGGACCCCAGCCAGGGCCGGCACGACGCCGAGGGCATCGTTCAGGAAATCCCCGGCTATGGCCGCAAGGTCGAAGCGATCGTCCGGGACCGGCTCGTGGATGGCGTGTGGCCCCAATTCCTCATGCCCTGGCCGCTGAGCGCGAAATACCACCTCGTCGCCGCCAAACTCCGCCCCGAGGCCCTCTGGGGCCTTTACCTGGTGGATGTCTTCGACAATGCGACCTTGCTCCACGAGGTCGAGGGGGCCGCCTTGCTCTGGCCCATCGCCCTCCAGGCGACGCCAAAACCGCCCGTGGTCCCCGACCGCGCCCGCCTGGCCACCGACCAGGCCACCGTCTTTATCGCCGACCTCCATCAGGGCCCCGGACTGCAGGGCGTGCCGCGCGGGGTAGTGAAGAAACTCCGCGTCATTGAATACTACTTCTCCCGGCGCGGTTTCGGCGGTCTCTACGGCACCCTTGGCCTGGATGGCCCCTGGGATGTGAAACGGATCCTGGGCACGGTGCCGGTCAGGGAAGACGGGTCGGCGTTTTTCAAGATCCCCGCCAACACGCCGGTCTCGCTGCAACCGCTCGACGCCCAAGGCCAGGCCCTGCAACTGATGCGCAGTTGGCTGGTCGGCATGCCGGGCGAAGCGGTGTCCTGCGCGGGCTGTCACGAGCCGCAGGATGAAGTCTCGAACAGCCGCCGAACCCTCGCCGCGCTCGGTCCCCCCGCCGACATCGAACCTTGGCATGGACCGGCGCGCGGATTCAGCTTCGAGCGCGAAGTCCAGCCCGTGCTCGATAAGTACTGCGTGATCTGCCACGACGGCGGTCAGACCGCTCCTCCCAACCTGAAGGGCGGCCGCCCGCTGACTGACTGGTCCAGCCAACTCGCCGGCCGTTGGGATGGCGGCGGCCGGTTCACTCACGCCTATTTCGAGTTGCAGCGCTTCGTCCGCCGCCCTGGCATCGAAGGCGACCGGCGGATGTTCACGCCGTTGGAATTCCATTTCAGCGCCACCGAACTGGGCCAGTTGCTGCGAACGGGCCACCACGGCGTGGCGCTCGACCCGGAAGGCTGGGAGCGCCTGGCGGCCTGGGCCGACCTCAACGCCCCCTTCTACGGAACCTGGGGCGAAATCCCCCAGTTTTCCCAGGAACCCAACGGCGCCGCCCGCCTCGCCGCCGTAAACCGACGGGCGGCTGAATTGCGCCGCAAGTACGTCCCTACCGGGCCGCAACCCGACTACGAGATCATTCCGAAAACCCCCGCGCCGGACCGCGCGCCCGTCATTCCGTTAGCCCTCTCCCCTCCGCCGACGGTGGCGATCGATTGCCCGGGCTGGCCATTTGCTCCTGCCACCGCCGCCGAAAAACAAAAGGCCGCCGCCGTCGATGGCCAAATCCGCCAATGCCTCGACCTTGGGGACGGGGTGAAAATCGAGTTGATGCGCATTCCCGGAGGCCGGTTCATCATGGGGTCCGCCGAGGCCTCGTCGGATGCGGCGCCCCGCGCCGCCGTTGAGGTGGGGGCTTTCTGGATGGCCCGCCTGGAAACCTCCAATGAACAGTTCCGACGGTTCATGCCCGAACACGACAGCCGCACCGAGGATCGCCACGGTTACCAATTTGGATGTCTTGACTACGACGAGAACCAGCCCGACCAACCGGCCGTCCGGGTCTCCTGGCAGGAAGCCATGGCCTTCTGCCATTGGCTCTCGCGCAAAGCGCGGATGACGATCACCTTGCCAACCGAGGCGCAATGGGAATGGGCCTGCCGCGCCGGCGCCGCCACGCCCTTCTGGTTCGGCGAACTCGACGCCGACTTCTCCCCGTTTGCCAACCTCGGCGACAAACGCCTGGCGGAGTTCGCCGCCGACACCGCCCTGGATTACTACACCGCCGCCCGCCCGATGGTGAACCCAAACCGCTATGACGACTGGATCCCGCGCGACGATCACTTCGACGACGGCGGACTCGTCACCGAGCCCGTCGGCCGGTACCAACCCAACCCGTGGGGGTTGCATGACATGCACGGGAATGCTTGGGAATGGACCCGCTCGGCCTATCGCCCCTATCCCTATCGCGCCGACGACGGCCGCAACGAAGCGTCGGTCGCCGGAGACCGCGTGGCCCGCGGCGGCTCCTGGTACGATCGTCCCAAACGCTGCACGGCCGCTTTCCGGCTCCCCTACCCCGCGTGGCAGCGTGTTTTCAACGTCGGCTTCCGTGTGGTCTGCGAGTCCGCGTCATTACCCCGCGCGGCGGTCAACGCCCCGCAAAGCGAAACGGCCTCCCAAGTCGCTGCGCGGTCCGCAACGTACGGTTTGAATTACCTCGGGCGCGCAGGCGAGCGGGAGTTGAACGAGACGCCACCGAGCGCCGGCGGAGGAACTCAGTGAATAGAGGCCATGTCCAGCCCCAACCCGCGGCCGAACCGGTCGCCCTGGAACCTAACGCGCTGAGGCTTCCTCAGATGGAGCAATCGCTCCGCGACAGTGATGACCGATTTCGGGCCCTCCTCCAGACCGCTATGGACGGTTTTTGGTTGCTCGACGAGGAAGGTCGTTTGCTGGAGGTCAACGCGACGTATTGCCAGATGAGCGGCTATACCGCGCAGGAACTCCTCGGCTTGCGCGTTTCCGACCTGGAGGCTACCGAAACGCCTGAAGAGACCTCCGCCCGCATGGAACGAATCAGAGCGCTGGGAGCGGCCCGTTTCGAAACCCAGCACCGCCGCAAGGATGGGACTCTTTATTACGTTGAGACCAGCGCCCAATATCGGGCCATCGATGGCGGACGCTTCGTGGTGTTTCTCAGGGATGTCACCGAGCGCATACGTCAAGAACGACTCCAGTCACTCTCGGCGGAGATTCTGGGCATTCTCAACGATGCCCAATCGATGTCGCAGACGACGGACCGAATTCTTGCGGCGATCAAGGCCGCAACCGGTTTTGACGCGATCGGCATTCGTTTGCGGGCTGGCCAGGACTTCCCTTATTGCGGGACCCAGGGTTTTTCGAAGTCCTTCGTACAGGCCGAAAACAGCCTGGCGGCTCGCTCGGCAGAAGGACAGTTCTGCCTGGATGAACAAGGCAACATCCGTCTGGAATGCACCTGCGGCCTGGTTCTTTCCGGGAAAACCGATCCCAAGAACCCTCTATTCACCCGGGGAGGGAGCGCGTGGACGAACGATGCCCAGAGTTTTCTGCTGGTCCCGCGGGACCAGGATCCGCGACTCAATCCCCGCAATCGTTGCCTGCACGAAGGTTTTCAGTCCGTGGCGCTCATCCCGATCCGCGTCAAGGATGAGATCATCGGACTGCTGCAACTCAATGATCGCCGCTCGAATGGCTTTACCCTGGAAATGATCCGTTTTCTCGAGGGCATTGCCGCCAGTTTTGGCGTCGCGCTGCTCCGCCAAAGAGAGGAACAGACGCTGCGGGAAAGCGAAAGCAACCTGCGCTCACTGTTTAACGCTATCAACGAGTCGGTATGCCTGATGAGGCGCGATGGCGTGATACTCGCCGCCAACGAGACCTTCGCGGCGCGCCTGGGTAAACGCCCAGCGGATTGCGTTGGCGCCTGCATTTTAGACTTCGTGCCGCCCGAGGTGGCCGCGCGGAGACGCGAATGGATTGACCAGGTGGTGCGCGCCGGCAGTCCGTCGATCCATGAAGACGAATGGTCCGGCCGCTGGATGAACCACAGTATTTGGCCCATTCTCGGCCCTCAAGGCGCCGTCGATCGCCTGGTGGTCTTCGCGGTGGACATTACCGAACGCAAAGCGTTGGAGGAGAAACTGCGGCAAGCGCAAAAGATGGAGGCCATTGGCCAATTGGCCGGGGGAGTCGCCCACGACTTCAACAACATCCTGGCGGTGATTATCCTCCACCTGGCCCTCTTGCGAGAAAATCCAAACGTGGATGCGGCGACGCAGGAATCGCTCGCGGAGTTGACCACCGAGGCCCAGCGCGCCGCCGCCTTGACGCGCCAACTGCTGCTCTTCAGCCGGCGTTCGGTCCTGGATGTCAGAGTCTTGGACCTCAATGAACTGGCGGCCAACCTGCTCAAGATGCTCGGCCGGTTGATTGGCGAACACATCCGCTTAATCTTCGACCGCTACGAAGCCCTGCCGCCGGTCACAGCCGACCCGGGCATGATCGAACAGGTGCTGATGAATTTGGCCGTCAACGCCCGGGATGCCATGCCCAAGGGCGGCCGGCTCACCATCAGTATGAAGCCGATCCAGGCCGATGCGCAAAGCCTCATCGGGAAACCGGAGGTGGAACCGGG
>Ga0316217_10002046_pt1 | contig 25001 bp, 41 predicted proteins | sample 1anoAmetaG_FD_203633 | JGI IMG/M metagenome (GOLD analysis project Ga0316217, IMG submission 203633) | Freshwater microbial communities from Trout Bog Lake, Wisconsin, USA - 1anoA | ecosystem: Environmental > Aquatic > Freshwater > Lake > Hypolimnion/Profundal zone | place: USA: Wisconsin...
GTGATTTGAATCTGCCCTCCGGCACCCCAGCACCTCGCATGGTCCGCGACCCGTCCACAGGCCAGATGATCGCGGCTGAGGGTCAGGGAGCGCCGAGGAGTGATTTGAATCTGCCCTCCGGCACCCCCATCGAGCTGCGCACCAACCGTGAGGTCATGCCCGGTTCGGGAACCGCGAAGCCGACACGCGGAGGTGCGGTGAATCTGGAAAATGAGCCAGCGAAGCCCTCGACCCCTACCGAGAAGGGCATACCTCGCATCAAGCAGTTGACCGAGGTCGTCAAGGACCGCCCGAACCTGACGGCGAAGGAGTTGCTGGAGATGATGGGAGGCCCGAGTGATTTTAACCTCATGGAGTACCTTCGTGCGTTGCCACCCGATACCGTAGTGGCCCGAGACCCCAAGTTCCGCAGGTTGTTGAGCAAGGCAGTGGACGTTGAGCCTCCTAAGAGGCGCAAGACCTACGGAGGTAAGTAATGGCCAGGCTCTTCCCCGCGCTGAACGTCAATGGCAAGATTCACAAAGGCGAGAAGGACGACAGCCACAACACGCTCGGTGAGCGCCTGGGAATCCCGCATCCCGAGCACGTCAGGGGTTTCACCAAGGACGGCACCCAGTTCCACGACCGGCACGAGGCGCTGCGCATCCTGCGCAAAGAAGACCCTGAGACCTTCAGGAAGCTCCCCAAGGAGGCCCACAAGATCGGCCTGCACTCGGAGCATCTCGCCAAGGCATACGGCATCAAGCAGAAGCCGCAGGCGGTAGCCATCACTCGGGAGGCTATGGCGGAGCAGGAAGTAACGCTTCCCGAGCGCAAGCTCTCCGAGATGACGGCGATGGTCTTCGACCGTGGAGGGCTGTACCTCTACAACGCCGAGAAGCTCGCGGAGAAGTTCGGCAAGGTCTACTACTATCTGGCCGACGCCGACGCTTACCCGACCTCCCAGAAGGCATCCATCGGCACCGGCATCCCCAAGATCAAGCGGGTCCACAGCTTCTGGAAGACGCTCAAGAGAGACCGGCCCGACATCATCTACTTCTTCGACTGCTACGACGGCGACCTCCAGGTGCATCTGCGCGAGGACGACCATTACCCAGTGTTCGGCTCAGGCCAGGGGGAGGATATAGAGATCGACAAGATTTTCTTCCTGGAGGCTCTGGAGAAGCTGGGTCTCCCTTGCCCCAAGACCTACGTCGCCGAGGGGATGGACGACCTCTGTGACTACCTTACCAAGCACGACGGCGAGACCCTGTTCTTGAAGAACCTACATCGCGGCGACTTCGAGAGCCGCAAGTTCACCTCTATGGCGCAGTCTCGTCCTTTCCTGAGCGACCTCAAGAAGCGGCTCGGCTCGGCCTCTGACACCATAGAGGTGCTGGTACAGCACAAGGTAGACTCCGTGGTGGAGGTGGGGTACGACGGTTACTGCGTGGACGGGGAGTTCACCAAGAACTGCATTGTAGGGTACGAGATCAAGGATCGTGGATTCGTGGCTAAGGTCTTCGCTGAGATACCCGAGATCGTCGGCTCCATTAATGACGCCTTCAGCGAGACCTTGAAGAAGCTGGGGGGCAGAGGCAACTACTCCACGGAGATCAGGGTGACGAAGGCTGGTATGCAGTTCTATATCGACCCCACTCAGCGCGTGCCCTCACCCCCTGGCGAACTGATGTGCGAGATTTACGAGAACTGGGCCGAAGCGACGGTCGCTATCGCCAATGGCGAGCTGCCTGAGCTGAAGCCGAAGGCGCTCTACGGCGCAGAGGTGATACTCTGTTCCGCGTGGCACGACGAGCATGAGATTCACGTCAAGTTCCCAGCCAAGTTCAAACAGCACGTGAAGCTCAAGAACCACAAGATCGTGGACGGGGAGTATTACTGCGTCCCTAACGGCAACGGCACCTTCTTCGGGGCTGTAGTGGCCTGGGCTGACACGCTGGACAAGGCGATAGCCAAAGTGGTGGAGGTAGCCGAGAGCATCGAAGCTGACGAGTACAGTTTCGACCCTTCGGTCTTTGACGAGGCAAAAAAAGCGGCTGAAGCTGGGGCCGCGTTCGGAGTGAGGTACTAATGCGCCCTATCCACATCGACTTCTCCCCTACCCCGCAGCGCAACCAGCAGATTGGGGATTATGGTACCACGCCGGAGTGTGTCTGGTTCAAGATCACGACCTTCCCCGACAAGCCTGCCTACGCTATGGCCTGCCTGCTGCATGAGCTGGTGGAGAAGTTCCTCAACGATCAGCGGGGGATCACCGACGAGTCCGTGGATGCTTTCGATGAGGCAAACCAAGAGGATGACGATCCTGGAATGTTGCCCGCCGCCCCCTACCACAAGACGCATCTCGCCGCCGACGCTATCGAGAGGATGTTCATCCTGCTGGCAGGCGAGGACTGGGCGGAGTACGACGCCGCTGTAATGGAGCTGTTCGCATGATTGATTCTAAAGCCACGGTTATCGCCTGCACATGCTTTCTCTGCTCCACGGAGCCAGCCCTCGCGTATTCATGCTTGATTCTTGTCTCTATGGTGTGTATCGTGGTACTGGTAAACACTATAGGCAACTGTTACCGCCGAGAGACACGGATCAAACGCATCATGAACGGGAGGCACCGTGCCCACACCCCCTGACAGAAGCCTGATGGAGCAGCTCGGTATCTTCGCCCCGTTTGTGACAGTGCTCGGCGGCTTAGTAGGATATGCGTGGCGCATGAAAGACAGAGCGATGGAGAAACTGACCTCTGCCCTGGAGGACCATGTAGAGAAGGATGACGCGGTTCACAAGGAGCTGTTCACCGTGATCCGCCGCGACGAGGAGAAACTGAACAGGTTGCTGGGTGAGCACGCTACTCAGCGCCGTGCAAAGACTACCCCAGAGGAGCTGACCGATGAAGACGCTTAATGACCTGTTCTACGACATAATCCTTCTGAACGAGCTGGATGGGGACACCGCAGCTATCCTGCGCTTCTCCCATGCCGAGGGCGGCACCAGTGGCTACAGCTTCGGGCTTACCCAGCTCGACGTGAAAAACAACGATCAGGCTACCGCCTGTCTGCGTGACTGTGGCTTCACCGACGCCGAGATTCAAAGCATCAAGGACGAGACCGTGGACCCGAGGCAGTGGAACAGCCGCCTGAACGCCGCCGTGGTGCAGGGCTACGACACGGCGCAGCTCGCCTACTGTCTGGATAAAGCCATCGACTTCGGTGGGGCGTTCCAGGTGCCTATGGAGAACCCGAGCGGGATTCTCGCCCTTGCGGACTACATTAACCAGTACGGGTTGCCCGGTCACGGCTCGGCTGACTTCTACAGGAGCCTCGGTCACCCGGTCACGGCGCAAGACGTGCTGATCTTCAAGCTGGGCAGCACCAAGTATGGCAAGGAGCACTCGGCTGACTGCAAACGGCGCTACGACAACATCATGAAGGTGCTCGCGGAGGCTCAGGATGCTTAGGGATTTCCTCGACCGTTACGTCTCCGTGGTGGAGATAGTCTTCGCCATCTCCCTGGCCGGGACACTCCCCTACGCCATCTACTCCGGCGACACCGTGACCACAGCCGCCATCGTGGGGGGTGTGCTCGGTTATCTGAAAGGCTACTCCAGCGGCAACGCCGCGCCCCCTAAGCAGTCCGACATCAACGCGGCCATCGCCGCCAACCTGATCGACTACGCCCAGGCACAGTCGAAAACCAAAGGAGAGTAACATGCTCGATCTCGCGCAGATTGTCCAGATTCGCCAGAACATCACCACCATCATCACCGCCGCAGCCCCGACCGCTATCCCCGACACCCTGAAGGAGATCGCCGCCCTCTCCAAGTGCATCGCCACCGGGGGGACCGACCCCGCCGCCATCGTGGAAGCCTTCACTACTCTGAACCAGATTTACGCCGACATCAGCGCGGCTGAAAAGGCTGTCCAGGGCTAAACCATTCATCCCCATGTAATCAGCCCCCGCAAGGGGGCTTCTTTTTAGGAGGGCAAGTAATGGTTGCTTCTCTGATTCAAAACGGCGACATCTTCGCCCTGCGTGGAGGCAGCGCCCTGGAGTCCGAGGTGATAGAGGCTGTCACTGACGGTGATTACTGCCATGTGGGTGTCTTCTTCCTGAAGGATGGGGTGCCCTGGATAGCGGAGATGTATAACGACTACCGGGAGATCAGCCTTGCCGACCGCATAGCTGAGGGGAGCACCACTACCATGTGCTGGTGCAAAGCCCCTGAGATCATCCGGTCCCAGCCGGGCGCTGTTACCTCCGCCATGTACCGCTTCCGCGCCGACACCAAGGACCACATCTACGACTACCTGACACTCCTGCGGGTCTGGGCTTCCGACAAGCTGGGAGCCAGCTTCGACTCCGATAAGGTCGGTGTGGTCTGCTCGGTCTACGTGCAGCGCATCTGGGGTGACGTGCTGCAAGGCTTCTTCACCCGCCTCTGGTCCCCCAACGACATCGTGAAGCTCTGCCAGGAGGTTCAAGTCTTATGGACACCCACTACTGCAACTACATAGGAGGCAAGTGTGACTACGGCGAAGAGGAGTACCGCAGGCAGAGTGCTCTCGCCTGCCGAGTCCGCAAAGAGAAAAACGCAACGCAAAAATCAAGTGCAGAGGTACTACCAGAAGCACCGAGAGCTGGGGTTGTGCCGGTACTGCGCTGAGAAGGTGGAACCAGGGACCGGCATGTGTATAAAGCACCTGCACTGTGCCCAGAAGCGAAAGGACGTATACCGGGAGACGGGACGTTGCCCCAAATGCTCCCGGCCTGTGCCGCAAGAGCCTGGCTACGAGGCTGTATACTGCCCCTACTGCCGCGATACTGCTATTCAATCGAAACTCCTCTGGAGGGCTGGGTGGAACTGATTTCGAAAGTCATGCCGGACGATTACACCCTCGTAGATACTGGCGACTGGCATCTGGGCAATGTGAACGCCCACATCGGGGGTATCAAAGAGGCCATTCAGCGCATCAAAGAGCCAGGTGTCTATGCCATCCTGAAAGGTGACCTGCTCGACTCCATTCTCCCCAACGACAAGCGCTACGCCCACTGCGCCGTGAACATCCCCACTCCGATGCAGTCCCTGGATCTGCTCACCGACCTGCTCATGCCGGTCAAGGACAAGATTCTCGGCGTCATGCTGGGCAACCACGAATACCATCTCATCAACACCCTGAACACCGCTTGGGAGCTGGCTCGACGCCTCGACGCCCCCTACGGCGGCTACGTCTGCAAATTCATCGCCCTGGACCCTAGGCACCGTGTGCGCCACAAGATGTTCTTCACCCACGGCAACGGCAACCTGCCGACCGGAGCCAAGGACGTGATCCAGCGCATAGCGAACCAGCAGGCGGCTCTGAAGCGCAAGCTGGAGGGGACGGGGCATACAGACTGTATTTACATGAGCATGGGGCACTCCCACAAGCTCATGGTGGTGAACCCCACCATTAATGATGAAGTCATGATGACCGACAACGGCAAGAAACTCAAGCAGGAGTATCGTGTTACTTCTAAGCAGAATGTACCTTACATCCCGGCTGAGAGTCGCTGGTTTGGGTGCAGCGGGTCAATGTTGAAAACGAACACCGCCCCAGGAGTCGGGGCGGTGAGTTACTCGGAAGTCTTCATGTACGGCCCGTCCGTGCTGGGGTGGCTGGAAGCCGATGTGGTGGCCGGGTCCATGCTAGGGCTTAGGAAAGTGGTTACTTAGGAGCTTCCAACACTTGTTTCAAGTAGCCCATCACGTTGAACAGGATCGCGCAGAGCGCCTCTTCGAGCGTCTCCTCAGCTTCTGCCGTGTACCCTCGGTGGTGCAGGTGCCAGTCCGAGAAGTGCCTCCAGGCGGAGTCGATCAGTGCGCCCTTGGGGATACCCTTCTGCCAGTTGTCCGGCTCGCGCTGACTGCCGTCGCTCGCAGTCTGGTGGCGCTTCATGTACCGGGCGTAAGCCTTCAGCACCAGCGGGTTGAGATAGCCCTCATATTGCAGCTTGTCCCCTAGCGGCGAGCGGGTCGCCCCGGTGTCGAAGGTTCGGATACCCTTAGCGAGAGACAGCTTCTCTTTCGCGGTGGTTACATGCTCCTGCGCGGCTTCTCGCTGCTCTCGTGCCTGCCTCAGTTTCTCCTTCGCCTCGCGCATCTCGGCCAGCGCCTGGGTTACCAGCTCCTGCGACATAGGCTCCATCTGGCTTCGCAGGTAAGCTCGCTCCATCCGTTCGATCTTCGACGGCATCTCGCTTAGAGGTGTGCCCAGCTCTCGCATCGCGGCGCGGGTGATCCCCGCACCTGACCGGCACTCCACTGCTTCGTCCCAGCCTTCCAATCCTTTTCCGCTTGTCATCGTTCCTCCTCCCAGCGCCCCAGCGCGTCGATCCGTGTGAGGCAGTCTTTCAGCATGTTCGTTTTCGCTTTCACGATCTCCGTACGCGCCGCGAGCATGACAGCCTGACGCTGCCACTCGCCCAGCTCGGCTCTCAGCATATGAATCTCCTTGAGGTCATCCATGTGCTCCTGGCGCAGTCGTTGCGCCTCTTCGGAGTAGGTCTTGACTGCGACTGCGGTCAGTCGTTGCACGGCGCTCTCGATCTGCCTGTGGCAGAGACGCTCTATGATGTTCATTGTTACCCCCTTGCTTCCCCTTGTTTCAATGTCTGCACCAGCGCCATCGCCTTGTGCCCCAGCGCCGGGCACCCCAGGTCGAATTTCCAGCACGACTGCGTTACCCCCTCCCAAACCGTGCCGCGCCCCAGAGAGATTCTGGAGCCGGTTTCCGCAAGCCCTATGCCAGTGAGCATCGCCGCCAGCTTGCGCGGCGAGACGTGAATCCTTGCCAAGTCCTGCCGGATGACCTCGGCGGAAACCCACAGTGTCAGCTTGTCCACCTCGATGCGTGCCACCAGTCGGCCATGCGGCTCGCGGTAACCTTGCTGGCAGAACTTGTCCACCGGGTTCCACGAAGCCACGCAGACTACGCCGTTGGCGTGACGGTCCAGCAGACCGCCGAGGAAGGAGACCGCATCGAACTCCTGCGTGTTCTTGTACTGCCGCATACCCTTGATGGTCTCCACTACCCAGGGGATCAGCTTCTCGGCGTCCACATGGGAGAGGCCCAGTCTGCGAGCTACCAGCCCCCCGTAAATGGCTACCGCCCCAGTCATGGTCCAGAACCGCTCTTCCGGCTCGGAGCCTGCCTTGCGAGCTACCACATCCGCGATCTTCGCCAGGGCGTCATGGTGCTTCTCCTGGTTCTCGGTAAGCCACTGCGCGTACTTCTTGCCTACGCCGCCGAAAGACTTGTCGAACCCTTCGAAGATAGCCAGTCCCTCGGCCTTGGTGTACCCATCCACCACCTCGTACTCGAAAATGCGATTGATTTCGGCACCAGGGTCGCCCTTCAGGTTACCCAGCTTGTCCACCAGGGAGTGGTTGGACGAGACCACAGCCAAGGTGTTCCAGAAGTTCAGGTTGCTCTTCTCCACCGCGTTGCGGGTCATGCGAGCCTTGTCACGCCCCTGGGTGATCTTGTAGGCCAGATCAGATAGAGCCTCCGGCGTGATGTTGCTCACCTCGTCTATGTACATGGGCAGCGTGTTGTAGATGCCCAGCCGCCCGATCAGCGCGTTCTTGGTGTCGTCCTGGTTCAGAATCAGCCGTTTCGGGTCGCCCCAGGCGGAGATGCCCCACTTGCCGGTCAGGGTCTTGCCCAGCCCCGAGCCACCCACCACGGAGAGCATGGCTCCCTCGTACCCGGTGAAGCGCACCAGCGGAGCACCGAAGGCGGAGCAGAGGAACTGAAAGGCTAGACCCTCCAGCCCCTGCTGGTTCAAAAGCTGCGTGTTCTTGACCCACTGGATGTAGTCCCCCTCGGGTCGGATGCCTCTGACGAACTCGGGTGCTGAAGCCGAGTAGCCCACCCGGTGGACCGAACCATCCTTGCGGTAAATCTCCGCGCCGTGGATGAAAGCGAGGTTGTCCTCCTCCTGAACCCAACCCATCTGCCCCGACAGCTTGGAGAGGCGCTGGTCCTTTCTCAGCTTCGCCATGAACGTCTCAATGTAGACCATGAAAAGCCCCTTGTTGTCCTTGCCCACTACGCCGATATGAGCATCCATCATGGCCGAGAAGAATGCCTTCGGCTCGCAGACCTTGTTCGATGCTACTGTTACTTCCCGCCAGCCGTCGTGAGGCAGGCGGTGCTTGATGGTGAAAGACTCCCCGAAGAAGTCAGAGTTGATGCTGGCAATCCAGAGAGGGTAGGGGTAGATGTGGACCGGCGTGCCCCCGTCGTCGTAGTAGATTCCAGTTTCTGCGATGGTGAACCCTTGAGGTGGCTCAGGGTCGTCATCTCGTCTCTCAAGAGCTGTTGGTGCCGCGTACCCCAGAACGATAGGGGACTTGACCCGCTCCGCATAACGGCACCCGGCACACAGGCCGGGATTGTCGGCGTTGAGCTTGGTGCAGGTGGTTGGACCTGCGCCGGAGGCGATGTGCTGCTCGATCTTCTTTTCCGTTGCCGCTGCGCTGTACTCCGCGTGCCCCTGTGACCACTCATGGATGACCTCCTGCCCCTCTGTTGTGTGCCGAAGGAGACCAATCAAGTTGTACCACTGCGGCTCCGGCACGTCCCCCCGCGCCGCTTCGAACGCCGCCACCTGCCCACACTTGAGACTAATGGCCCTCGCGGAGCTGGGTTGGTAATCTCCTTCGAGACCGGCAAGAAACGCAGCGTTTTGCACAGCGGTTGCCTGCGGGGTCGGCAGCACCACCTTCACCTTCGCGGCGGCGAGCTTGAGCGCCTTGATGAAACCGAGCGGCGGGACCGGGCCAGGGTCTGAGATGAGCCTTACCTCCTTGCAGCACCCCTTCTTCCGGTTGTGGCTTCCGATAGGGCGCAGCACCCGCGCCCGGTCAGCTACGAGTCCGTCAGCGTCCAGCCCTGGTTCCACAGCCTGGACCAGCTTTTGCAGTAGTTCAGCGACACCTCGCCAGAGATGCGCGGGGAGGTTGGTATCCAGTATCCAGTGGGCATAAAGCCCGTTGCCGGATGATACGATCGCGGGGGAGGGGAGCAGTGTCGTCTTGCAGAACCGGCTCAGGGCTTGCAGCCCCTCCCGCTGGCTTGCGTAGGGCTTGCCCTCTCCGCAGTCGATGTCCATGAAGAAGTTGCGAAGGAACTGCGCGTTGTCACCCTTGCGGGAGGCGGTGGTGGAGAAGCTAGCCTGGGCGAAGAAGACTGTCCTGCCTGCCGCGTCTAGCTGCTCCGCCCACCTTTGTGCTGATGCTACCTCCTCAAACCAGAAGTGTCTGAAAGTCCCTTTACTACCTTCCGGCAGAAGCTCCGCCAGACAAATATTACCCTCCGAAGGCAGTAGCCTCGATAAGAAGTCAGTCATACCAGTCATTACCTCCGAGGGGTGCATTAAGGCGTGAACATTTTGAGGCGAAGGCTTACAGCGTAAGCCCCTAAGCCTGTCTCTGTCAAGTCTTTCCCTCAGAGCCTACTGGCTCCCCTCTATAGGGACTCGTTTTCGGCGTCACCTGTTTCAGTACAGCGCGTATCGCAGGCATCCGGGCGTCACCCCTGATGTCGGAGTTGAGTGGCAGCAGGTTTGCTTTGACTGCCAGCTCTATGAGATGTGCCCACTTGCAAGCGATGTCGTAGACGATCTGCTGCTTGGGGACCGCGTCGTCCTTTACCCAGCGGTTAAGCGTGCCCCGCGAGACGCGGAAAATCTCACACGCCTCGACACTCCGGACCCCCGCAGAGGTCAGGATATGTTGTATTTCACTTCCTCTCATTATGAGCCTCCCAGTTTGTGCAGCACCAGCACTATGAAGCGAGGCAGGTAGTACAGAATTTCCAGCATTACTGCCAAAAATAGCAGTCGCATGACTCTACCTCCCTTTAACCTCACCATACATCTTCTTGAAAAGCCAGTAAAAGAAAAGAAACTTGAGGCTGGTTCGTACCGGATCAGTGTCGAATTTTGAGAGTTGCTGGTCGATGATGGCTTCGATTTTGTCAATGATTTTTTCCATTTTTCAATCTCCTTGTCGGCTGTGGCCGTTGTGTTAAACTCAATCCTTGCTGCTACTGAACGTGCATACAGCCGCTCGTACCGCCGCAGGTTGCTGTTTGCCTCCGTAAGTTTCTCTCTCATCCTTGGAAGTAGGTCCGGCGCGGGGCAACTAGCTACCGCCTTGCTGATACTCCATACATCATGTTTTGCCTCGTCCACCAACCAGGCGTAGTTCTCAACCGGGTCATGTTTAAATGGCCTGCGAAGAGCTGCTAGTGTCATTGCCTGCCTCCTACGGCGCGGAGCCTCTCGACCCCGCGCCTGGAATCTTACTTCTTGATGGTGAACCCTCTCAGCCAGAACCCTACTATGAGTCCGAGCAGTAGGATCAAACAGGTTACCAGTGTCATTGCCTGCCTCCTAGTCCCACGAAGAGCTGCTGTCCGAAGAGCCGGAGTCCCACGAAGAGCTGCTGTCCGAAGAGCCGGAGTCCCAGGAGCTTGACTTCTTCTCCTGCGTCGGAGTGTCCCACGACGATCTACGCGGCTCAGGAGCAGGTGCTGGCACTTCCCGTATAACCTCCCGCTCGACCGTGCGGTGCTCATGTCCTGCGGCCAGCATCTCGCCTAACATCACCCCGGTGAGCAGGTCGCTGCCTCCGCTGTTGTTATTCACGACCGTCGTGTGGTGTACGGTCGGGGCGGGTCCGGATTGGTACATAGTCGGAGTCGGTGGCAGCGGCTCGCGCATGTTATAGGTCGGAGTCGGACCAGGCCGCGGTGGAGGTGCTGCTTGCTTGTCAGTGTCCGGCTCTGCCGGTTTCGGACCAGGCCGCAGTGGAGGTGCTGCTTGCCTGTCAGTGTCCGGCTCTGCCGGTTTCGGGCCGGGTTTGCGCTGCGCCTGCAAGCGTCGCTTCTCCCCTTCTTTCCAGCGGTAGACAGCGTACCAGACTCCGCAGAGCAGGAGCAGCATGATGATGCCGTTACGCAGGGCGTGGCTTTCGATCGCTTGAATCTTCCTGGTCTGAGGCTGGATAGCTTCCTTGAGGTTCTCCACGTTGCTGGATGACGCGAACTTGAGGGCCGGGTCGATGCCAGTCGCCATGTCGAGCGCCTCTTTCGCCTTGATCTGGTTGCCGAGTCCAGCCTGTGCCTGCGACATGGCGTAGTATGCCTTGGCCGACCTCGGATGGTTCTGGATGATGAGCTGCAACCCCTGGACAGCTGGGGCGTAGTCGTGGGCCTTGATGAGACCCTGAATCTGGTCGAAGGTAGCCTCCGCGAAGGCTGTGCTACAGAGTAGCAGCAAAGCTGCGCTGCACAGTAAAAGTCTTTTCATGTCATCTCCTCTGTTGGTGAACTGCTTCTGATAACCTCGATGTTGAGGTAGTTCTGAACACCCTCCACGTAGGCGTCCTCGTCCTGGTGCTCCACCAGCTTGCCGTTGATTGTGTACACCCAGCGGTGCATCACGTCGAGGCAGGTCATAACCAGCTTATGGCTTGCTACCGGCACCGCCTCCCTGCGGGTGAGTGCATACTTCAGCAGGTCCAGCTCCAGCGGGGCAGTACGAAACTGCCCTTGGAATCCGGTGCTAAGGTTGTGCTCGTAAGGGTTATCAAAGGTAATACCCAGCCCCTGATTCGGCATCGGTCCCATACCGTGCCGGGTAAGGTATGCCCGGGTGACATACAGCACGTTCAGCATACCTTGGAACTCCTCAAGATTGGAGAGCCGGGTGCGCCCCCGCGTAACGTGGGGGAAGAAGCCGAACTGCTCGTCCAGCATGACCCCTTGCGAGCCTTCAAAGATCACATGGTCCCACCTCTTGGTGTACTCCTGAACGACCCGCACGCAAGGGCTGCGCAGTAGCGCGTCACACGCCGCCTCGAAGTCCGACGCAATGGGGTCTCCGCCGTAGAACTGCCGAACCATCTCCAGCTTGGTTCTGAACACGTAAGGGTGAGCGAGGTCGCCAGCCAGAAGCGAGTAATGTCGTTCTTCCCGCTCGTAGGTCTTGCCCACCCCCACCCCGCAGGAGCCGTGAACATCCAACTCCCGGTTGGCACGCTTGTCGTAGGGAGTGGTGATGGGGCAGCGGAAGTCGATGGAGAGCGAGGGGGTGATCCCCTGGGCAAGTAGCACTGCCTGCTCGTTTATGATACCTATAGGATCGACTGTGCAGTTACTCGGCCAGAAGGTTGGTAGCCCTTGCAGAGTGCCGCTGCCGAAATTAGAGAAGACATGCTCCCACCCATCCTTGAGCATGACCTTATGGCTTGCCTGGTGTCCTCCAGAGTACCTGGACACCAAAGCTGTCGGGTGCTGCGCCGCCAGCCAGCTCACCACCTTCCCCTTCCCCTCGTCCCCAAAACCAGCCCCTACGACAGCGTAGTTCATAGCATCATATCCTCAGCTTGTGCAGCAGGCAGCAGCACCGCCGCCCCATCGCCGTTCGGCCTTTCGACCACTTCGCCCTTCAGAACGATGCCCCTGATGATGTCCGCGACATCAGTGCGACGTTGTGCCACAACCAGGTTGGCCCCCAGCATCTCCTGCCAGCCGCGCACGGTCTTCTGGTCCGCTCCCGCCGACGTGTCCCCGATATGGACATGGTAGACGTTAAAGGTCTTTTGCGCGGAGTCCAGCAGTTCAGCCGCCGACAGGCTTTGATACTCTCCCGGTCCCATGATACCCTTGATGGTAGCGGCAGGAAGACTGCGCAGGTTCGGCTCGTCCCCCACGGTGATGCAGTAGCCCTTCCTACCACGCTTCTCGAAACAGTCAGTAGCCGTGTGTCGTCCGGCGAAGTACCACGCCAGCATGTAGCTCTCACCACCGTTGCCACCACCTCCGCCTTCGAGGTAGATATTGGTAAGCCAGTGATCCAGCAGCGCGTCACTGGATTCGAACTGCCCAACTTGCAGCGGCGATCGGTCACACTCATGGTCGCCGATGCCCATGAATAGAAGCTGCGGGTCGGCAACTCCCCCCTTAATGATGGAGTCCATAAGCTCCGGCAGTCCTTGCTTGACCAGGAAGGTGGGGACACTCCCCATCGAGCCGGTCACGTCTAGGCCGAGCAGGATAGCGACCGAGTTGGGGTGCTCTGCGGAGTCCCTGGATTCGCGGATGGTCACGCCATAAGGATTCATGGCGCTGTTGATGTTACGGTTGACGAAAAGCTCCTGGGAAGACTTACCCACGTAATCACACGCGGTGCTGCGCAGGAGACGGTCTGAAGTTGAGTAGGCTCCTCCTCCCATTATTCAGCCTCCTTGGGTGTTGCGATCTCTTCAGTCGGGTCAGCAGGTTTCTGGATGGTGTCGGTCTGTGAATACGGTGCGCTCCCCATTACAATTCACCTCCGAACAGGTATTTGTAGCGCTCTTCCGCGATCTCCAGCTTGATCTTCTCGTTCCTGATCTTGACACCCAGCTCGATGTCCTTGTTGACGTACCCGGCTGCGTCGAAGTCGCTCGCCAGTACGAGGCTGATGCTGCTGGACGGGGAGAGGTCGAGCATGTTGTCCCGCTCGCGCTCCATTCGGCGCACGTTGACCCGCAGGTCTTCCACCAGCCGCTTGAAGAGCAGGCCACAGTCCTCACCGATGGCGATGGCCCGGTCGTTCTTGATCTGGGAATTGTTACGGCGCAGGGAGTCTACGAAAGCCCCTGCAAGGACCGGTCCTACTACTACTACACTCTTGTCAGTCGTCATACGCTCCTCCTTGGGAGTCTGGCGGGGCCGAAGCCCCGCCTGTTGGATTCTACAGCCCGAGTTCCGCCGCGAGCGCGGCCAGCTCGTCGTCTTCCGCTTCGACCACGGTCTCCACGACCTTCTCTTTCGGCTTCACTGCCCTGACCGCCTTGGGCTTTTCAGCCGGAGGTGCGACGGTCTCGCCACCCATCGAAGCGAAGGGGTCGGGTGCCGGAGCGGGGGCAGGCTTCTCTTCGATCTGCTTCGCGGCGGACGGGCCGGACGGCGTGCCCGCCACGATCTCGGCCACTTCCGGCGAGGCGGCGAACACCTCGGTCTTGGCAACCTGCTCCGGACCGAGGAACCCGCCGAAGTTGAAGGTCAGCACCGGGTAGGAGAAGTTGGCGTCGAAGCCGATCACCGTGATAGCGGTCGAGAGGTCCACACCGCGCCGCGAGGTCTCCTTGACGTAGTGTACGAATGCCTTCAGGGACGCAGGCGGGATGGAGAACCCGTAGATGCCGTTGTTGGCGTAGATGGCGAGCTGCTTGCGGTCGCTGCACGCCTTGCCCTTGCCAGGGTTGCCTGATGCGTCCTTGCCGGAGCCGAACTGGTTCTGAGGGCATCCTGCGCAGCTCTCGCACTGCTTGAGTGGGCTGTCCGCCCTCGGTTTGATGCCGTCGTCGCTGGAACAGTCCGGCGCTTTGAACTCGGTAGAGTTCGGGTCGTAGGCGGTAGCGTAGTAGCTCTTGTCCAGGTTCGGCTTCGCGCCCAGGAGGACCACACCGATCTCCATCGTGGGGAGCACGGTCTCCGTGCCGTCCTGCTTGACCAGAAAGCGAGTCCCCTTGCAGCCAATAGTGGGGAACTGTTTGCCCTGGCTGATCCCAGCCAGGAAGCTGTCGGTGTTGGGCTTGCGGTTCTGAAGGTGTGCCGGAACCTGAATGTCCTCATATTTCACTATGTTCGCCATGTGTTACTCTCCTTGTTCGTGTGGGGTTGACGGCTTTTTCAGCCAGTTGTAAATCTGTTCTGTGTCCTCACAGAGTACGCTCACCGACGAGCCGGGTGTACAGCGGCTAACGCCAGTTTGAATGCTTCCTGTCATGTTGCCTCCTCGCGCTCTAGGCGCTACGTTTTCCTTACCTGCACTGTCCTCGTCGCGGAGTAGTTGCACCCTGGCGGGGGTTGTCCCTCTCGGCACTCTCCGGCTCCCGTCTTCACCAGTGGACCCATCATCTCGGTGGCGGCGGTCTTCGCCACTCGACCCTCCAGAAACTCCCGTTTGTCGTTCTCGAACACCCAGTCGAAGAACACCTGCTTGTCCACTACCACCACCGACTCTTTCAGAGCCTTGTACACGCAGCCGTGCAGGGTCTTGGCGTTCTGCAACCCACTCTTCTCCAGCTCCGCGAGAAGCCATGCCTCGCGCTTCGCCTGCAACGTCTTGCGCGTCTCGATCTCCGCCTCCATTGCCCTGATCTCTTCTCGGGTGGCAACGTAGGCGGCTGTTACCGCATCCAGTGTCACTGCCATTTCACACCTCCTTTCGCAGTTCCCAGAGCTGCGCCTCTATCTTCTGGTACTGGACTGCACCCAGCAGGTCGGTAATATCTATATCCTCCTTGTCTCGGACGAGGAAAACGTCTTCGATCTCGATAGTCTCCGGCTCAGGTGGCTCCTCCCAGGAGCCTGCGAAACCCTTGTCGTAGTCGAATACGACTTTCAGAGTGTTGCCCCTGTATGTGATGAGAGCCTCATCGCTGGCCACTGGGTACCCCCTTCGCCGCTTCCACCAAAGCCTTGATCTCGGCCCCCGCCTCCTCGGAGCAGTTTTCCTCGATCTCTTCCAGAGTCTGCTTCGGCTCCGTGATGCCTTCTACCGGCCCATAGCAGGAGCAGTGCCCCATGTCAGTGACACCCCACTTACCGTCTTTGGTGTAGAGAATCTGCCCCGACACCCTCGTAGCCACCGTTGCCATACCAGTACCACACCTCTTCGAGTCCGAGCATGTCGAGGTCTTCCACCGCATAGTCGTTGAGCAGATCCAGGTCGTAGGAGCTGGCGTAGGAGAATCCTTCAGGGAATTTATTCAGATTGTGCAGTTTTACCGTCATGTCCTCACCCCTTGATGTTGATGATCGGCACGATCCGCGCCGTAATGGTTACCAGCTCCTTCTGAAGCGCCATAACCTCAAATATGTTCTTGTACGCCAGCGGCGACTCGTCAAGCGTACCGGCATCGACCCGAGCGATCACACCCTGCATCTGGTGCTTGAAGGTGTCGAGGTCTAGCTCCCGCTGTGCAGCCTTGCGCCCCAGTACCCGGCCAGCTCCGTGCGAGGACGAGCAGAGTGAATCAGGGTTGCCCAACCCCTCCACAATGAAGGAGCCATCGCGCATATTACCAGGGATCACACCCTTCATGCCGCGTTCCGCGTGAGTCGCCCCCTTGCGATGCACCCAGTGCCCCGCCTTGTCGCGCTCGGCGTGGTTGTGGTTTCGGTTGATGAGAAAGGTCCACTCTCCGCGCCCAGTGCAGTGCCGGGTCATCACCCCGATTACACGCTCCATGATTTGATTGCGGTTCTCCAGCGCGAAAGCGAGACAGAAGGCGAGGTCGGCTATATAGTCCTGCCCCTGCTGCGAGTCGGTCCTGAATCCGAAGTGCCCCTCCCTAGCTTTCCCATCACCAGAGGCGAGCTTCATATGGTGCGTGGCGGTGGCGTGTCCGATGCCGCGAGACCCTGAGTGGATGATGATCCAGACCCGCTCAGTCCCTTCCTGGTAGCCGATCTCGATGAAGTGGTTGCCTCCGCCGAGCGTGCCGAGCTGCTTACGCCCGTTCTTGGAGAAGATAGCCTTGAGGACATCGGTGCGGTCCAGATCGTCAAACGGCCAATACTGATCGTCGCGGTTATGGTTGAAGCCTACCGGCACGGTAGCGTAGATGTCCTTGAAAATCGCTTCCCGCTTCGCTTCGACGTCGGTCTTAGTGAAGCTGGTGGGCAAGGCACACATGCCACACCCGATGTCATAACCGACCCAGGCGGGGAGAACCGTACTGTCGGTCGCTATCACCGCACCGATAGGCAGCGTGTACCCGGTATGAGCGTCCGGCATGAGCGCACCCTTGACAGTAAAGTCCAGCTCCATAGCTGATTGGAATTGTACGAGTGCTTCGGGTTCGAGGACTTCTGCGAAGATGTGGGCTTCTTTGGGCATCATGTGCCTCCTGTAGATAATAGATGTCCGTATTTTGAGGTTTCATGCTGTTAGCATTGCCCGACGTTACGATCATCGACAAGGAAGAGCTGGCCGGCGACATCCGCATAGTCGTTGAGACGACAAACCATCCCAAGACCTGCCAGCGGTGTATGGACCTGACAGCCAAGATCAGCCGCTTTGGTACCCGCCCAAGAAGCTACATGGACCTGCCCATCAGGACCAAGCGGCTTCCCACTTCCAAGGCGGGGTGTCTACCAAGCTGACTTACACACCGATAACCTTTTGTATCACGATTTTGTCTCGTATGCAACCTTTTTCTTGTATCATATAAAACTATTTTTCCTTCACCAGCTCCAGCACCGTGTCCTGAAATTTGCCCCGCTCGATGAGTGCTCTGTAGACCTTATGCTCCACCGGGGTGGCGGCGATATGAGTAATGACTGTGCTGTGCTTCTGCCCCGGTCGCACCGTCCTGGCGTTGGCCTGGCAATAGGTGTCGTGAGATGTAGTTGCCGTTGCCCAGACGATGTTGTGACACCGTTTATGGAGCGACAGACCGTGATTCATGCAGGCCGGGTTCGCTATGAGTATGCGCGGCTCGGCTTTGTCGTTGAAGTCTAAGAAAATCTGGTTCCGCTTCCCGAGCGAAGTGCCTCCGTCCACTACCTCGCAGGAGTGGTGCTTCTTCAGCTTGTGATAAAGTGCGTGCAGTGCCCCGGTCAGAGGCATGAAGATAATGAGCTTGCCGTCCGCCTCCTCTATCACCTCCTCGATCACCGCGAGCCTGGGACCGAAGTCCAGCTCTATGGTCTCCCCTGCGCCGTACACACAGCCAACCGACGCCTGGATCAGCTTACCCATCAGGACCGCCGCATTAACCGCCGTGACCTCGACTCCTCGCACCTCAGCCACGCACTCTTTGCGCAAGCGCTCGTAAGCGTCTCGCTGCTCCTTGGAAAGCTCCGCGCTGCGCTCGCAGTAGATGGTCTCCGGCAGGTCTATACAATCTTCCAGGGCGTAGCGGATCGACGGTTGCAGTATCGAGTCCACCATCTTCTCCGCCCCGGCGCGAGGTACCCACTTAAACTGAGTGATACCCAGCATGGTGTCCATCTTGAACCGAGTGAAGCTGCCGGTGTAGCGCTCGGGGACCAGGAGCTTACTTTGCGCATAAGCGTCCGTGGGGGCGTTGGGTGTCGGCGTGCCGGTCAAGCCCCAGGCCCAGCGTTCAGGAGTCACCAGCTTCTTGGCAGCACCCCAAAGCGTCTTAGCTCTCTGGTTTCGGAACACTGCGATCTCATCGAAGATCAGCAGGTCCACGTCGTCAGGCAGGTGAGGCTCCACGATCTGAACACCGTGATGGTTCACAATGGCGAAGTCCCAATCCCCTTTGAGGGCATCGAGCCGCTGCTGGCGACTGCCGTGCAGTACCACGAACTTGCGTCTCGGGAACATCGTGTAAAGCGCGTCTGCCCAAACTCGCTCTAAACAGGAGAGAGGGGCCACTATCAGGCAGCGCCGGATCACCTTCTCAGTCATGAGGTAGTCGGCACCCCACGCTGTAGCTGCTGTCTTGCCAGTGCCCATCCCGTTCAGTATGAACGCTCGCTTGTGTTCCACGGCGAAGCGCATGGTGTCCTTCTGGTGCTCGAACGGTTTGAATCTGCCTGGGAAGGTGTAGGTGTCCAGTGGCGCAGGCGCATCTAGTCCCAGATTGCGCATGAGCTGCATACACTCGAAGGAATGAGGCACCGCCACAGCCGTTTGCCCTTTGAACGGTGCGACTCTGGCTCCCGGCACTACCGCGAGTATCGCGTCAGGGTCTTCGACAGTGAAGACGGCATAGCCGTTGAGAACCCTCATTCTCCGCGCTCCGCAAGCGTCTGTTCCTGCTTCGCGGCGATTCTCTCCTGGCGCATCGCCTCCGCGAACTTGAGAGCCATCTCCAGCACCTCTATAGAAGTAGTCTTTGCCAGCGTCAAGGCATAGGCTTCCCGGTATCCGTCCCCCATCGTAGTCCTCCTTTTAAGAACTTTTTCCACTGCTCCTTCAGCTCCGGTGCGTCACCCAACTGCTTCACCATCTCGCGCTGCCACTTGCGCAGCTCCTTTACACGCTTCCCTCGCATACACCCCCTTACTGCCCACGTAGAGCAGGTCATAGTGAACGTGATGCACCGCACCTGCGAAGCCATTCTCCTGCATGTGCCAGCCCAGCGAGTTCTCGCTGAACCCGTAGTGATGCTTATAGAACGGGTGTCCTGCCGTGAGTATCGCCTGCGACCCGTAGATCACGTCCGCGTAGCTGACCGGCATGGTCCCCGCCTCGTAGAATGTGTCTAGCAGGTCGTGCTTGCGCGAGCGCATCACCTCGAATGCTCTCACGATGTCGGGAACCAGCACGAAGACCCTACCGTCATCCTTCAGGACGTGTCTGAACCCTGCCAGCACCTGGGACAGCTCCGCAGAGGTGACGTGCTCCAGAAAATGCGAGGCCCAGATCACGTCGAACTCACCCCCCGGCAGCGTCAGCAGCTCCCTGGCGTCACAGACGACACCGACACCCTCTCCAGGCACCACGTCCAGCACGACCATCTCATGTTCCTCGAAGCCGGTGGGCATCACCGCCCCTGGACCTCCCCCGATATTCAAAAGCCTTTTCATAGTGCCGTATCCTTTCCAACAGTGGTGTGTTTTGTCAACTGCAAGAGTTACTGCCCTTGGCCCATGAGCCGTTTGTACGCCCACATCATCTCGACCTGCTCTTCCGTCCTCTCGATCGGCAGCACCGCCGTGCCCGAGATGCTCACCCCTGACAGTGCGTACTCCGCGTTGGGGTCGTCGTGTTCTATGAGTCGAGCGTAGGTTCGTTTGGTCGGTCTCGGGGCATTGGGTCGGTCGTGCAGCACGAACTGGTTGGCCTTGCGATCCGGTATGCGGTCCTGTTTACTCATGCAGGTTTATCAGCCCGACCCATCTTTTTAGCTGCCTCCAGTCATCCTCACCACCGTCGAACACCATTGCAAAACCCCTCGTCTTGTTGATAGCGTCGTACTGGTGCTTCTGTTGTGCCGACATGCCGCGGTTCTTCTCCCCCCTGCGCCCCGGCTTCTTCACCTCAATACTGAAAAACCGGCTCTTATACTGCCCCAAGCAGTCATGGATGCCTGCGACCCCGTAGCCACCGGGGACCGGATTAAAGAACCATCCAACTGCCTCCGCAGGTGTCTTGGCGGCTTGAGAGGCTGGGATGCACCCAATGGAGATGAGGTACTCCGCCACCTCCTGTTTGATCTTCCCCTCCGGTGTCACTGCCATGTCACTTTCTCCCGCGCGGAGAGTTTGAATTTCTCGAACCGGGCCGCACACTCCTGCGCCATCGTCGTGGCGAGGTCTAAGGCCATCCCCTCACCTACCGGATGCAGCGTCACCATACCCTCGTCCTCTCTGATATAGATCACGGCTTCGGTCATACCCACCTCCTAGAAATAGATCGTGTAATCCGGCCTGTCGGCTATTGGCTCGTCCAGCACCTCGGCTTTGAGGTGCTTCAAGGCTACCGCCAGCTTGCGCAGCGCCCTCTTCTCGGTGTGCATCACCGCTTGATGTGTCACCCCCATCTCCGCTGCGATCTCCTGGTAGGTCATGCCCTCCTGCGGTCTGGGGCGGTAACTGCCCTCCCATCGGCCTGCCATCAGCGCCTCCCGCAATAGGCACACTCCACCGCGCCACAATATTGCTTACAAAGCCCGTTCTTGCGAGTTACGAACACCTCAGTGTCCCATGCTTCTTTCAGCCGAGCCACCCGCGTCTTGACATCCTTGTAAATCGGCACCAGCTCGCTGCGCTTCAGCGTGAAGCCGGTCGTCTTTTTGTCCTTGAGCCAGATGTATTTGGCCTCGATCTCCTGAACCTCGGGATGCAGCAGGGCGAAAATCAGGGCGTTGATCTGGAGCTGGGTGTTGTCGTCCTTGAGTTTGCCTGTTTTCCAATCGTAGAGCCTGGCCTTCTCCCCGTTCACAATAGCGAGGTCGATAGCCATGCGCCCCACGGAGTCCCCCCAGTCCCAAGGTTTTGCCGGGTCATTGGGGCAGATCATCGGCCTCCAGCTCTCGCCTACGCCGATCCGGTGCTCCACATACCTCTTACCTGGCAGCTTGTCCAAAAGCAGAAGGTAAGGCAGGACGACCGCTCTCGCTTCCCAGTCCTTAACATCCTGGCCGAGCATATGTCGCTCCGCCGCCTTGTGTACCCGGTTGCCCCAAATGGTGTGCAACGTCTCCTGGTAGGGGACCGTCTTGTAGTAGAACTCGGCGGCGAACTTGGCCGGGCACAGCTCGAAGCAGGCCAGCTTGGACGGACTCCAGGCGAATTTGGGAACCGGCTTCGCCGTCTTAGCAGCTACGTCCGCCGCCTTGAACATCTTCTGCTTCTGGTAGTCGTCCATTACCCGTTGGGGCAGGACTCCGGCGCGATCCGCCGCCTTCACGTCCGCCTGCCAGCCCAGGATCAGCGCCGTGTCTCCCTCGCTCTTGCGCAGCAAGTGCCCGGTGAAGGTGGTAAAGTCCCTCTCCGATGCGAGAAGCTCCTGGCTGGTCACGGTGTAGGCGGGTCTGCTATCGACTTCGGTCATTCCTGAACCTCCTTTAATTGCCCCCAGCTCGGCCCGATCTTGCAGTCCACTGGGAATGTTATGGGAAACTGCACGCCCCATGCTGCCTTGTAAGGTAGGTTCGACAGCGCCTGTCTGAGTTTCAACGCCCCCTCCCGGCTCCGGCCTTTGGGGAGGATGAAGAAGAGACCGTCGTGCAGCTCGAAGTAGAAGTAGCCCCCCAGCGCCGCCAGCATGTTGCGTGCGACCGCCAGAGCGAGATACTTCTGATCTCCGCCTGTCCCTTGGATGGGGTAGTTAATCGCTGTGGACTCCAGCGCCCAGGACTGCCGCCTGTCCAGCCAGTCTCCGTTCAGGTTGATCCGCCTCCCGGCAAAGGTCTCAGCGTACCCCAGGCGACGACACAGGTTGATCGAGTCGGTCCAATAGTCCTTGATGCCTGGATAGGTCCGCTTGTAGGTGTCGAGTATCCCCTGAACGAAGGGCTGCGTCAGGTCCAGCTCATACTCCACCCGCGCCTTGGTAGTCGCCGCCGCAGCCCCGATGCGGTACTGAAAGCTGAGGTTGGCAAATTTTCCCATCTTTCTCTGCTGGCTCGCCCCTGCCGCTCCGTCATGCACCCGCTGGATCAGCTCCCGGTAGTCGATCTGTGCGATCTGTGCCCCCATGAACGAGTGGGCGTCTTCTCCAGGCTCTCGCAAGGCCAGCATCTGAGTATCGCCGGAGGCTACCGCCATAAGGCCGAACTCCTGACCGGCGAAGTCCAGCTCTATGAGGTCAAACTCTTCTGGCACGGAGATCAGGTCTCGGAAGTCCGCACCTCGCTTCCACTGGTGCAGGGCGATCCCTGTCGGGCGCTCGTTCGCCCCTTTGCCCTGCTTCGAGTAGTATGTCATGCGGCTCGTATATGTGCCGAAAATCTTAGCCTGGGGGCGGGTCACGCCGTCCTCGTTGTACTCCAGGCTCGTCAAGGTTGCTTCGGCGTATTTTGCCGTGTTGTACTGCGACTCCCGGTAGTCGCGCAAGAGCCTTGCCTGCGGATAGGTCTCCGCCAGATCGTGCAGGGCAAACTTGTCGGTCGAGCGATTACCCTGGAGGTTCTTCACCGTCCCCTTGGTTCGTTTGGTACACGGCAAGCCCCAGGTGTCATAGAGCAGCGTGCCGAGCTGTGCCGGAGAACCAAGATTTACTGAATCAATCTCAGGGTAATGAGCCTTCAGCGCTGCATAGGCGGTTTCTCCATCCTTTTTGAGCCTCCCTTGTAACCTGAGCGCTGCCTCCTTGTCAATAGTTATTCCACGATTGTATGTCTGAGCTACCAACGGTATGCAGCGAGCCTCTATAAGTACCGCCTGACGCTGCTCCTCTGAGAGCTTTTCCCAGAACGTCTCTGCCAGTATCGCCGTGAACCTGGCATCCTCCTTGTTGCGGTGTAATAATCCGGCGAGCGCCTCCTGGGTGTCGCCTTGGAACTCCTTGAACTCCTTGAACCCAGCAGCTTCGGGGAAGAACTCTTTCATTGCCGCTTCGAGAGAGTAGCTCTTTCGCGGCCCCCCTTCCGGCTCCGGCTCTCGGATCCAGTGCATCCAGAGCAGCATCCCGTCCAGCCACTTGATGCCCTCTATAAGCGCCGGGTTTACTCCGACAGCGTAGAGCCAGGACACGTCGAAGCAGGTATTCCACGCCACCACATAGCGCCCCTGGTAAGGGGTGAGCAGGGTCTCAAGCTGCGCTATGGTCGGATTATGAAGCCCGACAGCTCTGGCTGTAGTTGCCAGGCTCGCCGCGCTGATCTGTGCGAGACCCCTCCCGGCTCGGTAGGCTTGCAGAGCGTACTCGGGGAGCACCCCCCTCGTCTCGATGTCGAAGCCGATAAACCTCATCCTACACCCTCCCCAGCTCAAACTCGTCTCCGAGCAGTTGGCGTTTGATGCTCTCCTGGCTCCCTCCGATGACATGCAAGAGGCCGCACATGGGGCAGGTGTTGACAAGCGTGAGTTCCGCCAGGGCGGAGACGATACCGATGGGTGCATCACATTTCGGACAGGGTGTTACGAGCATGACGCCCTCCGGTGTTGCTTCGCCTTGCACCTCTCCAGGTCCAGCTCCTCGCGCAGCGCTTCGATCTCGGTGCCGAACTCGCGCCCGTTGGAGCACTGCCATACAGGTAACAGCTTGTAGCGCGGAAAGCCCGTAGTTGCCACACCGTTATGCTGCCGGTGCGGGGGTATCTCCAGGTCTTTAGCGAGGTCGACCACTTCCGCCTCGCGGTGCTGCTCCTGAATCTCCACGCTTTCCGCTACCACCTTCTGCCACTCAGTGGGCATGGTCTCGCGCAGGAACTCGGCAACTGGGAACTTTCTACCCTTATAACTAGAATCTGGGTGCTTCGGATGCGTGAGATAGGCGAGAATCTGTGCGTCGGTGAGGTGGCGAGATGAAAACACCTACCCCCTGCATTTGCCCTTGGCAGCGGACGGCTTGCCACAGATGGTGCAGGGGGTAGGTGTTTTCATCTCGCCACCTCCGCGCCGGTCAGGTTCGCGCCGGTCAGTGTGCCAATTTCGAGAATTACAGCTCCAGTGTAACGATTTAAGATTTTCATAACCTCTCCTTGACGGCATGCTCCATAGGGAGCTTTTTTCTGTGAGTTAGTTACTATACTGTGCAGCCTCTGCAAAAGTTATAAAGAAATGGATACCGTGATCGCACTCGACTCTCATATCGTCGTTGTAGCTGTCTGGGACTACTTTTTTACCGACTGTGTAGACTGTGAGATTGCTATAATCACCTCTAACGCTGGTAATCTCCGAAACTGTACCATCTACGTTTAAGATGCGCTTGACGTAAGCGTACTCACAACGACATTTACGCCCTACTAACGACGAGTTACGCCCGGCAGCCGCTGGGATAATCAGCTCTATCACCTTACCAGATGCCTTTTTATAGGCTGTGAATGAACCTACTGGTACTATACTCTGGCCGGTCAGGTTCGAGTTTCTCAGGCACGCGCCGGTCAGGTCCGCGTTTCTCAGGTTCGCGTCGGTCAGGTTCGCGTCGGTCAGGCACGCGCCGGTCAGGTTCGCGCCAGTCAGGTTCGCGTCGGTCAGGTTCGCGCCAGTCAGGGTCGCGTAGGTCAGGGTCGCGTAGCTCAGGGTCGCGTAGCTCAGGTCCGCGTCGGTCAGGGTCGCGTCGGTCAGGTCCGCGCCGGTCAGGTTTGCGTAGGTCAGGGTCGTGTAGGTCAGGGTCGCGTTTCTCAAGTCCGCGCCGGTCAGGTCCGCGCCGGTCAGGTTCGCGTCGGTCAGGTTCGCGTCGGTCAGGGTCGCGCCGGTCAGTGTGTCAATTTCGAGAATTACAGCTCCAGTGTAACGATTTAAGATTTTCATAACCTCTCCTTGACGTGCTTAGTTACTATACTGTGCAGCCTCTGCAAAAGTTATAAAGAAATG
>Ga0316217_10002048_pt1 | contig 24996 bp, 17 predicted proteins | sample 1anoAmetaG_FD_203633 | JGI IMG/M metagenome (GOLD analysis project Ga0316217, IMG submission 203633) | Freshwater microbial communities from Trout Bog Lake, Wisconsin, USA - 1anoA | ecosystem: Environmental > Aquatic > Freshwater > Lake > Hypolimnion/Profundal zone | place: USA: Wisconsin...
GCGGCCCGGCGGGCATCCCCGGCCGGGGCGCTGCGTGATCCGGCGCGGGAACAGGCGCTGATCGACTTTGCCCAGTTCCAGCAGGAGGCGATGGCCCAGTGCGTCTGCGACCTGGCGCATGCGGTGCGCCAGGCCACGCACGGGCGCAAGCTGATCCTGTTTTTCTATGGCTATGTGTTCGAGTTCGGGTTGATCGCCAACGGCCCGGCCACGGCGGGCCATTATGCCCTGCGCCGCGTGCTGGATTGTCCGGATATTGATGTGCTCTGTTCACCGATTTCGTACTTCGATCGCGGGCTGGGGCAAAGCGCTGCGGCCATGACTGCGGCCGAGAGCGTGGCGCTGGCCGGGAAGATGTGGCTCTACGAGGACGACACGCGCACCTACCTGGGCACCGAAAAGGTTCCCGGCTGGGAGGCCGGCGCGGCCACCCTGGAGCAAACCCAGCAATTGTTGCTGCGCAACACGGCGCAATGTGCCGTGCGGAACTTTGCGACCTGGTGGATGGACCTGGGGGCCAGCGGGTGGTTCAACGATCCGCGGCTCTGGGAGCAAATGAAACGGCTGGACGCCCTGGATCAGCCGCTGTTGCGGACCCCGCGGGCGTTTTTGCCGGAAGTGGCGGCGGTGATCGATCCGCAGAGCGTGCAGCGCGTGACGCCGGCCGGACAACCGGTGACTGCCGCGTTGATCTACGAGGTGCGGCGCCCGCTGGGGCGCCTGGGGGCGCCCTATGGGCAGTACCTTTCGGACGATGTGGAAGCCGGGCGCGTGCATGCGAAAATGTACGTCTTCCTGACCGCGTGGTGTGCTGCGGCGGAACAGCGCCGGCAAATGCTGGCGGCCACGCGCGGCCGTTTGCGGGTGTGGTGTTATGCACCGGGGTGGCAGGATGAAAATGGCGAATCGCTGGCGGCGATGCAGGAGTTGACCGGGTTTGCGCTCAAAAGAGTTTCCAGCGTCAGCGCCGCTGCCCAGCCGACCGCTTTGGGCCGCCAGCTGGGGTTGCACACCACCATAGGGCCGACCCGGGCGATCGAACCGCTGTTTGCCGCGGCCGATGCGACGGCCGACGAGATCTTGGCCACGTACGGCGATGGCTCGGCCGCGGTGGCGTTGCGGAAGACCAAGGATGGGCCGTCGCTGTTCGTGGGACCGCCGGGGCTGACTTCCGAACTGTTGCGCCTGGCAGCGCGGCAGGCGGGCGTGCACCTGTTTACGCAATCCGATTGCAACGTCTACGCCAATGGACCCTATATGGTTCTGCATGCGGCGCAGGATGGGGTATTGGAAATTGATACCGGCCGGGGCGGCGCGACCCGCGATCTGCTGACCGGCAAGCCGGTGGGGGCGGGGCCGCGGATTTCGCTGGACCTGAAGATGGGCGACACGCAGGTGCTGGAGGTGGGGGAATAACGTGTTGCCGGCGCTATGGAGCAGGTTTTTAACTTCCGCGATAGGGGGCGCATCACCCGACCAAATCCTTGCGTGAAACGTGTAGTCCTTTTTGGTTTCTCCAAATTGCGCGGCTATGCTCACATGGGTGGGTGGCGGCGGGACGCTGGATTGTCGCATTTGCGGATATCTGTCGCCGTCAAGACGTGGGAGGTGCCGTATGAGCGGTGGGGGGCTGGGGCGGCAAAGCGTAGCGCGCGGGTGGATTGCCCGTGCCTTTGGGTATGCCGAAGACATTATCTATATTGTTCTGGGAGTGCTGTTGGCCTGCATAGCCCTGGCGCTGCTCCTGGCCAGCGGGGGCCAGATCCTCCACGGCCTGACGACGGGAACTTTGACCACCCACGTGACCGAGCTGCTCGATCAGATCCTCTTGACGCTCCTGACGGTGGAACTTCTCTATACGGTGCAGGTCTCGTTTCGCGAGCATGCCCTGGTTCCCGAACCGTTTCTGCTGGTGGGGCTTATCGCGGGCATTCGGCGCATTCTGCTGTTAACCGCCGAATACGGCGAATTGCATGAAAAGACGGAGGCGGCGTTGCACTGTTTCGTGATCGAATTGGCCGTGCTGACGGTTATGGTGGTCGCGCTGGTGCTTTCGCTGGTGCTGCTGCGCCGCTCCGGCAGTGCCATCCGCGACGATCATGTTTGAACTGTTCAGCGTTCGGCGGGTTTGGCTCGGTTGGGGGGGGGCAGCGCCCGTTGGGATTGTGGGATTGCCCGCGTTATTGGTCTGCATGGAAAGTAGGCAGTATTGGACTAAAAAGTCTGGTATGCCTAAATAAGCGGCACCAGGAAGGCGGTTGTGAGCATAAAGGTGGCGTGCCCTCCTCATGTTGCGGTCCTATTTAATGTGCCCTATATTTGCAACATCATGAATTACAATTGGTTATGCACGCCTATTTCGCGGGCACCGGGGCGTCATAAAGTTACGGTTGGCTCATCATTATAATGCTTGCGGGCATACAACTTGCTGTATATAGTGTGACGCTTTGCCTGTGGGCGGATGTGAATTATTGGATTGTTGATATTTTCGTATCTCAGTTCATAATAGTTCTTAGCCCCGTCCGTGACTGAATTATCGGCCCCGCCTTTTTGGGCGGGGTAGTTCTGTTGTTGTTTTTTTTCTAAGGAGCTCGTGCACATGGGGTCTACCACCGCTCGCAGCGCTGCCATCGCTGCTGTTACCAATCCCAAGGTTCTTGCGCCGCGTGTCAACTTCAAGACCACGCCGTTCAAGGAAGTTTTCGCCGCCAATGTTTTCAATGAAGAGGTGCAGCGCGAACGGCTGCCCAAGCACATCTTCAAGAAACTTCAGCAAACCATTAAAAAGGGCGTACCGCTCGATCCGTCCATCGCCGACGCCGTGGCCAGCGCCATGAAGGACTGGGCCGTGGAGAAGGGCGCCACGCACTTCACCCACATCTTTTTTCCGATGACCGGCGTGACCGCCGAAAAGCATGACAGTTTCGTTTCGCCCACCGGCGACGGCAAGGCGATCCTGGAATTCTCCGGCAAGGAGCTGACCCAGGGCGAACCGGATGCCTCCTCGTTCCCCTCCGGCGGCATTCGCGCCACGTTCGAAGCCCGCGGCTATACCGCGTGGGATCCGACCTCCCCGGCGTACATCCTGGAAAACCCCAATGGCACCGCGCTGGTGATTCCGACGGCCTTCGTCAGCTGGACCGGCGAGGCCCTCGATAAGAAGACGCCGCTGCTGCGTTCCATGGAAGCCCTCTCGACCCAGGCGATGCGTGTCCTGAAGCTCTTCGGCAATACCGACGCCACCAAGGTCTTCACGACTGTCGGCGCCGAGCAGGAATACTTCCTGATCGACCGCAATTTCTATTTTGCCCGGCCCGACCTGATCAATGCCGGCCGCACGCTCTTTGGCGCCAAGCCGCCCAAGGGCCAGGAAATGGAAGACCACTATTTCGGCGCCATTCCCGAGCGCGTTCTGGCCTGCATGCTCGATGCCGAGAACGAATTGTTCAAGCTTGGCGTACCGGTCAAGACCCGCCACAACGAAGTGGCGCCGTCGCAGTATGAAATTGCCCCGATTTTCGAGAATTCCAACCTGGCCCACGACCACCAGATGCTGACCATGGAAGTGCTGCGGCGCACCGCCGAAAAGTACGGCCTGACCTGCCTGCTCCACGAGAAGCCCTTTGCCGGCGTCAACGGCTCGGGCAAGCACAACAACTGGTCCATGGCGACCGATGCCGGTGAGAACCTGCTCAACCCCGGCAACACCCCGCACGAAAATGCCCAGTTCCTGACCTTCTGCTGTGCGGTCATCCGCGCGGTCGACAAGTTTGCCGGCATCCTCCGCGTCGCGGTGGCCTCGGCGGGCAACGATCACCGCCTGGGCGCCAACGAAGCCCCGCCGGCGATCATCTCGATCTTCCTGGGCGAGCAACTGCAGGACATCATGGACCAGGTTGAAAAGGGCGCTGCCACCAGCACCAAGCACGGCGGCACCATGGAAATCGGCGCCACGGTTCTGCCCAAGCTGCCGCGCGATGCCGGCGATCGCAACCGCACCTCGCCGTTTGCCTTTACCGGCAACAAGTTCGAGTTCCGCGCCGTATCGTCGGGCCAGTCGGTGGCTGGGCCGAACACCGCGCTGAACACCATCGTGGCCGATTCGCTGGACTATGTGGCCACGAAGCTCGAAGCCGACCTCAAGGCCGGCAAAGATTTCAACAAGGCGGTGCAGGAACTGCTCAGTTCGATCATCAAGCAGCACAAGCGCGTGATCTTCAACGGCGACAACTACACCGAAGCCTGGCATGCCGAAGCCGAGAAGCGCGGCCTGCCCAACTACAAGAGCACCGTCGATGCCATGCCGTGCTTCATCGGCAAGGATTCCATTGATGTGTTCACCAAGTACAAGGTGCTCAGCGAACGCGAAGTGCACAGCCGTTTTGAGATCTACCTGGAAAACTACAAGAAGACCATCAACATCGAAGCCCAGATGACCGCCCTGATCGCCAAGACCATGATCCTGCCGGCGGCGATCCGCTACCAGACCGAAGTGGCCACCTCCATCAGCGCTGCCAAGGGCGCCGGTGCGGCTAACCTGGGCGAACAGGAAGGCGTCCTCAAGGATCTCTCGACGACCATCAGCGACCTCCAGAAGAAGGCGACGGCCCTCGTGGCGGCGGCCGATCACCATGCCTCCGGCGATACGCTGGCCCATGCCAAGTATGCCAAGGAAACAATCATCCCGGCCATGCTGGCGGTGCGGCAACTGGGCGACAAGTTGGAGACCATTGTGGCCGACGACCTCTGGCCGCTGCCGACCTATCGCGAGATGCTCTTTATCAAGTAAGGCCGCGTTTGCTGGTTCCCGGTACGCCGGGGCCAGCGTGCGGCAGAGTTCCCGTGCTTCGCAGGGGCCGATCCATCCGGATCGGCCCCTTTTTTTCATGCTTGCGGCGTACGGTCTTGGTACAATATGTGGACTAGTGCGGGGCGGTGCCACATCCTGCCGCCCCAATACCCCTGTACCGAGTCGGAGGTACGGCATGGCAGCGCACGAAGGATTAGCCGGTCGAGCATCCGCAGCGTCCGCGCCCGCGCGGCGGCAAGCGGAACCTTTGCGCCTGGCGGATCGGCGGGGTTGGCTAAGCCTGACGTGGTTGCTGCTGTTGTTTCTGGCCCTGCTCCCGGTGGCGCTTCTGGGTTTGTACTCCTACATGGAAGCGGACCGGGCGATTCGGCAATTGGTGCAGGCAAACAATGCCGAAACGGCCGCCACCAGCGGCCGGTTAATCGATCAGGAATTGCAGAAGTGCATGCGCCTGGTGCAATCCTTTTCCACGCTGCCCGGTATGATCACCGGCGTCGAGGACCATGATGTCGAGGCGGTGCGCTTGCGCCTGAAGATGGCGGTCGACATTCTGCCGGTTATTGATCGGGCCGCAGTGCTCGATACCACCGGCCTGCTGTGGTCCGATTATCCGGCGGATCCGGCGGCGGAGGGGCATAGCTTCGCCCACCGGGATTATTTTAAGGGTACGGTGGCGCACTGGAAGCCTTATATCTCCGAAGCGTTCTTTCGCACCGCCGCACCGCGAAGCCTGGTGGTGGGTGTGGCGGCGCCGGTCTTGGATGGCCGGCAGCAGCCGCGGGGTATCCTGGTGCTGCATTTCAGCCTTAAGACCGTGGCCCAGTGGCTTAGTGCGAATGATCGCAGCGGCACCGGCTACGTGGTCGTGCTCGATCACAATGGGGTGGTGGCGGGCCATCCGCAGTTGGCCTTGCAGGAGCAGCACTACACCGGTTACGCGGCACTGCCCCCGGTGCAGGCGGCGTTGGCCGGCCAGACCCTGAATACCGAGTATGTCGATCCACTCGAGCACTCCACCATGGTCGCGACGTTTCTGCCGCTGACCACCGGTGCCCAGCACTGGGTGATCATCGCCCAGCAACCGCGGGCTTTGGCTTACGCCCCGATCGTGCGCCTGCGCTGGCACATTGCGCTGGCGGGCGGGCTGGTGGCGGCGGTGACCGTGGCGCTGGCCGTGGCGCTCGGACGCGTGCTGCGCCACAGCCAGATGTTACGCCAGGGCTTGGCCCAGCGCAACGCGCAGTTGGAATCCCTGGCCGGCGATCTGGAGCATACCGCGCAGGCGGAGCGCCACGCGCGGCTGGAAGTGGAGCGTGCCCACGCCGAACTCCAGGCGTACCAGGGGCGGCTGGTGCAATCCGAGAAACTCGCAGCGCTGGGCCAGTTGGTGGCCGGCGTGGCGCATGAGATCAACAATCCGCTGGCCTTTGTCATCAACAACACTGCGGTGCTGCAGCGCGATGCGGCCGAACTGCTCGCCCTGCTGGAGCTTTACCGCACCGGCGATGCCCAGTTGGCGCTGGTGGAACCGGCGACGGCGGCCCGGATTGCGGAATTATGCGCCCGCGTCGATTTGCCCTATCTGGCAACCAATCTGCCCCAGTTGCTGGGGCGCTCCCGCGAGGGCCTGCGGCGGATTCAACAGATCGTCAATGATCTGCGTGATTTTGCCCGGCAGGACACCATTGGCGAGTTGGCGCGCAATATCAACCTCAATGCCGGGATGGAATCGACCCTGAACATTGTGCGCGGCCGCGCCAGGAAGCAGAAGGTGGATTTGGAGATTCAGTTGGAGCCGCTGGACGGCATCGAGTGCTATCCGGCGCGGCTTAACCAGGTGGTGCTGAATCTGCTGGTCAATGCGATTGATGCCTGCGGTGCCGGGGGCACGGTGACCTTGCGCACGGCCATGGTGGACGGGGATGTCATGTTGGAAGTGCGGGATACCGGGGCGGGGATCCCGCCGGAGATTCGCGACCGGATTTTTGATCCCTTTTTTACTACCAAGCCCCAGGGACAGGGCACCGGACTGGGCTTAAGCATCAGCCATGGCATTGTGGCGGATCACGGCGGGCATATTGAGGTTGAATCGACGGTGGGCCGCGGATCGTGTTTCCGGGTCATCATTCCGCCCCGCCCGCCCGGGCGCGTTCCGGTCAAGTCCACGCCGCCTGAGGGGGGATGATTGGGGCGATCGAGCGATCGAAAATTGGTCATATCGCTGCTTCTTCCGACCCGCGCTGGTGTACCAAGGAGAGCACCTTATCGAGTCGCGCCGATAGCGCCCGTCCGGTGGTTACGAGATGTTCGGCCTCGGCCAGGCCGGCGGCGGTGAGGGCGCCGTAGCGCCCGGCGCGCAGCGCTTCATCAAAAGCGATGCCGCGGGCTTCGTAGATGCCCAGTTCCTCCAGCACGGCGTTGCGTTCGATTATTTCGTCGTAGGCGGCGGCGGCGGCGTGGAGCGCGGCGAATAAATCGTCCGGCTCCCAGGGCTTGGCCAGGTAGCGAAATACGTTGCCCTGGTTGATCGCATCGACCAGGGCGGACACATCGGCGTAGCCGGTGAAAATCATCCGGATGGCTTCGGGATGGGAATGCTTGATCCGCCGAAGGAACTCCACGCCGGTCATCTGGGGCATACGTTGGTCGGTCAGGACGATGTGGATCTCGCATTGCGCGAGCACCTGGATGGCCGCGGCGCCGCTGGGGGCGGTATGCACGGCGAAATCCCGCCGCAGGAGATCCTGCAAGGAACAGAGCATATCCGGCTCGTCATCGACGACGAGAATCGGCCGTTTCTTGGTGGCGGATGTCATACGCGTACCTCCCGCGCGGAATTATACTGTGCGGCCATGGGCGCGTCATTAAGAATCCGGAGGCAGGCATGTGGTAGGTGTGGCCAGATTTTGCGGCAACGGACTTTTTGTTCGAGATCCCGCCTTCCGGCGGTTTGGGCATCGACGCCGCCTAACGGCGGAACCGTAAACAACTACTACACATATGGCCAAACTCGATATAAGACGGCGAATTCTTTTGGCTTCATGATTCGGGCGGGTTAAGCTAATGGGCGATGAAACGGTAAGATTGGAGTTGGCAATGCAGGCTAAGCATGCGTTGACGCGTCTCGAGTTCCTCGTGGTCATGGGGGTGATCATTGTGGTGGTGTCAATACTATTACCAGCGCGGTCAGGGGGATCTCGACATCCTCATGATGTTCAAACCACTGCAGAACTCAAAGGGCTTGCGAGCGCCTGCGAAGCCTACCAAACGGTTTTTGGCTCCTATCCCGGCTTATATTCTGAAGAATATGTTGCCAACCCCGCCAATAGAATCACGGCGTCAGAGAATTTGGCGCTGTCCCTGATGGGTACCAGCGTCAATGGTGGCGTTGCTGGTAAGGGACCTTTCGATGCGAGTACTCGACGCAGTTGTGAAGCTTTCTTTAGGCCGCGCCCGGGTGACTATTCGCTCGCCAATGGGTTGACCTACGGCAGTTCGTCCTATCCCCTCTTCCTGGACAGCTATGGCGGAAAGTCTATGCCAATACTTTACTTCCGTCGAACGGCGCATGCCGTTAAGCCGTCTGTCGCGAATGATCTTTCTAGCGGTGCTGCCGCATATTACCGCAGCGCCAATGCGTCAATTACGGATTCTCGCACGCTCCAATCAGCGGATGGAACGATCTTACCGCAATCCGGTTTCACCACTACAGTGCTGCAATCGCGCGTGCTCGCGCTCGGTGCCGACGCCGGGGCCGTTTTTGTGCTTATCAGCGCCGGGGAGGATCGAATTTACGGCACGGCTAACGATATTGTTATTAATGGGGCTGAAGCGGACCCGACTCCATTTGTATCGACCAGCGGTCCCAGCAAGGTTGAGTCGCGCTGACTATTACGCCCGGGTTCCTATCAGGATGTGCGCGGCGGAAGCACCGTATCTCGGCAAAAGCGGCACGAGCATCCCGTCGGACCGCAGCGTTGCCGCCAGCAAGCCGGGAGCTATGATAGTATCCCATGATGACTACCACCGCCACCGTCGAGAATCTCAAACGGGTGATCGACCAGTATTGGGGATACCGCTCCTTTCGGCCGCTCCAGGAACCGGCGATGCGCGCGATGCTCGCGGGGCGCGATGCCCTGGTGGTAATGCCCACGGGCGGAGGCAAATCGCTCTGCTATCAGGCCCCGGCGCTGCTGCTGGACGGACCGACCGTGGTGGTTTCCCCGCTGATTTCCCTGATGAAAGACCAGGTGGACGGGCTGCGCGAACTGGGCATTGCCGCGGCCCAAATCGACAGCGGGCAAAGTGCCGCGCAGCGGCGTGCGGTCGAAGGCGACCTGCGGAACGGCACGCTGCGGCTGCTGTTTGTCTCGCCGGAGCGCCTGGTGAATCCGGGATTCCAGGATATGCTGCGGCAGGCCGGCGTGCGGCGTTTTGCCATTGATGAGGCCCACTGCATCAGCCACTGGGGGCATGATTTCCGGCCGGAATTCCGCCAACTTGATGGCCTTAAGGAACTGTTCCCCGGGGCGGCGGTCTATGCCTTTACCGCCACGGCCACCGAACCGGTGCGGCGCGACATTGTCGAGCGGTTGAACCTCCAGAATCCGGAAATCCTGGTGGGCGATTTCGACCGACCCAATCTTACCTATCGCATCCTGCCGCGGCGCGACTTGCTGACCCAGGTGCAGGACGTGCTGGAACGCCATAAGGATGAGGCCGGCATTATCTATTGCATTCGCCGGGCGGATGTGGACGACCTGACAGCGACCTTGAAGACGGCGGGGCGGGCGGCACTGGCCTATCATGCCGGGCTGACCGCCGAGCAGCGCCACGCCGCCCAGGAAGCGTTTGCCGCCGAAGAGTGCAACCTGATTGTGGCCACGGTGGCCTTTGGCATGGGGATCGATCGCTCGAACATTCGTTACGTGCTGCACACCGGCATGCCCAAGTCGATCGAGCATTACCAGCAGGAAACCGGCCGCGCCGGGCGCGACGGGCTGGAGGCCGAATGCGTGCTGCTGTATTCCGGCGCCGATACGATGACGTGGAAGTCGATCATCACCAAATCCGGCGGGGAACCGGGCGTCGATCCCGGGTATGTAGCCAATGCCCTGGGGCACCTGGAGGATATGGACCGCTACTGCCGCGGAGCCGTCTGCCGGCACAAGGCCCTGGTGAACTATTTTGACCAGCAGTATGCCGCCGCAGATTGCGGCGCCTGCGACCTGTGCCTGGGCGATACGGAACTGGTGACCGATGCCCTGACCATTGCGCAAAAGATCCTGAGCTGCGTGGCCCGCGTGCAGGAAAACTTCGGCGTCATGTACGTGATCGAAGTGCTGCGCGGACAGGATACCGAGCGCATCCGCCGCTTTGGGCACAACAAACTCTCGACGTGGGGCCTGCTGGAATCCCATGACCCGGCGGAACTGCGCGACTGGATTCACCAGTTGATCGGCCAGGGGCTGCTGGTGCAGACAATGAAGGCGGTGGGGGAGCGCAGTTTTCCGATTTTGCAGCTCAATGCCGCCTCATGGGAACTGATGCAGGGCCGCCGCCCGGTGCGCCTGGTGGCGCCCAAGCGGGCGCCGGCGCGCAAGGCCAAGGCGGATACCGTCTCGTGGGAAGGGGTGGATCGGGGACTCTTCGAGCAGTTGCGCCACCTGCGGAAGAACCTTGCCGCCCAGCGCGGTGTGCCGCCCTATGTTGTTATGCATGATGCGACCCTGCGCGATCTGGCACGGCGCCGCCCGGCAACGCCGGCCGTGCTGCGCACCGTCTACGGCTTTGGGGAAGCCCGCGTCACGGCGCTGGCCGACCAGGTGCTGCCGGTGATCCGGGAATACTGCCGCGACCAGGGGGTGGCGCCGGACCAGGCTGGTGCGGCTCCGCTGGTGCCACCCCCGGGGGGCGCGCGGCCGGGTGCGGGCAAAGGTTCCGGCGGATCGCTGACCAAGGCACGGGCCCTGGCGCGGTTTGCCCAGGGGGCGTCGGTGGGCCAGGTCATGGAGGAAACCGGCCGGGCGCACAGCACGATCACGGGGTACCTGGCGGAGTACCTGGCGGCCGAAGCGGTCGCGGATATCAGTCCTTGGGTGGATGCCAAAACGTACCAGCGGGTGGTGGAGGCGGCGGAGCACACGGGGGGCGGGCGACTGGGCCCGGTGTTTGAGGCGCTGGGCAAGACGGTGCCATACGATGTCATCCGTCTGGTGCTGGCGCATTACCGGCGTACCCCGGAGTGAACTTTGCGAGGTCAACTCAGCAATTCTGTCGCGGCGGCGGTTGGGGTTGACAGAATGGCAGGCCTTTTTGTCCGGATTGCCGCTGGGTGCGCCTAGGGGATTTTCCTGAAAGATCACCCGGTATACTCCGGTAGGCGCACCGCCCTTGTAAATCATTTCCTTATCCACCCCAGACATGCGCGTGCGCCAGGTTCGGCCGTGTTTCGATGGCGATCGATGACGCGGGCCGAGGTTGGTACGCGGCACAGCCGTTGCAAAGATGAGATTAGACAAACGTGATGCGAATGGAAATGGCTCATCATCTGGTGCCGGTGCGTTCTTACCGGCACGGGAATGATGACCCCTGTGGCACCAACGGAAGGTTCTGCCCCGGCGGGATAACGAAAACTTTCGTGAATTGAGTACCGATGAAAATTGCCTTATTCACCTGGGAAAGTCTGCATTCCGTGGCGGTTGGCGGCGTGGCGGTCCACGCCACCGAACTGGCGGCGGGCTTGCAACGACGCGGACACGAGGTTCATGTGTTTGTGCGCCTGGGCGAAGGTCAGAGCACCTACGAAGTGATCGATAAGGTTCATTACCACCGCTGTCCGCTGCAACTGCATCGCGACTTTGTTACCGAGATGAACAACATGGGCAATGCCTTTGTCTACTTCATGGCACGCGAAGAGGCCTACCAGAACAGCCGCTTTGATATTGTCCACGGCCATGACTGGATGTGCTCCAAGGCCCTGGTCCAGGCCAAGAACGACCGGCGCAGCCGCACCGTGCTGACGTTCCATTCCACCGAGTACGGGCGCTGCGGCAACCACCACCATAACGGCCATTCCGCCCGCATCAGCGCCATCGAGGCCGAAGGGGCATTCTGTGCCGACCGGCTGATCGCGGTTTCCGGCGTGCTGGCCAGCGAGGTTAAGTGGCTCTACCACGTGCCGGACTGGAAGCTGCGGATGGTTTATAACGGCATCAACTGCCGGCAGTTCGATGGGTACATCGACCCGAGCGTATGCCGGCGCAGCTACGGCATCGGTCCCCTGGACCCGATGGTGCTTTTTGTGGGGCGCATGAGCATTCAGAAGGGTCCGGACCTGCTGCTCGAAGCGGTGCCGCAGATTCTAAAGCAGCGCGGCGATGCCAAGGTGGTGCTGGTGGGCGATGGTTACATGCGCGGCCAGCTGGAAGCCCGGAGCCGGCAACTGGGCGTGGCCCACGCCGTGCGTTTTGTCGGCGCCATGAATGGCCACAGTGACCTGCCGAATCTTTTCAAGAGCGCGGACGTGGTCTGCGTGCCCAGTCGCAACGAACCGTTCGGTATCGTGGTGCTCGAAGCCTGGGCGGCCGGCAAGCCGGTGGTGGCCACGCACAACGGCGGCCCGCGCGATTTTGTCCACCATGGGCAGGATGGTTACCTGGTCTACGATCATCCCGGGTCCATTTCGTGGGGCATCGGCCAGGTGTTCAACAATTTCGCCCATGCCCGCTGGATGGGCGAGCGCGGCCGGGTAAAGGCCGCCTTCGGTTTTAGCTGGGACGTGATTGCCGAACAGACGGAGCGCGTCTACCGGGAGATTCTTTAGAGAAGATTGATCAAGGTATTGGATAACTGAAAGGAACCCAAACATGACCATGAGCACTCCGCCCACGTCCAGGAAGACCTATGGCTCCGGCAAGACCATGCCGCCCAACGCCGCCGAGACGCCGCGGGTTACGGGGAAGGAAGCCGGCACGGCTCCCGCCGGCAAGACGCCGACCCACGAGCAAATCTGCGCCCGCGCCCGGGCCATCTGGCAGAGCAAGGGCTGCCCCACCGACCAGGATCAGCAGAACTGGCGCGAGGCCGAAGCGCAACTCCGTGCGGAATGCCAGCGCGGCTGAGTCCTGCGGCAACCCGTGCGTAACCAGCGCAGCGTCGCCGTGCGTCCCGGGGGGGCGCCCGGGCCGCGGCGCCTTGGGCGGACCAAAGACGGGAGGCACGCCCCGCGCACGGAGCGGGGGCCTGGGCGCCACAATGGTGCCTGGTCCACAGGAATGTTGGTAATGGCACTCGGGCCGCGCGGTGGGGCGCTGCCGGCCGGGGTGCGGCGAAATCTGGCTAAAGGAGTCGACGATGCCTGACGCTTTAAAAGTAGCACCGGCGGACCGCACCGGTGAACCCTCGGTGCGCGTGCCTCATCGGGCCATGTGGGAATTCGATGCATATCTTTCCCAGCAGCGGATACGGGTGGGCTATACGTACGGTTCGGCGGACGTGACGGTGTGCTTCCGGTATTCGGACCACCAGACCGCCCAGAAGTTGCTCGATGGCTGGGTGGCCCGGCGCGACGCCGGTCCGTTCGCCAATCCCGGCTAGGTGGCCGGCGGCAGAGCCCGTGAAATCGGGCGGCCAAACGCCAGAGATAACCATGGATGAAGCTCCATGGGCGTGGGGCGTGCCTTTATTGTCCGCCGCGCGGAACGATCTTTTTACAACGCTGGCTGGGGTACGGATGCCCCCGCCCGGAAGGCAGAGTTCTGCCGATTTTTTTGAAACTCAAGTGGGGCCTATAGAATGCGAATTGCCATGTTCACCTGGGAAGCACTGCATTCCATCGCCGTTGGCGGGGTCGCGGCGCATGTGAGCGAACTGGGGGCGGCGCTGGTGCGCCAGGGCCACGAGGTGCACGTGTTTACGCGCAGCGGCCACGGGCAGCGCACGCACGAGCGCATCGACGGCGTGCACTATCATCGCTGCATCCATACGGGGCAGAAGGATTTTGTCGACGATATCAACAGCATGTGCCGGGCCCTGGTCGAACGCTTTTTTGTGATCGAAGATTTCCACGGGGCCTTCGATATCGTCCACGCCCATGACTGGCTGGCGGCCAACGCCATGATCTGGATTAAACAAGGGCGCGGCTACCATCGGTGCATATTCACCGTGCATTCGACGGAATATGGCCGCTGCGGCAATGCCTTTCGCAATGGGGCGTCCAACCGTATCCGCTTTCAGGAACGCGCCGGCACCTACTGGGCCGACCAGGTCATTGCCGTATCGCATGCCACGCGCGACGAGATAACCTGGATGTACGAGGTTCCCGAGCGCAAGACGCATGTGGTTTACAACGGCGTAACGCCGCAGCGTTTTGCGCAGCCGCTGGACTGCGGGGAATTCAAACACCGTTTCCACATTGCCCCGCTGGACCCGCTGGTGCTGTTTTGCGGGCGGTTGGCCTGGCAAAAAGGGCCGGACCTGCTGGTCGAAGCCATTCCCGCGGTGCTGCGCCGGTTTGGGGCCGCCAAGTTTGTCTTCGCCGGCGATGGCGACATGCGCGGCGGGCTCGAACAGCGCGCCCGGCAGCTGGGGGTGACCCACGCCACGCGCTTCATCGGCCATCGCAGCGGCGACGACTTGATTCACCTGTTCCAGGCGGCCGATACGCTCTGCGTGCCCAGCCGCAACGAACCGTTCGGCATTGTCGTGCTGGAAGCCTGGAGTGCCGGCAAGCCGGTGGTCGTCACGCAGGTCGGCGGGCCCAACGAATATGTCTCCCACGAGGTCAATGGCCTGAAAATTCAGCCGCGCCCGGACTCGGTAATCTGGGGCCTGACGACGCTGTTGTCGAACTTTGATCACGCCCGGCGCATGGGGCAGCACGGCCGGCGCGAAGTCGAGGCCCGCTTCACCTGGGACCGCATTGCCCGCCAGACGCTGGGGGTTTATGACCCGGGTGGCAGCATCCTGCAAAATGCCCGGCCGCATAAGCACGAACCCCTGGCCCTGACGTGGAAGAATGCTCCGGAGGCCCCGACCGATGACGCGCCGCACCGTCCGGCCGGCGTCGAGCCGGTCCGGCCCAGCGCGGCCGAAGAAACTCTCCGTCGTCCGGACGCCCCAACGCATCTGGCCCTGGTCCCCTGAGCCCCGAACGTTAGCCCCCGAAAGGCCTTAACCATGATTGCAAAGCTGATCCGTGAATTGTCCCGTAACCTGTACTGGGCCTGGCACCCGGAAGTCACCAATGTCTTCCGCGACCTGGATCCGGAACTGTGGCGGCAGGTTAATCACAACCCCGCCGAACTCCTGACCCGGCTGGCCGAACGGGCCACGCAGGATGTAACCGGTTCGCCGGCGCTCGAGGCCCGCCTGACCCAGGCGTTCGCACAGTTGCAGCAGTATCTGGAATCAAAGAATGCCTGGGGGGCATGGAATGCCGGGCCGCTGCGCGTCCGGCCGGTGGCTTACTTTTCGGCCGAATTCGGCATCCACGAGTCCCTGCCGATTTATTCCGGGGGCCTGGGGGTGCTGGCGGGCGATCATCTCAAGGCGGCCTCCGATGTGGCGATTCCCATGGTGGGCGTCGGCCTGTTTTACGCCAAAGGCTACTTCGATCAGAGCCTCAACAGCCAGGGCTGGCAGCAGGAACACTACCTGACCTCCAAAACTGAAAGTCTGCCGCTGGACCTGGTGCGGGCGCCGGAGGGGCATCCGCTGAGCGTGGGAATTCAGGTGGACAGTCGCGAGATTCGCCTGCGTGTCTGGAACACCCGCGTGGGGCGCAACCGCCTGATTCTGCTCGACAGCAATGTGGACGGGAATTCCGAGCAGGACCGGGCCCTGACGGCCCAACTTTACGGCGGGGACCAGAATGTGCGCTTGCGCCAGGAGATAATCCTGGGCGTCGGCGGTCTGCGGGCCTTGCGGGCGCTGGGGATCGAACCGAGTGTCATTCATATGAACGAGGGGCACAGTGCCTTTGCGGTCCTGGAACTCTGCCGGCAGTTGATGGTGCGCGACGGGCAGACTTTCCGCAATGTCCAGGAAATTGCCGCGGCGCGCACCGTCTTTACCACCCATACGCCCATTGAAGCCGGCCACGATCGTTTCGAGGCAGGGCATATCGAAGAGGCGCTGGGCACCCTGCGCCGGCAGTTGGGCATTTCCGCCGATGAGCTCATGGCCCTGGGGCGCGTCGATCCGCACAATCGCGGGGAAACGTTCTGCATGACGGTATTGGGCCTGCGCATGAGCCGCTTCCGCAATGCCGTCTCGGTGCTCCACGGGCGCATCAGCCGGGCCATGTGGCAGAAGATCTGGCCCAACAAAACCGAGGAGGAAGTGCCCATAGGCTTCGTGACCAACGGCGTCCATGGCGGCACGTGGCTCGGCGAGCCGATGCGCCAGATCTTCGACCGCCACCTGGGCGAGGCCTGGGAAGACCACATGGATGATCCGCGCACGTGGGGCGCCGTCGATCGGATCGCTGATGCCGAACTCTGGGAAGCGGTGGAGTTGCAGCGTGCCCGGTTGATTGAATTTGTGCGCCAGGCCGTCAGTCACCAGGCGGCGGCGCGCGGGGAGAGCGTGGTCCCCGCCGGGTCCGATTGCCGCTGGCTTTCGCCGGGCGTGCTGACCATCGGTTTTGCCCGGCGGTTTGCCACCTACAAACGCGGCGACCTGCTGTTCCGCAACCTCGACCGGCTCGACCGGCTGATCAATAACCCGACGCGGCCGGTGCAGCTGGTGCTGGCCGGCAAAGCCCATCCCCATGATGATGCCGGCAAACGCACCATTCAAAAGGTGTTTCAGATGACGCGCGATCCGCGCTTTATCGGCAAGATTATCTTTGTGGAGAACTACAACATCAACGTGGCCCGGCACCTGGTGCAGGGCGTCGATGTGTGGCTCAATAACCCGCGCCGCCCGCTCGAGGCCTGCGGCACCTCCGGCCAGAAGGTGGCGCTCAACGGCGGGCTGAATGTTTCGGTGCTCGATGGCTGGTGGGCCGAAGCGTATGACGGCTACAACGGCTTTGCCATCGGCGAGGCCAGCGAGCACTCCAACTGGGACCATCAGGACAAGCTGGATCTGGAAAGTCTCTTTACCACCCTGGAGCAACAGGTGGTGCCGGAGTTTTACGAACGCGACGGCGAGGGCATTCCGCGCAGCTGGGTGGCGCGCCAGAAGCATGCTTTCCGCACCCTGGCGTGGCGGTTCTCCGCCCGCCGCATGATTATGGATTACACGCTGGGGGCGTACCTGGCGGCGGCGGGCGGCCTGACGGCCTCGCGGGCGGCAGCGCATCTGGTGCCGTCGCCGGTACTTGTGTCTGCCAATTCCTGAGCAAAGGGCAAGGATCCCACATGAGCGAGCAAATCCCGGAAATCAGTGACGGGTTTCCCACGATCAGCGGGTTTGAGAACCTGCTGGCCCAAACCATGGCCCCGACCGGGCCGTATTACCTGCCGGACAGCGGAGTGGATTTTGGCCGGGCGCGCAGTGCCGTGGCGGTGGCGCTGCACATGCACCAGCCGCTGATTCCCGCCGGGGGTTCGGACCTGCGCACCGCGGCGGTGATCAGCAACCTCAAGGACATGATGGACCACCAGGGCACCGGCGACAATCACAATGCCCCGGTCTTTCACTGGTGTTACAAGCGCCTGGGCGAGTTTATTCCGCAATTGGTTAACGAAGGCAAGCAGCCGCGGGTGATGCTGGATTATTCCGGCTGCCTGCTCTACGGGCTGCGGGCCATGGGCCTGCACGACGTGTTTGATAATCTCCGGACGATCACCTGCGACGGGCGCTATCGGCGCTGCGTGGAGTGGCTCGGTTCGGCCTGGGGGCACGCGGTGGCACCGTCCACCCCGGTGCAGGATTACCGCCTGCACGTGCGCGCCTGGCAGCATCATTTCGCGGGCCTGTTCGGAACCGCGGCGCTTGCCCGCGTGCGCGGCTTTTCCCCGTCGGAAATGGCGCTGCCCAACCACCCGGATGTGTTTTACGAATTTGTTAAAACCCTCAAGGATTGCGGCTACCGCTGGGTGCTGGTGCAGGAGCATTCCGTGGAGGTGCCCGGCCAGGGCGGCCCGAGCCGCCAGCCGCACGTGCCCCATCGCCTGGTGGCGAAAAACTCCCGGGGCCAAACCCTCAGCATTACCGCGCTGGTCAAGACCCAGGGCAGCGATACCAAACTGGTGGCGCAGATGCAGCCGTATTACGAGGCCAGGGGGCTCGGCCGCACCATGATCCACGGCCATGCGATTCCGCCGCTGGTCACGCAGATTGCCGACGGTGAAAACGGCGGGGTGATGATGAACGAGTTCCCGTCCAAGTACATCGAAGTGATGTCCCAGGCCAGTGGCAGCGAAACGCCGGCGGTTAACGGGACCGAGTACCTGGAGTATCTCGATACGCTGGGCCTGGCGGAGGCGGATTATCCGCCGCTCCAGCCGGTGCATCAGCAGCGGCTCTGGGACCGGTTTAAAGAAGGTGCGGGCCCCGAGGCGCTGGCCGGGCTGATCAAGGAATTGCAGAAGGAAGATCACCGTTTCCATATGGAAGGGGGCAGCTGGACCAGCAATATTTCCTGGGTGCGCGGCTACGAAAACGTCTTGGGCCCCATGGATGCCGCCAGCGCGCTGTTTGCCCAGAAGGTTCTGGACCGGCAGATGCCGGCGTCGGAAGACCGCTATCGCAAGGCGCTGTTTTATCTGCTGACGACGCAGACCAGTTGCTATCGGTACTGGGGCCAGGGCCTCTGGACCGACTACGCGCGGGAATTATGCCGGCGCACGATGGAAATATTGCAGCACGATTACTGATTCCCCCTTTTCTTTTATACAGGAGTAGAACCTATGACACTCATGACAATCGCCGCCCGTGGTTTCGCCGCCATGGATCCCCAGCGCCAGCGCGAGTTGGCGCGCAAAGGCGGCCGCATGGCCCATGAAAAAGGGGCCGCGCATCGCTTTACCACGGAGGAAGCCAGTGCCGCCGGCCGCAAGGGTGGCCAGCGCGTGGCGCAGAATCGTGAGTATATGGCCATGATTGGACGCCGTGGCGGGCAGAAGTCCGGCGCGCGGCGGCAGCAGCAGGTTGGCGCTGTCAATCTGCCCGGACCGACGGCGGAACGGGATCCGTTGGCCGTGACGCCGGCCGCGGTGGCGGCCCATCCGGGCCAAGTGGCCGAGTAAGCCGGTTCCTCCATCCTCCACCGGCGCATTAGGCCACGGCGTCCCACGCCCCGGGGGCGCCGCGCGAGGGCTGCCGGCCCCCGTCGAGGGATCGCCATCCCCGTGGGGCCCAGCGCGTCGTGTGCGCCGCATCGGCCGCCCTGGCTGGAAATCCCCCCGAAGCGGCAGGGGGGCGGCGTTGACACAGGTGCGGGCGCCCCGCTATGGATTACGCACCGTGGCCCTGGGGATGATCATCCCGCGGTGTGGTGCCGCCGTGCCGGAGGGTGCCATGCAGTGGGGCATGGCACCCCGCAGGCATCACTCCCGGCGCCGCTTGGTAACGGGGCGGTATGGCAGCAGGTGGGGCATCGCCTCATGGCGGGGCATGGCCCAGGGCGGGATTAACGGGGCGTGGATTTCGGCCCCGGCCGGGCCGCGGATTGTAGTCCCGGGGCGCCGGGAAGCGGTGGGCGCCAGCGCCGCCCGTTGCGCCATCCGTGGAAGAACGGATCTTGACGCGTTCTTGCCCCGGAGGGGTAACGGAGTTCGTACGCCCGGCCTTTACTTTATGAATTCGGCGGGCCCTTCCTCTACCCTTCCGCGGCTTTTCCCCCGTGCGTTGCACCTCGGTCGGATGCTTGCCCTCCAAAATAACAAGCGGGCGCAACACCTATTGACAAGCCTGCGCCGCCCTGTAACATAAACACATACCACCGAACATCGCAATGGAAATATAAGCAATTGTGCATTGTGCCACGTTCGTGCTGGCAGTATGTCCCCAAGTCTCTGAGGCGGAGTTGAAGACATGGCGGGGAAGATCGGCAAAGGCGGTCGAACCACGGCTGCGGCATTGGGAAAGTGTGCCACGGGCATTGTGGGGTTGGACGAGATTACCAACGGCGGCCTGCCGCGGGGGCGCCCGACGCTGGTTTGCGGCGGGGCCGGGTGCGGAAAAACACTGCTGGCTATCGAGTTTATCGTGCGCGGTGCCACGCAATTCAACGAGCCGGGCGTGTTTATCTCCTTCGAGGAAACCAGCGAAGAGCTCGTGCAAAATGTCCGGTCGCTGGGTTTCGACCTCCATGACCTGGTGCGCCGGAAGAAACTGGCCATGGATTTTGTGCGCGTGGAGCGCAGCGAGATTGAGGAGACCGGCGAGTACGACCTGGAGGGGCTCTTTGTCCGCCTCAATCACGCCATTGAATCCGTCGGGGCCAGGCGCGTGGTGCTGGATACCATTGAAGCGCTGTTTTCCGGCCTGTCGAACACCGCCATCCTGCGTGCCGAGTTGCGCCGGCTTTTCCGCTGGCTCAAGGACAAGGGCGTCACCGCCATCATTACCGGCGAAAAAGGGGATGGGACGCTGACGCGCCAGGGCATTGAAGAATACGTCTCGGATTGCGTGATCATGCTCGATCACCGTATTCACGAGCAGTTGTCCACCCGCCGCCTGCGCGTGGTCAAGTATCGCGGCTCGACCCACGGCACCAACGAGTACCCCTTCATCATTGACGCAGAGGGCTTCAGCGTTCTGCCGGTGACCAGCGTCGGCCTGGACCACCCGGCCGGCACGACCCGGATCTCCAGCGGCGTCCCGCGGCTGGACACGATGCTGGGCGGCCAGGGCTTCTACCGGGGCAGCAGCATTCTGGTCTCGGGCACCGCCGGTACGGGCAAGACCAGCCTTTCGGCATCCTTCGCCCAGGCTACCTGCCAAAGTGGCGCGAAGGTCCTGTACTTCGGATTTGAGGAATCCCCTTCGCAGATCCTGCGCAACATGCGCGCCATCGGCATCAACCTGGAACCGTGGGTCAAGAAAGGTTTGCTGCGCTTCCACAGTTCCCGACCCACTCTTTACGGCATCGAGACCCACCTGGCGGTCATGCATAAGCAGATTGAACAGTTCCAGCCCGCGGTGGTCATCGTGGATCCGATCACCAACATGATCGCGGCCGGGGTGGCGCAGGATGTGCGTTCCATGTTGCTGCGCCTGATGGATTACCTCAAGGGCCGGCAGATCACCACCTTCATGACCAGTCTGAGCCATGCCGGCACCCCCCTGGAGCGGAGCGACGTGGCCATTTCCTCGCTGATCGACACCTGGCTGCTGGTGCGCGATATTGAACTCGGTGGCGAACGCAATCGGGGGATTTACGTGCTCAAGAGTCGTGGCATGGCCCACTCCAACCAGATTCGCGAGTTTCGCATCAGCCCGCGCGGTATCGAGTTGCTCGACGTGTACCTTGGTCCGGCGGGTGTCCTGACCGGCACGGCCCGACTGGTGCAGGAAGCGCAGGAACAAGCCGCGGAAGCCGCCAGCAACCGCGAACTCCAGCGCCAGCGGACCGAGGCCCAGGCCAAACGTAAGGCCTTGGAGGCGCAGATCGCCGCACTCCAGGCCCAGGTGGTGGCGCAGGATCAGGCCCTGGAACACCTGGCACGCGAAGGCCGGGACCGCACTACGCACGAGCAACGGGAACGCCGGGCCATGGCCCAAAGCCGCCAGGCCGATGACATCGGCACGCCGCGCCGGGGAGCAAACCGATGACGACCAAAACCGTTAAAAAAAAGCCCGGCAAGGCGCCGTCGTCCGAGCCGTTGTGGGATCTGCGGCTGTATGTCGCCGGGCGCACGCCCAAGTCGGTGGCGGCGTTCACCAACCTTCAGAAAATCTGTGAGGAGCATCTGGCGGGGCAATACCGTATCACGGTGATCGATCTGCTCGAACAGCCGCAACTGGCCCGGGGGGACCAGATCCTGGCGATACCCACGCTGGTGCGCAAACTCCCCCAACCCATCAAGAAGATCATCGGCGATCTATCCAATACCGAGCGCGTACTGGTGGGTCTGGACTTGCGGGCGGTGGAAGTTTGAGTAGATCTGAAGGGGTGCCATATTGACCGATTACAGCGTCCGAACGATCTACAGCGCGGCCAGCACACGAGGAATAAATGAGCCACAAATGAACACGAATGAACACAAATTCAATAGATGTGCACGGGCCGGATGCCCATGCCACCGTGGGAGCTGACCATGGCCAGGAAAGCAATCGCAACCGAGTCGGCAAAGTCGTTTGCCCAATCCATCGAGCAGACGGCGTCCGAGCGCTATCTGCTGCGGCTGTATATCAGCGGCATGACGCCGGCGGCCACGCGGGCCATCGCGAATCTCAAGAAGATCTGCGAGGAGCATCTGGCGGGACGCTACGATCTGGAGATCGTGGATGTTTACCAGCAACCGGTGCTGGCCAAGGATGAGCAGATTTTGGCCGCCCCGACGCTCATCAAGAAGCTGCCGTTGCCGTTGCGCCGGCTCATCGGGGATATGTCCAACAAGGATCGCGTGTTGTTGGGACTGGACTTGCGGCCGAAGGAGGCACGCTAACAGGCGCCGGGCCGCGAAACATGCTTAACAGGGCTCCCGCCCCGTAAAGCATGAGCACCCGGGAGAACTCTTCTGGACGTGGACGGAGTGCTATGAGTATCACCGGGGACAATTCCGAGGCGCTGCAACGCGAGGTCGCGCAACTGCGGGCCCAACTGGAAGAGTCGCAGGAAACGCTGCGGGCAATTCGGGAAGGCGAGGTGGACGCCCTGGTGGTTGCCGGACCCGAGGGGGACCGGATCTTTACGCTGCAAAGCGCGGAGCAACCCTATCGCCTGCTCATCGAGCAGATGCGGGAAGGGGCCGCGATGCTGGTTCCAGACGGGGCCATCCATTACGCCAACCGGGCCTTTGCCGACATGGTCGGCCGCCCCCTGGAGCAGGTCATCGGGGCGGCGATGGCGCCGTACGTAACGCCCACCGATCAGCCGGTTTTTAATGCCCTGCTCCAGCAGGCAAGCAGCGGCACGGCGGCGGGGGAAGTGTGCCTGTGCGGTTCCGATGGCGCCTTGCGACCGGTGCACCTGGGCTTGAGCCGCATCGTCGTCAACGGCGTCTCGTCGATCTGCGTGGTCGCCAGCGATCTGACCGAACAGAAACGCACGGAACAGGTGCTGGCCAGCGCGCAGTTTGTCCGCCGGCTCATCGACCATGCCCCCATCGGCGTGGCGGTGGTGGATCGCCATCTCCGTTACCTTCTGGCCAATTCCGCCTATCAAGCCATCGTGGATGGCGCCTCGGTGGTCGGCCGGACTATCGCCGAGGTGTTCCCGCCCGCGGTGGCGCAGATCGTCGTCCCGGCGGTCCAGCAGGTGCTGCAATGCGGCCAAGCAGCAGAGTTCCGCGAAGTCGAGACACCCATCCATGGGCAGAGCTGGTGGACCGTCACCGAAGTTCCGCTGCGCGATGCCGCAGGCAACACGGAAGCGGTGCTAATCCTGACCGAGGATGTGACCGAGCGAAAGCGGGCCGAGGCGGCGGTGGCCGCCGCGCACCGGCAGATCCAGAGCCTGATCGACAACACCCCGGCGATTGTCTATGCCTTCGATCTCGAAGAGCGTTTCCTGCTGGTCAATACGGCCCTGGCGGTGTTGCTCAACACCACGCCGGCGCAGATGGTCGGCCGGCGGCGGCACGAGTTCATGCCCCAGGCGGACGCGGACTGGCACGAGGCGAATGATCGCAAGGTGATCGCGGCGGGGCGGGCGTTGGAGTTCGAGGAATACAGCCAGCTTCCTGGGCGTTCGATCACCTGGCTGACAACGAAGTTTCCGCTGCGTGACGAGCAGGGGCGGATCTACGCGGTGGCGGGCATTTCCGCGGACGTCTCGGCCCGCAAACAGGCCGAAGAGGAACTCCAAGCCGCCCGGCTTTCCGCCGAACAGGCCAGGATCGCCGCCGAACACGCCAGCCAGACCAAAAACCACTTCCTGGCCGTGCTCTCGCACGAACTGCGCAATCCGCTTAACCCGGTGCTGGCCACCGCCACCATGCTCCGCGCCGACCCGCGTTTTGACGCTGATACCCGCACGCAGTTGGACGTGATTTGCCGCAACGTGGAACTCGAAGCGCGGCTGATCGACGATCTGCTGGATGTGACGCGCATCGAGCGGGGCAAGATGGAACTGGACCGCGGGATCATCGATCTGGGCACCGTGATCCAGCGGACGGTGGAAGTTTGTCTGCCGGATATTGTGGCACGCCACCTGCGCTTGGGCGTGGATAACACGGACGGCCCGTACCTGGTGGATGGCGATGCCGCGCGGCTGCAACAGGTATTTTGGAACCTGCTCAAGAATGCCGTCAAGTTCACGCCCCAGGGAGGGCGCGTGGACATTCGGGTGCGGCGTGAGGAGGGGCCAAGGGGTCAAGGGGCCAAGGGGTCAAGCGACCTTGGCTCTAGCTCCCGCTCCCTGGACCCCTCGACCCCTAAACCCCTGGACCCCTTCGTCACAGTGGAAATTACCGACACGGGCATGGGGTTGGAGACGGAGACCCTGGGTCGCATCTTTAACGCCTTCGAGCAGGCCGAACGCACGATTACCCGGAAATTTGGGGGCGTGGGATTGGGTCTGACCATCAGCAAGGCGATCGTGGAAATGCACGGGGGCCACATTGTCGCCCAGAGCCCTGGCAAGGGCCAGGGGGCCACGTTTACGGTCCGGCTGCCGCTGCTGCCGGCGGACGCCGCCGTTTGCGCCGTAGCGCCGCAGGGCCAGGCGCCGTCACCGAACGTGCCGGTCCGGCGGCTGCGCATCCTGCTGGTGGAGGATCATGGTGATACCGCCCGGATCATGACCCGCTTGTTGACCACCGATGGCCATGAGGTGCAGCACGCCGCCGACGTGGCCACGGCGCTGACGCTGGCGCAGGGGCAAACCTTTGATCTGCTGCTGAGCGATCTGGGGTTGCCCGATGGCAGCGGCCTGGACCTGATGCGGACGCTGCGGTCCAGGGGCATCACGGCGCCGGCCATCGCCCTGAGTGGGTATGGTCAGGAGAGCGATATTCAGCAGAGCCGGGAGGCCGGCTTTGCCGCCCACTTGATCAAGCCGGTGAGCCTGCCGAAGTTGCAGGCCGCGATAGCCACCGTGGTGGGCGAAGGCATACGCATTGCAG
>Ga0316217_10002049_pt1 | contig 24988 bp, 16 predicted proteins | sample 1anoAmetaG_FD_203633 | JGI IMG/M metagenome (GOLD analysis project Ga0316217, IMG submission 203633) | Freshwater microbial communities from Trout Bog Lake, Wisconsin, USA - 1anoA | ecosystem: Environmental > Aquatic > Freshwater > Lake > Hypolimnion/Profundal zone | place: USA: Wisconsin...
GAAAACAATTTTCGGTTTCTCGAAGATGTCGTAATAGGCGCACGCCCGCAGTTCCCACCAGTGCTCGCCTTGGTCCGTCCTCACCGCTAGTGCCGCCTGAAACGTTTTCAAGTGTTTGAAGATCGCCGGGTAACGCTTCATGTCGGTGCCAATCCGCGTAACGATCAACCACTTCTCCCGGCTGCTGACGCGCCACCGTTTGATATCCCTGCCCGCCGCCAATGGTTTGATGATCTCCGCACTGTTAGGATCGGCGGCGATCAATTCATCGCGCGTGGCGTTATCGATCACAAACGCTTCGTTCAATCCGGTTTTTATTCCAAGGAAAATACGCCCTTGTACATGCTCCCCGAGCGCCGGGCCGGCTGCACGCATCTTCGCTAGAAAGTCTGTAACGCTGGAAGATGCCAGATTCCAAGTGCCGTCGGCACAAAAGGCCTCTTTCGGCAACGCCTGCCCAAACATATCCACAACCCCAATCACATCCGGATACGGCGGCTCCAGCGTCGGCGGCTCGGCCAAGATCGGCTTATCCCCCTCGCGTGCCGGCCGATTGGCCGCGATAAAAATCATCGGGTACGCAATCGCCGACTCGAAGACCGGCAAATCATGGAAATCCAAAATCGTCCGCACCGAGGCGGTGGCGGCGATGTGCGTGCGGAGTTTTTTGCCGTAGCCGGCGCGGAACCATTTGTTGGATGAGATAAACGCCAACATGCCGCCGGGGCGGAGACATTGCAGGGCGCGGGCGTAAAAATAGGTGTATAAATCCGCCGTGCCGGTATAAACCTCGGGAAAACACTTTTGTAGTTGCGGCTTGAGCGCGACGATGGATTCCTGCCGCACGTAGGGCGGATTGGCCAACACGATGTCAAATCCCTCCTGCTTTGCAAACACTTCGGCGAACTGGACACGCCAATCAATAACGCCCTCGCCGCGCAATGCCCGAAGTGTGTAACCGATGGCCTTTTCTTCCTTGTGGATTGCGCCGCGCAACATAAATTTCTCGCCGCCGTGCGCGGTCATGTATTTGTTTTTAAGTTCGATGAGAAGAGTTGCCCGATTGAGCAGGGCGGCACCGTCAAGTGAGTCGGGAATCCAGGCACACGGGCCGGTCAGGCTGTCCCCAGTTTCAATCTTGAAATCCAGATTCGGCAGCGGCAGGGGGGTATCGGCTTCCACCGCCAACGCCAGCCACAATCGCAGCATCGCAATGTTCGTGGCAAACGGATCGATATCCACGCCATAAAGATTGTGGCTGATGATGTGCAGCTTCAGGTCGTACAGAAACTTCTTGTCCACGGCCAGATTGGGATTTTCCATGGCCCGGCGGATGGCGATCAATTCCTGCAACAAGCCCAGCAGATAGGCCCCGGAGCCGCAGGCCGGATCGACCGCTTTCACCGTGGTCAGGGCGTCGCGCACCTGGCTGGCGTGGGCGTCAGTCAGGCCGGGCATGATCTGGTGCTTGTCCACCAGGGCGGCGATGGCGGCGGTGAGTGTATTGCCCGCACTGCCCGCACTGCCCCCACCCCAACCCTCCCCCGGAGTACCGGAGGAGGGGGTAAGAGGAGTACCAGACCCGGGGGAAGGAGGAGTACCGGGGGAGGGGGAAAGCGGGGAAAGCTTGTCCGCCAGATACCCTTTGAGCGCCTCGCGGCACATGAACGAAACAATCGGCCGCGGCGTGTAATAACTCCCGGATTCGTGCCGCCCGGTCACCAATTCCTCAAACACCCGCCCGAGCATTTCCGGATCGACGGCCACTTCAATATCCAGCGGCGTGGATTCTTCCACGGTGAAATTGTAATGGTAGAATAAACCATCTGCCGAGATAATCGGGCCGAACGCGGCATCGGGAATATCTTTCACCGCTTTGTCCAGGTCCGACTCTTCAAACAGCCCGCCGTTGAGGAACGGGACCGTGCCGATTGCCGCCGGCTTATTGGCGCTATCGACGGCCAGGCCCTCGAAAAACAGCTTGCGGATGCGGCTCTTGTAGAGCGGTTGTTTGGCAGCCAGCCCGGCCTCGTAGAGCGCCCGCAGGTAATCGTGCCGGCCATTCAAGGTGAGCCAATTTTTCCGCTCGATGAAGCGCAGGAACATCAGCCGGTTAAACAGCGTTTGCGTGAACAGCCGGATTTCTTCCGGCGTGTCGAGGTGGATGAGTTTTTCCACCGTTTCAAATGTGCCGCGGTAATCCTGATAAAAACGTTTGGTGACCTTCTCAACATCAAACGCCCCGGCCCAGCGTGCCGTCCAATCGGCGGGCGTGGTGCCGCGCGCGGGCCAAAGCAATTCCGGCAAATTGATTTCGCAAGCGGTGCGTGCCGGCTCGTCTTTGTTCCAGCCGAAGGTGGCCAGCGGCGCGGTTTTGCTGTCACCCGCGGGCTTCTTAAAATACGCGAAGCGGTAATGCTGGTAATTATACGTGCATATAAAAAGCAGATTATCCGCGTTCCACGAGGGCAAGCCGTCCGGCTTATTGCGGTTCCGCACCAGCCCGCGCAACACCTGGCGCAACGGCCCGGTGATGCCGCGCCCGGCTGTGAAAACCTCCGGCGCGGTGAATTCCAGGATGAAGATGCCCCACGGCTGATCGGCACGCAACGGCTGAATCTGCGCAACCTTCCCATCGGCCAAATGTTTGTCCAACCCATCGGCACGGAGATCGCGTTCCGACCAATCGTAAGTGATTTCCGGGAGGGTCTGGACGTGATCGTCGATGGGCCATTGCAGCGCCCCGGCCAACAATTCGCGCACGAACGTGCGTTGATCGCCCACGCGGGACAGTGCCGACCAGATTTCGTGTGACGTAACCATGTTTGCCATCCGCGCCTCGTTTCTTTGTTTCTTTGATTCTTTGTTTAGCCGGCCCGTATACGGGCCGCGTCCGCCTGCCGCGCCAACACGGCCCGTATACGGGCCGGCTAAACGAAGAAATTAAACGAATACATTACACGCCGTCATACGGTTGCACGAACCGCCAGTGTTGCGGGCGCTTGCCTTCCTTGCCGGGGTTGTCTTGCACATACTTAATCGCCCGGCGGATATCCGCGTCGTTATTCAAATACACCTTCCAACAGCGCTCGGCCCAGGGGCTTGGGGCCGCATCGCCAAACGGATGCAACCCTTCCTCGCGCAATTGCCGGGTGGCCAGGGCTTTGGATCGGCCCACGACGATTTCCGCGCGCTGCGCGTGCCGTGCCAAAACCCCATGCACATGATCCGGCATAATCGACAGCGCCCACAACACCGCGCCGCAGTCGGCCATCGCCCGGGCGATACCGCGGGCAATCGCCAACGCCTGCAACCCGGTAAACTTCACCGGCGGATATTTCAGCGCCGCCTTGGCTTGCAGCCGCAGCGCCCGGTCGTGTGGCCGCATGGCCACCGACCGGCGGGTGGTAACGGTGGTGGCTTTGCCGAATTTATAGAGTTCCCACGCGGCCACATAATCCGACCACGACCCGCGCGGGTCATTGGGCAACCAGAACCCATAGGCGGTAAAAATGACATGGTACGCCAGGACCATAAAAAAAACTCCATTGCCTCGTTTCTTCGTTGCTTCGTTTAGCCGGCCCGTATACGGGCCGCGTCCGCCTGTCGCGCCAACACGGCCCGTATACGGGCCGGCTAAACAGGAACATCAATTCAACTCCATCCACGCCTTGAGCACCGGTTTCACACCCACCGGCGCTTGCGCCGATTTCAAATAGGTATTCCGCAAATGGTTCTCCATCTTCCCGCGAATCGCCGCCAGCGTCTCCCGGGCCATTTCCGTCGTCCGTGGCGTCTGCGGCGTGCAGCGGATGGCATTGGCGACGGCGGGGGGGGTGTCGAAGATTTGGCCATCCGCCAATCGGTACAACAGCCAGCGGCACGGGCCGCCGTCCACGGTCCACTCGTTATCGCGAAACGCCGGCAGGCGATAGCAGAAGAAAACCGCCTGCGTGCCCGGCTGCGGGTGGGCTTTGCCGGAAAAAACGCGCTGCGGCAACGCGGCCAGCAAGGGCTTGAGGGCGGGATCGGCATCAAATAATTTATCGCGCTCCAATTCCAGCAGTTCCAGGGCGCTCTTCTTGCCTTCATAGGTTTCATTGAAATGCTGGAGATCCTGGTAATCATCATCTTCGGTCAGCAACTTTTTCCCTTCGATGCCCAGGGCTTTGCTGATCCGCAGGGTTTTGCGGGTCACCTTGCTATAGAGCGTCAGCAGGCGGTTTAATTCATCCGGCGGCAGAAAGTTATAGAAGGCGATTTCCTCCCGGAACGCCGCCCATTCCGGATGATCCGCGGCGATGCGCGCTTCGGTTTCCGGATTGCGGCGGCGGTCCACGCGGCCGATGCGCTGCATCAGCCGCACCGGGTTCCAATGCAAATCGTAATTGATGAGCCGCGCCGAATCCTGAAGGTTCAAACCTTCGGAAAGCACATCCGTGCTGATGAGCAGGCGGATTTCCGGCGGCTTGGCCGCGGCCAATTCGGCCGAACTGGCATTGTTGTAATAGGGACTGAAGCGGCGGATGACCGAGACGCGGTCGCGGCCGCTGGTGCGGCCATCGATCATTTCTATGCCGGTGATTTGTTCCGCGCTCAGGCGTTTGTGCAGGTAACGCGCAGTGTCGGCGAACTCGCTGAAAATCAGCACCTTGCCGGTCGATAGCGCCGGATCGCCGCGCAGCAATTTCAGCAGGGATTTGAGCTTGTCATCGTTGCGGTGATCGAAATTGGCCAGTTCGTTGAAGAAGGCCATCAACTGCGCCAGGTCGCCATAGGTTTCCTCCAGCATTTTTTCCACGCGGTATTGCCCGCGCGGCAGCTTGTCGATGCCCTCCAATAATTCCGGCTCGAACAGATCGTCGTCTTCATCATCGTCCTTGTCGCCAAACAATTCCGGCTGGTGGGCGATGATTTCTTCGATGCGTTTGATGTTCAGGTTGCGCCATTCGGTGAGCCGGGCCTTTTCATCGTTGGTATCCGCCTGCACGGTGATCCACTGGAGGCAGCGCGCCAGCAGCCGTTCGCAGGATGAGCGGAACGCTTCGACCGAGCTTTCAAAGCGTTTCAGGAAGCCGGTGCGAATGAGGCCGACGACCTGTTTCTGGCGATTGTTCTCCGCGGGGTCAATGTCGCCGGAGCGGTCGGTGGGGTAAGCCAACGGATAATACATCGGCAGGGTGAACAGCGGCGTGGTTTTGTCAAAGGCACGCTCGACCTGATCCAGCAGCCGGCCATAAACCTTTTTGAGCGAGTAATCGACGCGGTGGGGCGGCTGCCGCGGGGGAAACGCGGTGATGGGCGTGCCGGCATCCTGCTGCTTTTCCTTGACGAAAGCGCGGCTGCGCTGCACCACCAACGCGCCCACCAGCGCATCGTGGGCCATGATGTTCCGCGCCGCCTCTTCATCCAGCGCCGCGGCGGCGGCGGCATCGGGATCGAGCTTTTGTTCCATTTGCCGGAAATGCGCCGTCAGCGAGTGAATCCCCAGCGTGTCGGCAAAATGATCGTCCTTTTTCTGCGTGAACAATTCGATCATGTGCCGCAGATCGTGGAAGGAATTATTGATTGGCGTGGCGGTGAGCAGGAAGAGTTCTTTGTTGGTGCCATCCGGCGAGGGAACCATGTCCAGCAGTTCGCGGTAACGCGAGCGCCGGCCCTGGGGAAAGAGCGTCGGCTCCTGCGCCTTGCGCGGCGCTTCCAGAAAACCAACCCCCGTGCCCGCCGCGCCGGGGTTGCGGAAATGATGGGCTTCGTCCACCACGATGGCGTGGATGCGCTCGCGGAAGTTATCCATATCGTCGCGAAATTTGGGCAAACCCAAATCGGTATGCGCCGCAGTGACCAGATTGCTGGGCCGGCCGCTGAGCTTTTTCAGGTATTTCCCCAGCAGCGGTTGCCAGACCGATTCCAACGCGCCTTTGGGGGCCAGCAGCAGCACGTTGAGTTTGTCGCGCACGATCAGGCGTTCGATGAGCATCAGCCCGACGAAGGTTTTGCCCAGACCCACGCCGTCGCACAGCAGCGCCCCGCCGTAATCCTTGGCGATGCGGAGCAGGTTGTGGTAGCCGTCCATTTGGTAGCCGTCCAAAACCTTGCACATGCGCGACAGGGTTTGTTCCCAAACCTGATCGCTGGGCGTGGCGTTGAGAAATAGCTCGTGCAACGCTTTGGCATACACCTCAAACGGGCGGTATTCGCGCACGTGCCGCGCGATCACCCGCAAAATCGCCGGCCTGACATCTTCGGCCACGGCCCAATGCTCTTCGTACCATTCTTGCAGCGCGGCCACCGGCCGGCCGGTGATTTGCACGTTCAGCTCGACGTTTTCGACCAGGCCGGGATAGGTGAAATTGGACGAGCCGACCAGGGCGGCCGAGCCGATCACTTCATCGCGGGCGTGGGTGATATAGGCTTTGGCGTGGAATTTGTCCTTGCGATAGACGCGGCACTGGATTTTGCCGGCACGCAGGGCATCGACGATGGCCGGCACGCCAAGCAGAAAATCATTCTTGTTTTTTTCGGCTTCCAAGCTGGCATCAAGGCGGCCGGTGATTTTCGCCAGAGCTTGTTGGAAAGCGTCGCTGGTGCGGGCGGAAACTTCGTCGCCCATGAGGATGCGGATTTGATCAACCTTCTGCCATTCGTCTTTGAGGCAGAGCAAGCCGGCGATTTCAAAATAGCCGGTGGCGATGTCGATGGCTTTGGAATATTGGCACCAGCCGTGCAGATAGCGTTGAACTTTCCAATCGGCGTCGGAGTTATCGACGATGAAGAGTTCGCTGCCGGTTTTGCTGACTTTGTTGGGCATAATCCAGGCCCCGTTGGTTGTAATGACTTAGTTGCCGATCATCGCACGTACTTTTTTACACTGATTCACTGCGTATTACCAGCGGGCCGGGCATAGCTGCCATCCCGGCCGGAATAGGCAAGACTGCGATAAAACCGCGTTTTTCATATCAAAAAAAGTAGCATAATGTAGCATCATGTAGCACGGTCGGCAGGGGGGTAACGCCTATTTTTCCTTGGACTTCGGCGCGCTCAGTAGAGCCGTGTCTTGGTGACTTGATGGTTCCTCGCTACAATCCTTGAGCGATGTCCAACCAAAACGCCACGGCGGTACAAGAACGGTCTTTCGAGTTGCTCGCGGATATTCCCGAAGAGCAGATCGATGTCTCGTCGGAAGAGATGCTGGTCAACATGGGGCCGCAGCATCCGAGCACGCACGGGGTGCTGCGCATCGTGCTGCGCACCGATGGGGAAATGGTGCTGGAGGCGGTGCCGCATATCGGCTATCTGCATCGCTGCAAGGAGAAGATTGCCGAGAATCTGGCCTATTACCAATACATTGGCTACACCGACCGGCTGGATTATCTGGCGGCGATGAACAACAACCACGCCTGGGCGATGGCGGTGGAAAAGCTGGCCGGCGTGGAAGTGCCACTGCGGGCGGAATATATCCGCGTGATTGCTGCGGAGTTGAACCGCATCGCGTCGCACTTGGTGAGCTTTGGCACGTATGGGCTGGATCTTGGGGCGTTTACGCCGTTCTTGTATGCCTTCCGCGAACGGGAATATGTGCTGGATTTGTTCGAGCAGCTTTGCGGGGCACGGTTGACGTTGAGCTATATCAACGTCGGCGGGGTGACTTGGGATTTGCCGCCTCAGTTCCTGGAGAAGCTGACGGAGTTTCTGGATTACTTTGAGCCGAAGATTGATGAGTACAACGCGTTGCTGAGCTTCAACCATATTTTTATCAAGCGGACGGCCAAGGTTGGCGTGTGCAGCAAGGACCAATGTATCAGGTATGCGTTATCCGGCCCGATGATTCGCGGCAGCGGGATTCCGCTGGACCTGCGGAAGGATCGGCCGTATTCGATCTATCCCAAGATCGACTTTGACGTGTGTATTGGCAGCGGTGCCCAGGGCGCGGTGGGCGATTGCTGGGATCGATATTGGGTGAAAATGGCGGAGATGAAGCAATGCGTCAAAATCCTCAGGCAATGTATCGCGCAAATGCCGGCCGGGCCGTTCAAGGCGAAACTGCCGAAAAACATGAAAGTGCCGCCGGGCGAAGTGTATGCCGAATATGAAAATCCGCGTGGGCACTTGGGATTTTACATTGAAAGCCAGGGCGGGCCGATACCTTATCGTGTGAAAGTTCGCGGACCGTGTTTTGTGAATTTGGCCGTGACCGGCGAACTATGCCGGAACGTGCTGCTGGCCGACGTGCCGGCGATTGTGGGGTCGATTGATATTGTGATGGGCGAAGTGGATCGGTAGGAGGCGGCAGGATTTAGCCGCTGGAAGCCGCCTTTTGCCAGATTGAACCGCCCTGCCCAACGTCCGATAATGCATGTTATGTTAAGTTCCGTGTTTCGTTTGGTATAATGCCCATTATGACCTATCCCCATTTGCACGCCTTGCCGGCCTTGCTTGCCGAGCGGCTTATTTCCGCACGGCGGCATCCGCAGTACCCATTGATCATTTACAACTACACCGTTGGCGTGCATGCGCTGTCGCCGGCGGAATGGCCCGAAGCGCTGCGCGATTGCCGGGGGTTGATTCTGGAAGAATCCACCGGCGCAATTGTCGGGCGGCCTTTTCGGAAATTCTGGAATTACGAGCAGGTGCAAAACGAGATACCCGTCAATGAGCCTTTTTGCGTTTGGGAGAAAGTCGATGGCAGCCTGGGCATCGTGTGCAACTACCGCGGCCATTTGATTGTGTCCACGCGGGGAACGTTTGAATCAGACCAGGCGCTCGCCGCCGGGAAGATGCTGCAACACGATCATGCCGGCTGGATGCCGCCGCCGGGGCTGACCTATCTTTTCGAGATCATCTATCCTGAAAACCGCATCGTGGTGGACTATGGCAATACCCGGGAGTTGGTCTTGCTGGCCGTGCTGGATGAAAACGCGGTGGATCGTAGCGAGTATCGGGATGCTTGCCGCGGGTTCAGGATTGCCAAACGCTTTCAGGGTGTTACCGATTTCGCCCGGATCAAGAATGATCCGGCCTATGCCGGCCAGGAGGGATTCGTGGTGCAGTGGCAATCGGGCTTGCGGGCCAAGGTGAAGATGGATGAGTATGTGCGCATTCACGAGCTGATTTACACCTGCAGCAGCCGCACGATTTGGCAGACGCTGCGGGCCGGCGGTGAATTCACCGAACTGATGGAACGTGTTCCGCCCGCCGTCGCGCAGTGGGCCAGGAATCAAATCACCGCGATTTCGGGCAACTATCAGGGCCTATTAAACCAGGCGCGGGAAGCATTTGCCGCCGCCCCGCCAGCGGCCATGCGCAAGGATTTTGCGGCGTGGGCGCTAAAGCAGAAATATCCGTCGCTGATGTTTGCCCTTTTGGATGGCAAGGATATTTCCGCGGCGGTGTGGAAACTGGTGGAGCCGAAGTGGGAAACCCCGTTTGAAACCAATGATACCGAGTGAAGGAACCAAGGTGCCGATTCGTTGTGATTTCATCTAATCAACGCGTTGGGTTACTATTTTGGTATTTGTGACGTTTCCTCTTGGCAAACCCATCGCCGTGATGTTGCTGCTGGCCGTGGCCAGCGGGCTGGCGGTCTATTCGGCTGCGACGCCGCCGCGGGCCGATCTGGTGGTCTGGTGTTTTGCGCCGACTCATGCCAATACTTATCGCGAGCCGATTCCGGCCACACGGCCGGGAGAAAAGGAAATGCCGTCGCTGCTGGAGCAATTTCGGCTGGCCACCGGCAAGACGGCGCGGGTGGATTTGATTGTCAGCCGGGCCCTGGATATCCGGCTGGTGTCGCTGTTCATGTCGGATACGCGCGGGCCGGCGGTGCCGGATTTGTGCGAGATTGAAATTGGCGCGGTGGGGAGTTTTTTCCGGCCGCCGGTGGATCAGGTGGGACTGTTGCCGCTCAATGATTATCTGGATAAATCCGGGCAAGGCGGACGGATTTTGGCCAGCCGGCTGGCGGTGTGGTCCAAGATCGATCCGCGGAACGGGCGGCAGATCATCTTCGGCATCCCGAATGATGTGCATCCGATCACCATTACCTATCGCAAGGATTTATTTGACGCGGCGGGCATCGCTTTGGCGGCGGCGGTCACCTGGCCGCAGTTGCAGGAGAAATGTTTGGCGTATCAGCGCTGGCGAGATGGGCATGGCGGGCATAACACGCGGACGCTGGAACTGGGCACTTCATCCACCGAACATCTGATCGCCCTGCTTTTGCAACGGCACATCAACGTGGTCGATAACGCCAACCGCGTGCATTTTGACGATCCGCGCGTGGCGGACACCGTGGCGTTTTATGCGCAGATGGTGGCGGGCAAAAATGCGATTGCCGGCGATGTGCCATCGTGGCAGGGAATGTGGGCCAAGGCGTTGGCGGCGGGCGAGGTGTCGGCGATTCTGACGCCAGACTGGCGAGCGGGGTATTTGCGCGATCCGGATGTGGCTCCCGATCTGGCCGGCAAAGTGCGGATGATGGCGTTGCCGGTGTTCGATGCCGGCGATGCGCCCACCAGCACGTGGGGCGGCACGATGGCAGGCATTCCGCGAAACTGTGCCCATCCGGATGATGCGTGGAAACTGCTGGAACTTTTGTATCTCAGCCCGCAGGGCGAGGCGGCCCGATTGGCGGCGAAATCGGGAATCATCCCCCCGCTGCCGGATGCCTGGGAAAATCCGTTGTATCATCAGGCCGATGCTTATTTTGGCGGGCAAAAGGTGAATGAATTGTATATTGCGCTGGCCCGGCAACTGCCGCAGCGCTACGTGACGCCGTTTTCGGTGCAGGCGCAATATTCGCTGACGCTGGTGTTGCATCGGGCGATTGGGTACATCGAAGCGCGCGGCGCGGCGGGTTTGCGCGACGCCTGCGCCGGCTGGCTGGGCCAGGCCCAGCGTGACTTGCAGCAGCGGATCGATTTTGCGCGGTTTGACGAGTGAACAGAGTATGACACGACGACCTTCACAACCGCCGGGGCAATCGGCAATCGGCAATCGGCAATCGGCAATAAGCTGGTGGTATTGGCAGTATCGTTTGGCACCGTATTTATTCGTGCTGCCGTTCCTGCTGCTGTTCGCAGTTTTCATGCTCTATCCGCTGGGACGGAGCCTGATGCTCAGCCTGTACAAAACCGCCGGGCCAAGCAATCAGAAATTCGTGGGGCTGGATAATTACCGGTTTCTATTGCGGCACGACTGGTTTTTTCTGTTGGCGCTGGTCAACACCGCCGCGTTCGCGGTGCTGTATCTGCTGGTGCAGGTGCCGGCTTCGCTGGGGCTGGCGATGCTGCTGAACAGCCGGCTGGTGCGCTGCCGCAACCTGTTTCGCTTTTGCTTCTTTTCCAGCTACCTGGTGGGGCCGGTGTTTGTGGGCGTGTTGTTTTCGCAGCTATTCCCGGCGTATTGGCTGAGCAGCACGGCCCTGGCCATGCCCACACTGCTGATCGCCTCATGGTGGTTGTCAATCGGCTTTGGCATGGTTTATTTTCTGGCGGCGTTGCAGGCGGTGGATCATCAGCTTTATCAAGCCGCGCAGGTGGATGGCGCCGGGGCGTGCGGAACGTTTTGGCATGTCACATTGCCCAGCATCCGGCCAGTGCTGATCTTCGTGATTCTCGTCGGCACCATCGGCGCATTTCAATTGTTCGAATTGCCGTATGTGTTGTTTCAAGGACCGGGGCCGTCGGCACGGGCGCTGACGCTGGTGATGTATCTATTTTCGGCCGGCTTCGACCGCGGCGATCTGGGCTACGCCTCGGCCATCGGCTGGGTATTGGTGCTCATCCTGCTGATCGTGTCGATCGCGCAACTTAAACTGACCCGGGCCACGGCGGACATATAACCATGGCAAATAAAGCTTCAGCCTCTTCAACCCCCCCGCCGCTCAAATTGCTGTTGCACGTGCTGCTGATTGCCGCCGCCGCGCTGGTGATGATTCCGTTTGTCTGGCTGGTCTGCAACGCCTTCAAAACGCAGCCCGATCTTAACCGCACGATGTTTCTGCCGCCCGGCGGCATCACCCATTTCACGCTGGATAACTTCCGCGAGTTGTTCGCCAAGGAACCCGTTGGCCGCTGGCTTTTGAACTCGATCTTCCTTGCCTCCACCTATACCGTCGTGGTGGTCATTCTCAGCAGCCTGGGCGGGTTTGCCCTGGCCAAATATCGTTTCCGCGGCAAGCGCATCATCATGCTGATTATGATGGCCACCATGCTGCTGCCGGCCCAAGTGCTGCTGCCCAGCATGTACGAACTGATGTACCGCCTGGGCTGGATCGACAGTTATCTGGCCATCCTCGTGCCCGGCGCGGTGAGCGTCTTCGGCACATTTTTATTCCGGCAGGCGATGCTGAATGTTCCCGATGAACTGCTGCAAAGCGCCCGGCTGGATGGTTGCAGCGAACTGCGTCTGTGGTGGGAGATTTCCCTGCCGATTGTCCGGCCGATGATCGGGGCGTACACGCTGCTGAGCTTTATGTCGGCTTGGAACAGTTTTTTGTGGCCGCAGATCGTGCTGCAAAACGAACACCGCTATACGTTGCCGATTGGGCTGGCTAATCTCGCCGATTTGCCGGAATATCAAAACCACTACAACCTGCTGATGGCGGCGACATTGATCAGCATCCTGCCGATGATGGTCCTGTTCTTCGTGCTGCAAAAGGATTTTGTGAGTGGATTAGCCAGTGGCGCCGTGAAGGGTTAACCGCCCTACCGTTTTTTATTCCGGTTTGCCTCGCGCTTCGCCTGCTCGGCTTTCTCTTGCAACTCAGCAAACCACTTCGCCAGCTTGCCTTGCTTGGGCTTGGCCGCTTCTTCGGCTTCTTCCCGCAAACGGCGGGCGCCCTTGCGCTCGTTGGCCGGCACATCGATGATGACCGTCTGTTTCTCGGCCTCGTCGCGGGCGCGGATATGTTTGCGAATCCGCCAGCTTTCGATGATGCCCAGGCCCGAACTGGTGAGGATGTACAGATTCAAGCCGCTGGGCCGGGTGTAAAGCATCAGCGGGAAAATCACCGACATCCACGACATCATCTTTTGCTGCTGCGCCTGTTCCGGTGTGGTGGTCGGCGGCTTGGGCGTGTACTTTTGCTGGAGGTAGAAAATCACGCCCATCACAATCGGCAGCAAATTCAGCGATGAGACTTTGCCGATGATGGGAATCGTGAAGGCATGGGCATCCCAGGTAATGAGCCGATCCGGCCCGGCCAGGTTGTGAATCCAGGTGAACAGGAACGGTGCTTGCCGCAACGAGAATTCCGTTTGCAGCGCGGTGTACAGGGCGATCCAGATCGGCATCTGCAAGAACATCGGCGCGCAGCCAAGGAACTGGGCCGGGCCGACTGATTTGGCCAGTTCAAATTGGGCCTTGGCCAGGGCTTCCTTGTCATCGCCGTATTTCTTTTTCAGGCGTTCCATCTCCGGGGCCATCTTCTGCATCTTCAGCATCGACATCTGCGAACTTTTGGTGATGGGATGCAGCAGCAGGCGAACCAGAAACACCAGCAAAATAATCGACAGGCCCCAGTCGAACACCAGATAGTCGTGGAAGGTTTTCAGTAGAAAAACCAGCGCGTCGATCAGTTTGTCTAGGTAGGGAATCGGGCAAAAACAACTGCTGGAAACTAATATCGCCGCATATTGGCGCGGATACGCCGCGTAATACTGCCCTTCCAAAAGCGCACGTTGATTGGGACCGACAAAAAGCTTCAGCGGCAGATCCACTGACCCACCGGCGTCAATTTTTTGCGCCGCTAGTTGGTATGATAGCGCTACATCGCGCAGTTCCTTTTCCCCCTCCAGATTCAACGGACTTACTTCAACTTTTTCCAGTACGCCCGGTTTTTCGGCCTGCACGATGGCGCTGAAATAAACACCACTGGTGCCGGCCCATAACAACTTGTATCCCTTTTCATGCTGGGCCACATCCTTGGCGTCGGCGGTTTTGAAACTGTCGGGCGTGGTGCGGCCCACTTCGATCGTCTGATTGCCCTTGTCGTAACCGGTGATCACCAGATGATCGGGATAGCCTTCCAATTCGCTGGGCGGCAGCGTGGGACCAGTGAATACCAGCCGGGCTTCGAGGGGCAGTGATAGATTGAGATTCTTCAGGGTGTAATTCAGGCCGATTTCATAGCCGGCTGATGTGTCCTGACGCTTGTCCTTGGGGCCTTGCGGGGCAACCGTGTAACTCTTAAAAATGCGCAGCGCCGGCGTGTTTTCCGCGCCGGAGACAATATCGAGGCTGAACTTGACGGAACCGACTTCCGGGTCGGATTCCAACTTCCACATCGCGCCGCTCAAATCCACATTTTGCCCATTGAGCACCACCGCCGTGGTTTCCAGGCTGCTGCGGCCTTCGGGTTGAAACTTGTAAATGCTCTTGGCGTTGGTGGCTTTGAATTGGTTCAACACCACCTGATCGACACAAGCGCCGCTGGGATTAACCACCAACGCCAGCGAATACGTGGCATCGTTGGGGGTGGCCGATCCCAGCGTACACTCGCCCGTTGGCTGCGTGGCTGGCAGCACATGGAATTGCCCGGCGGGAATCGGTGCCGCCGACATCGACGGTATCGCCGGCTGGGTTGTCTGCCCGGCGACGGCTTGGGTGGTGGGAAGCGTGGCCGGCGCGGCGGCTTCAGCTTCGGGCGACGGTGTAACCTGCTGGCTTGGTGAAACCGCCGGCTGCGACCATTCCGGATGCTGTGGCCAGACATACTTTTGCACGTAGTACGCCCATCCCACGATGGCCAGCATTAGCAGGCCCAGTCCGATATAAAACCGCTTGTTATCCATTAAATGATCCTGCCGGATTGGCGCTTAGCGGCCATCCAGCAAACGGGCGCCCAGAAAATTATCCAACTCTTCAATCGCTTCCACTTTTTTCACCGTGGTTTCGATGTCGTAGGCCAGACGCACAAATTCAATGTGCGCGTCAGTCACCACGACAAAACTGCTGCGCGGATCGCGGTCGCGCGGCTGGCCAACCGATCCCACATTGATAATCGCCTTTTCATCGGTCAATTCAAATTTGTAATCCAGCTCGTCGGGACTGTAAAAATCCGGGCCTTCGAGAAAGACGCCAGGCACATGCGTATGGCCAACGAAACAAAGCCGGTCGAACCGCTCGAAAATGCTGACGAACTTGCCGGGATTGGTGTAAATGTCATCCGGGAAGATGTATTCGTTGATCGGCCGGCGCGGGCTGGCATGAACGGCGACGAAATCATTGGTGCGCAGACGCACCGGCAGGCCACCAAGGTATTTCCAGCGGTTGGCGCGGCGGACCACATCGGGGTCTTCTTCAAAACACTTGCGCGTCCAATAACAAGCAAGCTCGGCACCGGGATTGAAATTGTACGGCTCATAAAACACGGCAAAATCGTGGTTGCCCATGAGGCTGGCGCGGGCGCGTTCGGCCACCAAATCCAGGCATTCCATGGGATTGGGGCCGTAGCCCACGACATCGCCCAGGCAGACGATGTGCTGGATGCCGCGACGTTCGATCTCCGCCAAGACGGTGGTGAACGCCTCAAGGTTGCCGTGAATGTCGCTGACAATTGCAAACATGCGATGGTTTTCCGGCACAACAAGTGCCGAGCAATGAATAGTACGGGCGGGGTGGGGTAGCGTCAAACGGCGCTGGCGAGCTTTCGTCGAGCCGGGCTGTCCCCGGCCCGATTTCCCTGTTCAAGACTTTCGTGACGAGGATGCGCTAGCTTCGCTTTTGCTGGTTGCCTTTTCGGTTTTCGCGGGCTTGGCTTCAGTCTTGGTTTCGGTTTTGGTCGCTGCCGCGGCCGGTTTGGTTTCCGTGCCGGTGGTCTTGGCGGTTTCAGTGGCAACCCCCCCGCCGTTGTCGCCTTTGGCGGCAGTTTTGTACGCATCGCTGCGATAGTCGGTTTCGTAAAAACCGCTGCCTTTGAAGATCACCCCGGCGCCGGCGCTGATCAAGCGACGCAATTTGTTCTTGCCGCACTCAGGACACTTTTTCAGTGCCGGTGCGATGATCGACTGAAACTTCTCCAGCGTGGCGCCGCATTCATCGCATTTGTATTCGTAAGTCGGCATGTTATTCGCCGCCTTTGCTGACAAGCACATGGGCCGGGCGCAGCGTGCGGCCCAGCATGGCGTAGCCTTTCTGCACCAACTGGGTCACGGTGTTTTCTGGATATTTCTCGCTGGGTTGCTGCATGATCGCTTCCATCAGGCTCGGATCAAATGGCGTGCCCGGCTCCGGGGCGATGACTTCCAACGATTGTGCTTTCAGAACCTTCACCCACTGATCGTGGACAATCTGCATGCCCTTGAGGATCGTCGCCGCTTCGGTCTTGGACGCATCCACCGCCAGCGCACGCTCGAAATTATCCAGCAACGGCAACAGCGATTTTATCAGCGTGCTGTTGGCGAAAGCGATGGCTTGATCCTTGTCGGCTTCCAACCGCTTGCGCGAATTCTGGAAATCCGCCGTGGCCCGGGCCAGGCGGTCGAACAGCGCATCGCGCTCCTGTTGCAGGGTATCGCGCTCGGCAATGACCGTCGCCAAATCTTTATCGGCGGCTTCGTCTGCCGCCGCGCCGAGGGTTTGCGTTTGCTGCGTTGGATTGGTAGGTTTCTGGCTCATGTCGTCAACCACTTAAATGACCTTATTTCTGCTCTTCGTCGCCTTTGATAAAGCCCTTCAACTTATCGAGAAAGCCCTTGCGCTGCTGCTTGACGCGGGCGTCTTCGGTGCCGGCGAATTCGTGCAGCAATTGCCGCTGTTTTTCCGTCAGCTTGCGCGGCACCTCAATAATGATCTGCACCAGTTCATCGCCCACGCGATGGCTGCGCACATCGGGCAGTCCCTTGCCCTTGATCTTGAAAACCTCGCCGTGCTGCGTGCCGGCGGGAACCTGGATGAATTCGGTCCCCTTCAGCGTCGGCACGTCCACTTCCGCACCCAAAGCAGCCTCGGAAAAACTGATCGGCACCTGGCACACCACGTCGTTGTTGTGCCGGGTGAAAATCGGATGTTCTTTCACGGCGATGTACACGTGCAAATCGCCCGGGGGCGCGCCGTTTTCACCCGCCTCGCCTTCGTGGTGAATCCGCACCGCCTGGCCTTCATGCACCCCGGCGGGAATTTTCACCACCACCTGGCGATTGCGCAACTGCCGGCCGGTGCCGCCGCAGGCACCACAAAAATCGCGCACCACCGCGCCGCGGCCGCGGCAATTGGGGCAGGTGACCACCATGCGGAACATCCCGCCAAAGCCCTGCTGCGCCACCCGGCCTTGGCCGCCGCACTGCGGGCAAACCAGCGGGCTGGTGCCCGACTTGGCGCCGCTGCCGCCGCATTGTTCACAACGATCCTGCCGTTCAAATTCGATGGTTTTTTCGCAGCCATCGGCGACTTCATTCAACGTCAAATCGACGCGTTTTTCCAAGTCGTAGCCGCGGGCAGTTTGCCGGCTGCGACCGCGCATACCACCGCCCCCTGCCGCCCCGCCGAAAATATCGTCGAACATCGAAAAGATGTCCGTCACATCCATGTGCTGAAAATCATGCTGCCCCGACACCCCGGCATGACCGTACTGATCGTAACGCTGGCGTTTGCCGACATCGCAGAGCACTTCATATGCTTCGGAACATTCCTTGAACTTCACCTCGGCTTCAGCCTTATCGCCGCTGGCGCGATCAGGATGATACTTCATGGCCAACCGGCGAAACGCCCGCTTGACATCGTCCTCAGTGGCGGTGCGGGCGATCCCCAGCACTTCGTAATAATCACGTTTGGTCGCTGACACGGGCATCCTTTAGTTCTCGGTTCACCATAGCGAAAGCCGACGGATAGCAATCCGTCGGCTTTTTCTCGCTGGAACTATATTCTAGTCTAGTCGATTTAGATTACCGCACCAGTGACGGCGTTGGTTGGCTCGCCGTCTTTCTCCTTCAGTTCGGTGATCAGCACGTCGGTGGTTAACGCCAGGCCGCTGACGCTGGCGGCGTTCAGCAACGCCGTACGGGCCACCTTGGTCGGATCGATAATGCCGGCCTTGAACAAATCGAGATACTCGCCGGTGGCGGCGTTGTAGCCATACGCCGGATTTTTGTTTTCCAAGATCATGGCCACGACCACTTCGCCATCATCGCCGGCGTTGTCGGCGATTTGCCGGGTCGGCGAACGCAGGGCTGATGCCACGATGTCATAGCCGATCTTCTCATCGCCCTTGGCCTTGCCCTTGGCTTGCTCAACGGCTTCGATGGCGCGGAGGAAAACCACCCCGCCGCCGGGAACAATGCCTTCTTCGGCCGCGGCCTTGGTGGCATGCAAGGCATCATCAATGAGATCCTTGCGTTCCTTCATTTCGGTTTCGGTGGCAGCGCCGGCTTTGATCACGGCAACACCGCCGGTGAGCTTGGCCAAGCGTTCCTGGAGCTTTTCGCGATCGTAATCGCTGGTGGTGGTTTCGATCTGCTTGCGGATTTGCTCGGCCCGGCCGTCGATGTCCTTGCGCTTGCCGGCACCTTGCACGACTAGGGTGTTGTCCTTGTCAATCACGATCCGCTTGGCGCTGCCAAGTTGATCCATTTCGACGTTTTCCAGCTTCAAGCCCAGGTCTTCGCTGATGAACGTGCCGCCGGTGACGACAGCCAGATCACCCATCAGAGCCTTGCGGCGATCGCCAAAGCCTGGAGCCTTGACCGCGCACACGTTCAGCACGCCACGCAACTTGTTGACCACCAGGGCGGCTAACGCTTCGGATTCCACATCCTCGGCAACGATCAACAGCGGCTTGCCGGCCGTGGCCACTTTATTCAGCAGCGGCAACAGTTCGGCCAGATTGCTGATCTTCTTTTCGTGCAGCAGAATCAGCGCGTCTTCCATCACTGCTTCCAGCGTGGTGGGATTGGTGAGGAAGTATGGCGACAAATAGCCTTTGTCGAACTGCATGCCTTCGGTGTATTCCAGCACCGAATCCATGCTCTTGCCTTCGTCAACGGTGATGACGCCTTCCTTGCCGACCTTTTCCATGGCGTCGGCCATCAGGTCGCCGATTTTTTCGTCGCCATTGGCGCTGATCGTGGCCACGCGCTTGTAATCCTCGCGGCCCTTAACCTTCTTGGATTGCGCGGTGATCGCGTCGGCGGCAATTTCGGCGGCCTTGGTGATGCCGCGCTGGACGATCACCGGATTGACGCCCTGCCCGACGACCTTGAGGCCTTCCAGATAGATGGCCTCGGCCAAGACCACTGCAGTGGTGGTGCCGTCGCCAGCCACGTCGCCCGTCTTGCTGGCCACGGTGTTGACCAGCTTGGCGCCCATGTTCTCGAACGGCTGCGGCAGTTCGATCTCCTTGGAGACCGTGACACCGTCTTTGGTGATCCGCGGGCTGCCGTAGGATTTTTGCAGAACCACGTTGCGGCCGCGTGGCCCCAAGGTGGCTTTCACGGCGCGGGCCAATTGCGAGAGGCCCTTGCCAATTTCCACCCGTGCGTCATTTTCGTATTTCAACTGTTTCGTTGCCATGTTGGTTGCTCCAAATCCCGCCGCATGCGGCGGGCTATATGTATTATTCGAGGACGCCGAGGATGTCGGATTCGCGAAGAATGACGAATTTATCGCCGTCCACTTCCACGTCGGTGCCGCTGTACTTGCCGTAGAAGACAACATCACCGGCGCGAACCGACAGTTCATGCCGCTTGCCTTTGTCGTCCACCTTGCCGGCGCCGACGGCAATCACTTTGCCCTTGGTGGGCTTTTCCTTGGCCGAATCCGGCAACACAATGCCGCTGGCGGTTTTTTCTTCGGCTTCCGACTGCTTGACAATCACACGATCCTGAAGGGGTTTGAGTTTCATTGTGTAAATCCTCGTATTTTGAATTTTATTGGTAACGACTCTGCTGCCAAACCAAACATGGCTCACATCATATCATCCATGCCGCCCATCCCACCCATGCCACCCATTCCTCCCATACCACCCATTCCTCCCATGCCACCGCCATGGTCATGGCCGTGGCTGGCGTGGGCGTCCTTCTTCTTGGGCTTTTCCACCACGATGCAATCGGTGGTCAGCAAAAGAATGGCCACTTCCGCCGCGTTTTGTAGTGCGATGCGGTCCACCTTGGTGGGGGTGATGATGCCAGCTTTTACCACGTCAACGTATTCGCCGGTCAGGGCGTTGAAGCCTTCGTTGTCCTTGGCTTCCATCACGTGCCGCACGACTACGCTGCCGCTTTCGCCGGCGTTTTCGGCAATCTGCTTCAGCGGGGCAACCAGGGCCTGGCGGATGATTTTCACACCGGTGGCTTCGTCGCCTTCCAGCTTGAGATTGCCGCCGCCGTTGAGGGCGCGCAGCGAGCGGATCAAAGCCACACCGCCACCGGCAACCACGCCTTCTTCCAAGGCGGCGCGGGTGGCGTGCAGGGCGTCTTCAATGCGGGCCTTCTTTTCCTTCAGTTCGGCTTCCGTGGCGGCACCGACGTTGATCTGGGCCACGCCACCGGCCAATTTGGCCAGGCGTTCCTGCAATTTTTCCTTGTCGTAATCGCTGGTGGTAATCTCGATTTCCTTGCGGATCTGCTCGATGCGGGCCTGGATGGCTTTGCTTTCGCCGGCGCCCTCGATAATCGTCGTGTTGTCGTTATCGACACGCACCAACTTGGCTTGGCCAAGCTGGCCGATTTCCACCTTGTCCAGCTCGATGCCCAGGTCTTTCATAATCGCCTGGCCACCGGTCAGGACGGCAATGTCTTCCAGCATGGCCTTGCGGCGATCGCCGTAGCCCGGGGCTTTTACCGCGGCGACATTCAGAATGCCGCGCAGTTTGTTGACCACCAAGGTAGCTAATGCCTCGCCATCCACATCTTCGGCGATAATCAGCAGCGGCCGTTTGGCCTTTTGAATTTTTTCCAGCAAGGGAATGAGCTTAGTGGCAGCGGAAATCTTGTCTTCGTAAACCAGCACAAAGACCTTTTCCAATTCGACCTTCAGTTCATCCTGATCGGTGATGAAGTTGGGGCTGAGATAGCCACGGTCAAACTGCATGCCTTCAACCACGTCCACGTAGGTTTCCAGGCTCTTGCCTTCTTCAACGGTGATGACGCCATCTTTGCCGACGCGCTCGAATGCGTCGGCCATGATGTTGCCAATTTCCCGGTCGTTGTTGGCCGAGATAGTGGCCACGGCCGCGATGTCAACCTTGCCGCTGACGGGCTTGGATTGTTTTTTCAGGTCGGCGGTAACCGCCGTAACCGCCTTGCGGATACCGCGCGCCAAAGCCATGGCATCGGCACCGGCAGTCAAACTGCGATAGCCTTCCTTGAAGATGGCCTCGGCCAGCACCGTGGCGGTCGTGGTGCCGTCACCAGCCACATCACTGGTCTTGGTCGCGGCTTCCTTCACCAGCTTGGCACCAATATTTTCATATTTGTCTTTGAGTTCAATTTCCTCGGCAACGGTCACGCCGTCTTTGGTGACGGTGGGCGCGCCCCAGCCTTTATCGATCACGGCATTGCGGCCGCGTGGCCCCAGCGTGACTTTGACCGCGCGGGCCAGTTTGGTAACACCTGCAAGCAAAGCTTTGCGAGCTTCAGCATCAAACGCGAGTAACTTCGCCGCCATCGTGAGTCTCCTGTCAGTTTGCGATAATTTTCGTTTCCAGACCCAAACGCGGCGAGGCTGTCAAACCCACCGCCGCGATGGTGCCATTCCCGGCCAACAGAATATCCGCTAGCCGTTGAGTTGCTTAAAGCGAAGCTAATGCCAAGAACGGAATACAAATTTCAAATCACAAGTCGTTTGCTGATAAGCACTTGCGTCGCGCCGAGCATTTGCCGAACCAGCGGGATAACTGTCAGCGTGGCAGATTCTGGCATCATGGCAAGACAGCGGTTGCCAAGCTGGCAGGCCAAAACGGAGTTTAGGAACGAGACCGGAATAACTTCCACATCTCCCGATGTGGGGCGCGCTTCAGCACGTCACCGTTGATCTGATGTGTGATGAATCACGCCCCACATTGGCATCGACGGCACATGCTTAACCGTCGCCGACCAAAATCCTGTCCAAACCAACCAAAACGGCACGAAGCCGCCACCATCACCACCAATCAACCCAATGCCACCATGCTGGTTAACAGCAATTCGTCTTTTGCAAAAATAAACAATATTTCGCTCGTCGTATCTTCCGCATCCGTCAACACTTACGCCAACTCGTGCCAACACTCCTACCGGCGAAAACCCGCAAAACTTGCCGCTCCAGAACCTATATTAGAGGGACCATGTTGGTGCCACCGTGCCAAGGCGTGAAGGTTATCCAAGGCGTTGCCAAACTGCGCCCTTTGCCGTTAATCGCTTCGGCAAGACCACCCCCCGGCGACACGTTCCCCGTAATTCCCGGGAAAACCGTGTCGCCGTCGCCGCCCCCTTGGAATAACTTCCACATCTCCCGATGCTGGGCGTGCTTCAGCACGCTACGATTGATCTGCGGCGTGATGAATCACGCGCCATCCATTTGGATCGACGACAAATTGGGAAGTTATTCCGGACCGGTTGCTTAGTCTACCCCTTAGCCGCAGATGGCAATGGCCATGGATATAGATAAATGCTGCCACCAAGAATGGCAAGAGGTTTCTGCTGCCGCAACGGCGCGATCAGGGCGCGTTTGGCGTCGGTGAGATACATGCCCTGCAAATAGGTGGCGCTGATGGCCAGAATCCCCGGTGCCGTCGGCAGGGGTTCATCTTCGTCGATGTTCAGATTGGCATTGATGAATTGAATGCCGTAATACTCCGGCCGAGCCCGGCCAAAATAGCACAGATACAACTGGACCTTGGGGTTCTGCCGTTGCCAGGCGGCCAGCGCGGGCAAATCCTGTCCCCAATCGAGGTTGGAATCGCCCAGCAGTCGTATGCCACCGCGCCAGCCGCCGCAAGCGACATTAAAAAAGGGGATGAAATTGGGACACGCCACCAGCGTCTCGGCAGCCAGTCCTGCCACCAGCAAAACCGGCACCGCCGTCGCCAGCCATTTAGGCCAGCGCTGCACCAGCCGAATCATGCCCCAAGCGGTGGCAACGTACAACAGGGGATAGATCGGCAGAATATGCCGAAAACCGATGTTGAAACGTGCGTACATGGCCATCGCCAGATAAAACGCCGCCGGTAGCAGCAGGCAAATCGCCGCCCAAGACTCCCCCTCTCCTGGTACTCCGGGGGAGGGCTGGGGTAGGGGCGGCCGCCGATTGCCGCGTCTCACCAGGATCAGGCCGATGATCGGAATGCCGACCACGCCCATCGCCAACGTTGCCAGCGGGGTTTTGAAAAGCATGGCCGCCGGAAAGTAATCCCACCAGCCGAGATCCTGGATTTCACCGCACAGGAACGACATCCGGCAAATCACACTGGCGTGGGTGTAGATGAAACCGCAGCAAAATGCCTGCGGCAAAAGGTGATGCTGGCTGCACCAAACCGCGGCCTTGACTGCCAACACGGGGTCGAGCATTTCGGCGGCTTTCACGGTGGCCGCCTGATGGGATACGGCAAACAGCCGCCGGCCGGCATCCATGTCCACAAATGACTGCTCGGATAGCCAAACGTCCGGATCGGGTGATGGCCCATAACGGAACTGATACGACGCCCAAATGATTACCCACGCAACCACCACCGTGCAACCCATCAGCAGAACCGACGCCATCAGCCGTGTGCCGAAAGTCTTCAACGACCGCCGTAAAAATGGCCACCGCTGGTGAATGCAGCATCTGGCGAACAGGCACAATCCTACCACCGGAAAAACCAGCAGACCGGAGAATTTGCTGCTCAGCGCCATCCCCGGCAGCACCACCAGCGCCAGCAATCCCGGCCAGCGTGCCGCCCGCCCCACCCGATACAAACTGAACGCCACCGCGCACCACAACAGCGTAAAAACCACATCATTCTTGACCAGCGGCGAATGTCCCAGAAAAGTGGGATCGAAACCAAACAGCGACATCGCCAGCATCCCGGCCCATTGACCGCCGATTTGCCAGCCCCAAACGCCGATCAGCAATGCCAGCCCCGCCCCCAACGCCAGCATACGCAGATGTGCCGCGGCAAAAGCCGCCGCCACGTTGTTATCACGATTGAGATACAACGCGCCCTGCGACCATTCACCGGCGGCGCGGTGATCCTGGCAAATCGCTCGCCAATACGGATGCACATGGCTCAACCACAAGGATGCCTTATCGCTTCCCAGCACTGCCCAATACTGCCACAGCGGCGGGTCTTCCACGTCCACGCGAAAATCCCCGTCGTGATAGTGTTCCCAGGCCCCCGCGAAATGCAATGGTTCATCAAAGGTCGCCGAGCGATTGCGGCTTCCCCAATAACCCAGCAATAGAAACACGCCCAACAGCACCAGCACCAGCAATTTGGTCATGCCCTTTAACATCACGTTTCACGTTTTACGTTGCACGCCTTGGCTTTCATACGTGCCGCAGCTTATTCATGCCATTCAACGCCGCCACCTTATACGCTTCGGCCAACGTCGGATAATTGAACACGTTGTTGATGAAATACTCTACTGTGCCCCGCCCAGCACCGAGCTTTTCTCGATGATGGCCACCTTCTTGCCGAGCTTGGCCGCTTGAAGCGCCGCCTTCTGCCCCGCCGGTCCGATACCGATGACAATGCCATCAAAGTGTCTCATCGTATCATCAGTTTACGAGCCGGAACGTCATTGGCAAAGGGTGTGGTGGATGGATGTGGCCGATGTCCGTGGGCATTAACACCGATCACCCAAGTCAAATGGCGCATGGTCTGTGCGTAATCGCGCCCTGACATGCTGTCCGACGTTATCCAGCACCGTGCGCAGCGGGGTGCCGGACTGTAGCCACGGCTGAAGCGTTCGGGTATCCCCGAATGCGCAACCTGTGAAGTTCACGGACGCTTTTGCTCCGGCAGGCGTTCAGCTTCGAGCCGGTCGTCAAGTGAAGTCTACGTCAATTTTTTAGGCCAGTACCCGGTTGTGCCGAT